>Ga0163159_1003048_pt1 | contig 13064 bp, 19 predicted proteins | sample BioMet9_FD_108702 | JGI IMG/M metagenome (GOLD analysis project Ga0163159, IMG submission 108702) | Microbial communities from bioreactor (seeded with sewage sludge) at Lawrence Berkeley National Lab, California, USA - Biofuel... | ecosystem: Engineered > Bioreactor > Anaerobic > Unclassified ... | reverse complement strand
GTAATAGTAACCACGTTTCGTAAAATCATCGGTATTATTAACCCAGATTGTGACCTGTTGGCTAGGCAGCTGAAACAAGCTAGTCAGCCTCCCCTTTTTGTCATACTGACAATTTGCGTAAGCATTACCAAAATGATTCCGGCAGAACTCCATTGTCAGCTTAAAATCCGAGGGTGACATGGCTGAATTGGGCCTCACCCTGATTACGTTGTACGTGTCGTGGTTAGTTATCTTGTTGTTGTCACCGTCTTTCAGGTGTAAACCAAGCTTAGCTACGCTTTCGGACAGCGTTTTCAGGCAGGTAAAATAGGTTATTTCTGATAAATCAGAGCCGGCAAAGGCATCAAACGTACCACCTTGCTTGAAATATTCGTTGAGTTCCGACAAGGTAAAGCCGCTGGAATTAGTGGGCGTCCTCGTTCTCGGTAGAAACTGCTTGACTTTATTTAAAAAATTCACTTTTTAGCCTCCCTTTTTCGCCTTCATTAACTCCGCCCATTCATCAAATGCCTCATTGGCGGTAGGCGCATTCTCGTTATTTAAGAACCAAATCTTCCATGCGTCTAAAATCGCATAGATTGGATCGATACGTTTTTCTACCGATACCTTATCCACCTTAATTTCACCAAAACTATTTTTGGTGAGCTTGGCATTGACCGCTGACCAAGTGAGCAAGGCATTATTTTTGTCATATAGCACCTGCTGCGCATCAACTGACTGTTGAAAATCAACCGTGCAGTCGTTAAGCGCTTTGGCGGACTGCACGACTTCGGTTAAGTCCACGCCTAGAAAATCTAAGTCGGCAAGAAACGCGCTTGCGTTGTGGCCGTCATAACCAACGCCTAAGATGTTCAGGTTATACTTTTCGATAATCTCTTTTAGATGCGAAACGATAAATTTGTAATCGGTTTTCAATCCGTACATGCCACTTGTCAGCGTCAGTATTTTTTCATTCACCCAAATTCGATATGGCGCCTTATCAGTTTTCTCATGCTCCATGAGCCTTAGCTCCGGCATAAAACTGTGTGAGTATATATAAATTTTTTCGTCATCCAACGGAAAAATTAAACCGATGCTTGTTAGGTCACCGCCTTGCGACAGGTCGATACCTAGGTAGCACTCTCTGCCAACCATGTCGGCAAGCGTCACATCTCCACCACACAGCTTCCACTTGCCACTATCAAGATACTGACCTGCAGCGTACTCAACCCAGGTGTTGAGCGACTTGGTAAGAAAGTCCATCAAGTCTTCTCCGCCCTTTTCCTTCGCTTCGATGGCTATCTCCGCATAGCGCTTGACCATTTCCATATCAATTGTGGTATCGTTAAGCCAAAAATTAAGCGGGTTGGCCTTGGCCCAGTTCTTGTAGTCCCAAATGTCGTCATCCTTGTCCATTTCTGCGATGTAAACAAACAGCGATTCCTTGGCTACTGCGCCGGTTAATACTTTTTTAGCGAAGTCGTACTGCTCTTTACACGCCGAGTTAAGGTCAAATCCCGCCGTTGTGATGGCTAAAAGCAGGGCATTATCAACGCGTACCTGCCCTTTTTGCATCAGTTTGTACATCTGATTAGTTGGATGTGCGTGATACTCGTCCACAATGGCCAAGATAGACCTAAAGCCATCGGCGGATTTCGTATCCCTGCCAATGGCTTTAATATATGTACCCGTTATTAAACTTGTGATGGTTCTGTCATGCCTGGTTATTTTGTAGAGTTCCTCCAGGTCCTTGTCGGCAATGATAAATTTCTCTATTTCATCCCATACAATATTCGCCTGGTCCTGCTTTGTGGCCACGCAAAAAATACGGCCGTAATTATACCCGGAAAATGAGGCTTTGTCGTTAGCGACCTCACCTGCAATAAAAGACTTACCGTTTTGGCGGCCCATTTGTATGTAAGCCTCACGAAAACGAAGCTCCTTGCTGCGTTTTTTGCGCCAGCCAAACAAACTTCCTAGGATAAAATTTTGAAATCCCCGTGTTCTAAGTTGCTCCGGAGTATCACCCTCTAGAATTGTTAGCTCGTTTGCTATATCAATATGACGTTCTGCCTCTTTAACATCAAAAACATATCGAAAATTCTTACGTTTTAGGTCGCCTAGGTGCCTGTTGCAAGCCGCAATCTCCGCTTCTCCTGCGAGCCTTACGCCGCTTGCAACGAGCTTAGCGTACTCCGTCGTCCGGTCGCGCATAAGGCTACTTTACAAACCGCAAGAATTTATTTTCGGGCTTTTCTTCGCCGGCAGTTGGCACTATCAATTTCAAGCGATCAGTAGTTGCAAGCGCAAGTTTAGTAGAACACATCATTATTTGCTTGACAAACTTCTCCTGCGCCAAGACGTAAGGGCTGACGACTTCATAGATTCCGTACGCAGTTTCGCGTTCTCCGGTAACGCCGTGCTCATTAATATAGCAAGTCATTGCGATATACTTGCTGTAGGCGTTTGAGTAGATAGCAAGCACGGCTAGATCTAGATTGTCTAAGATGTCAATCTTACCTGCCTCATCAACTACACGCTTAAATTCAGCCTGCGCTTCATCGTCTAGCCACGTTGGAGGAGCGAGGCAGTCCCTTGCTAGTTTGATTTTTTTTTCTTGAGCAGCTTTATTTGCAATCGCTTGTTTGCCAATTTTACCTGTTGCAACAATTGACATTTTTCTTGAGCGTCCCGCCATTTTGTATACCTCGCTTTCTGAAATTCTATTTGAAATCCTATTTCTGGCATTTTCTTGCAAGAAATGGGGGGCTGCGGTGCTAGGGGGAAACGGTTAAAACAATTTGACCTACCCCTCCCCTTTTAGGTATGCAATTAAGAATGTCTGCATCCTTTTCTGCAATGCTTTTTTATTTCCTTCGCCTGATTTATAAATTGTATGGATAATAGCATGACTATCGCTACCAACATAAAATAAATTGTCAAGGTCATAGGCGTGGCTTGCATCCTCAGCAATTTCTATGATGTGATGACACAGCCCCTTGTGTGGAACTACAGGCTTGCCAGTCATCATTAACTTGTACATGTCAAGGCCGTTGCATCTCGCCTTGCATATCAGTGTAAGCTTGCCCCACAAGCCGCTATGATAGACTTCTGCGCTGTCTTTATTACGCTCGTACCTATCGTATGACTTGTGCCTTTGCTTTTGACACTCACAACGTTCGCCGGCAGGGTACGACTTGCCACACTTACTACATATCCGCATGAACATCAGCGATAAACCTTGTGGCCGTCAGACTTATACTTGCCATGCTCACGCCTGCACCTCGAACGAAATGGCGCGTCTAGATCCTTGCATGTAACACGTGGAGTATATTGCAGACAGCGCAAGCCACCCTGCACACGCTCTGCTAGCGTTATGTTATGATAGCAACCGTCTATCCCGTGATATTCACAGTCTGTATTAGGACACTTAATCACTGCCTGCTCACTCCTTTCGCTGCATTAAAAAAGCCATTAAGCACATGGCTTAACGGCTTTTGCATATTTTGTATAATATTGATAAACATATCTTTCATATTTCTAATAATACTATTATAGCACTTTATTATGTTCCGTTTTGTACCGACTTTGATAAAATTTCAAGCGCTGAATCATGCTTCATTACTAATCTCGTTCTCGATGAGTGCACAATCCGAGCAATTCTATCCCACCGGATGAAGTTCACATAGCGTAATGATAAAATCATGCGTAGCTCGTAGTCGTCAAGCGAATCAATCAAGATGCGATTTCTGACTAGCAAGTCTGTTAGGTTGTGCACATCGTTCTCAATCTTGCTGTCTAACGCCTCTAACCGAATGAGCGCCGTACACATCTTGTCATCATCACTACCACCACGCGGCATATCGCTTAAAGTTGGCGTTATCTTCTCCATCAACAAACGTATTTCCGTTCGCTTATCTATATCCGCATCCAGTAGTTTTTGAGCATAATAAGACTTTTGTAAAATTGCTTTCATGTCTTGAGCCATTTGACTAAGCAAGCTTACACCTCCTGTCTAACTACAATCGGTATACTTAAGTATCTAGCAAAAGCCATTTCAGCCCTGCAGCCAGTACTCTTTGTATAATCCCCAAAAACCCACAACTCTGCGCATTGGCTAATTAAATTAAAACACTTTGGCAAGATATCTGTTTCCTTTGCTTCTTGGCTATAACTGAAATTATGCAAAGGGGAAATAAAACAATCATTAGGGTTCTTTACTGTAAGCTCTTTCATAATTTTATCAATCTTTGCCATATTGCCGGCAGGGTCATTACTAAATGGATGTGCTACGTATATCGTTAGCATTTATTACCTCCAAATTTTAGTTTTGAGCGTTTTTATTATTATGCTCATATAAACACAAGCGTTAATATTAAAAACAATTTTTACACCTATCAGGCACGCTATAGCAAGCACCTAAAGAGCACTTGTCTTTGCTCTTACAATAATAGCAGCATTTGCCTTGATTATTTAGCGGACATATGCCTAATGGTTTAGGGCATGGTGGTTTTGGTTTATTTTTCATGGATTCGCCAGTCCTTAATTAGCAAAAACACTATAATTAATGCTTCCACTGCCGCCAAAATCAACAGAAACCCCAGCAAGTACATAAAACAATCAAGCATCATTTGCCACCCTCCGACATTCTGTAAATTAAACGTCCGTGCTCCATGGCGTTAAAAATTTTTTCTACCTCTTCGGTTGCTTGCTTAAAAGTAGAATAAGTTCCGAGTATATGCTCTTTTTTGCGAGCATCTACAGCTACCACTTTGTAATCTCCGTAATTGCTAATCTCATAAATTCTTGCCGGGTTAAAAATAATTTCATCCTCTTGCGTTTTAATCGCTATCATGCTTTCCCTCCTCGGTATCGAATTCACCTGAATCAAGCTTAGTAATTATCTCAGCCGTTGCATGAGCGTGTCCTAAATTATAATAATAAATATGTATAGCACCACCTTGGGCTATCTCATCATTCGCTTTTACATTTTCTTTTACTAAAAATTCACGTAACTTATTTTTATCAATCATCCTTGCACACCTCTCTCATACGCCCTGCCTATCGTGCTAATTTCTTGATTAGAACATCCCTGTACTCTTCGCTTCTTTCAGCCTCTTGTACCATGATTTTGCACTGTACTAACATGATTTCAACATCGGCAAGTTCTTCTAAAAAATTATCATTTGCCTTGTTAACGCTCATGATATCTTGGTTATCTCTAAACAGTTTATTAATTGCTACTATAAGCTCGGCACATTCTTTTTGAGTTTGCCTCAGTTGCTGCGTTCTTCCGTATCGCTTGTATATTTTAAAAGCAGAACTATATATCATTTGGTCAAATTCTGCTTTATTCATTCAATCACCTTCTCGAAGCTTCGGGCGAATACCCAAATCCCTATATATTCCTCATCATCTTTTTTATGTACTAAAATCTGTGCTTGTTTTCCCGATTTATCTATTTCTTTTACGGTAACAATATCACCCTTTTTAATATGATTTCCTCTGTCAATAAGAGACATGAGTCTATCGCCAATCTGGATATCCTTTGCTAACATACTCGCCGCCACCCCCTGATTTTCTTGGTAATTCTAAATACCGGTATGATAGGTTTTTTCGGCTTATGAGATTTTTTGTAACTATTTATTTGCTTCGCGGTAAGATGCAGTCCAAATATACTATTAAGCACAGCGGCTAAATATCTGTTATTACTTTGCGGTAACATTTGATATAGATAATCTTCTTGTTTCTCATTTAGTAATTTTGCTGTCATTTTGTCATCCCCTGTTCTTTCCTGATTCTTGGTGCTGCTTCCTCTGCTTCTGCCTTGGTGTGGAAAGCATTACCAGAAGCTACTAGGGCAAAACAACCTATCGAATCAGCATAAAAACTAAAGTTACCAACATCATTAAGCGTTACCACCCAAATTTCTTCGCCCTCTTTTGGCAAGTTAGTAGAGCTAAATGGTTGTGGTTGCACCGCTGCTACACCCGTTAACAAATCAATCAGTAATTCGTACTTAAAATCACCATTAGTATCCCGAAGAATATAGTCGTCATCAAAATAAAACACATCATCATTCTCGCAGTAAGTCTTAATCGGAAATTTAACGTTAATTTTTAGCCCGTTGTCTATCATAAAATCCTTGACGTAGTTTTTGTTCAAATCCTTTTCTTCCTTTGGAGCCCACTTCATATTTTCATCATCACAGCAGCTACAGCTACGGCACGGTTCTTCGCTTAACTTCAATTTTTCGTACTTGCAATTATCACAATCATTACTCATTTTCATCACCTACCCTTTCAATACTTTCGATTTTCACATATAGCCCCGGTACGTCAGCCCAAAACTTTTCGGTAATCTCACTAGCAACCTGGGCGTCATCTTTCCAGTAACCGAGTTTTGTGCAAACATCTTTGACTAGCTTTATCATATTATCCGTATCGGGTTTGGTAACTTTATACTCACCATTTTTGTGCTTGCTTTTTGGGTAAAGCCACTTTGTTGTCAGCCTTATAGCACCAGTTATTTTTTTCTGTGGTACATGGCTTGCTAAATATGCTTCAAATTTTGCCCTAGCGTCTTTGAGTTCGGGCGGTTCATAAAAGCGAGGTTTACCCGATACTATGTTTACCTTTTTTTCTTGATGCGTAACAGTTGGTAATTTCATCGGGAGAAAAAATTCTAGCATCGTTTTTCCTCCCATTCGACAATCGTGGCTTTTAGATAATCTAACCCTTCTTTGCTGTTTAATAATTTATCGCGATCAAGGACGTATTTTACAGCATATTGTTTTGCACCGGTCTTACTATCAAAATATGTTTTTCCTAATTGGAGCTTGCCGGCTTTTTCAAAACAACGCATAAACCCCTCTTCAAACTCTACCGTTTCTCCTTCTTCTTTTTCCCAGTATTTATCAACTGCTATTTTTTCTTTTTTCATGCTCATCATCCTTTTATTTTTTTTCTCCCCTTCGCGCGGCGTTAAGAGTTGGGAGGGAATTTACCCGCAACGCAAGCGGGAAATTTCCTTCACTCAACTTACGTTTAATGTATACCTGACAATAGTCATAGACTATGTTTATAAAGCATAAATATATATGTATACATTCGCGCGCGAGAATAAGCATAGTCTTAAAGTATATATATAGTCTTTATATGTATACGTATATGTATATATAATATGTATATATATAGGGGGCTATTTCTAGGGAAAATTACGGGAAAATTTCCCGACTTTTTCCTTTCCCAAGTACCTTGCCTAGGGAAAATCTCGGTCGACTTTTTCCGTTTCCCTCTTTCCTATGTCGGGAAATTCTCGGGAAAATTATTCGAGATTTTCCTTTCCCTTGACTACCGTACCATCGGTTTTTATGGTGTACATTCCCGATTCCTTGATGTGATTTCTTACCGTTTTTTCTGTGACGCTTAGATATTCCGCCATCGCTTTTACGGTTGCTTTTCCTCCAAAATTAGCTGCCTCGTATGACATTTCAAGGCTAATCTGACGTTCTTTTTTGGTGTCTTCGGGAGACTTTTTCCGCTTAAAATTCTTCTTCCACGACTGACCGCCGTCTTCCGGTTCGACATCTTTAAGTCCTCCGGTGTTGTCAATCTTGTGTATCGGATAGTCGAACCACAAATTTAAAGGAGCAAATTTCGGGAATTCCCTGAGTGTTCCTTCTATCCTCCAAGCGGTGCGATGTTGGTTATTTTCTCTCGCAGGAGTAATGTAATGGGTCGCTAATTCGTAATAATCTGGTTGTGATAATGTCTTATGGCAGTACTCAATCATGAACTTTTCGCTGCACATATCATCTTGTGAAACATCATCTTCATATTTCAGACCCTTATCATTAAGATAATTGATACATGCTGCACAGACCGCCTTATTCTCTTCCTGAGCGATTAAATCCTCGCTGATATCCAACTCTATAAGGTCTAATAAAGCATCAGGATCACGGGCAAACACGCCACTACCGGAAGCCCTATCCATAGAGCGTTTATTGCCTTGGCCACCTTTTGAATGATGATGGCAGTAGATAACCGCACAGCCCAGTTCCGTTGCCACTTTGTCGAATTGGTTACAAAAATGAGCCATTTGGTCGGCACTGTTTTCGTCGCCTGTAATAACCTTGTAAATCGGGTCAATAACGATGGCTATGTAATTCTTTTTCTGCGCTCTGCGTATAAGTTTTGGTGCTAGCTTGTCCATTGGTACGGATTTACCACGCAGATTCCAAATTTCAATATTAGAAATGTTATCAGGTGGCCAGCCAAGTGCCGTATAAACATCTTTAAATCTGTGTAAGCATGATGCCTTGTCTAGCTCTAAATTTACGTATAATATTTTTCCCCTGGTGCATTGAAAACTCAGCCATTTATTGCCTTCTGCAATTGCGCAGCATAGTTCAATAAGGGCATAACTCTTGCCGGCTTTTGATGGACCTGCAAGAAGCATCTTGTGGCCTTGGCGTAGCATGCCGTCAATCAAAGGGTCTGCTAGTTTTGGCAAATTATCCCAAACGTCTGATAGGCTTTCGGGGTCCGGTAAATCGTCATTAACGGCTTCAATCCATTCCTGCCATTCAATAAAGGTGCTTTTGCCAATATTAGTATCAATTAAAAATTGTTTATGGCCATTACGAGTAATGCCCGGCATGCGTGACAATCTTGACGGGTTACGGTTCTGCGTGTCAATCTCAAGCCCATTTTTACGGCATACGCTATAAAGATAATCAACACGTTTTCTGTATTCCTCGTAATTGGCGGCATCGATACGTACGATTGCATGTAACGATTTTTTACCACTGTGAACCAAACAAACAACCGGCAGTTCGAGTGTGCGAATAATCTCGTTTTGCTTCTCAATTTCCATGTTGTCAGATTCAACGAGCGCGAACCGGAAGTCGGTCACATTTTCGTTCTTAACGCCTTTTCCGTCCAACGGGTTGAAACGTATCCACGCCCCGCAAGCTTCCTGGTAATCGCCCAATACAGCCCCAATATCGCCCTTGCAATTATTAAGTGCAGTAATTAAATCCGCAGCGGTGCGCGTGTAGCTTCCCTTGTTCTTTGGTAAAAACTTTCCGTCTTTTTCCCACGACTCCGTCACATAACCAACGTAATCGGTGCCCTCAAAAATAGTTGATAAATAAGTTATCAGCTCGCTAACAGGGTTCCAACTTTGAGGTTCGATAATTTCCTGCCCTTCTACCCAATTCTTATCGACTAGCACCAAATCATCTTTTTTTGAACCGATAATATCGTCCCATGTGAGTTCGTGGTCGTCCTTGTTGCTTGGAGATTCTCCATACCAACCATTATTTTTTGCCATGGCGACTATTGTGCCACCGGTAATAGGGTTGTTGGTGTCGTTTCTAAAGCTTTCCCACTTTCGTTCGCATTCTCTTTGATGGTACCTAGCCGTATCACGACGGCTCCAGTCATCCCATACATTTGATGTGTAGCCTTCTGATTTTAGAGCCATGCCGACATTAACCCATTCTTGATAATCAAGCATGGCGGGATTTATGTAATCAAGTAATGGTATTAAATTGAGTTTCGTTTCCATGGATTTTGCGCCTTTCTTGCGTGGATCAAAATTACCACTCTTCTTTTATTGGTACATAAGTTTGCGGTTCCATTCCTTTTGGGATGCGCCAACCATTCCCTGCTATTCGGTCAATCAAGTTTTTAGCGTGTTGGAATTCCCACGCCCCTACGTGATTAAAGCCCTTGCTTTCTAAAAACCTTATTTGTTTGGGAGTAGTTAAACCTTCTACTCTGCGTTTTTCTAGCCTGTCAAGTATCTTGGCCGCTTTGCCGGAGTTGTCAATCGCATCGGGGAAAATCCCAAATTTTTCTAAAGTCTTTAGCTGCTTGTCACTTGCCGGAGAACATTCCCACCCAAAAGCAGGAACGTAACTGGATAAATCTTCGGCTTGGATAGACATTTCAAATTGTAACGGATCTACGAGTTTGCGCTTTCTTGACTTCATTTGTTCAAGAGCTTTTGCAAGCGCTTCCTCACGTTGCGAGATTACGTCTTCAGATGCTTTTATTTCCGCCTCTTCAATGTCTATTGGGAATTCAGAAGCTTCGATGTTCTCCGTCATTTTCTGCGCTACTTCTTCGTTTGTAGCTATCAAATGCGCAGGACGGCACAGCTCATGACGCTCAGTGTGCCAAAGAAAATCTAGCAACAGCAAGTTATCCTTGCCCTCACAAATACGAGTGCCGCGCCCCACCATTTGGCAATAAAGGCTGCGTATCTTAGTAGGCCTTAATACCACGATGCAGTCAACGCTTGGGCAGTCCCACCCTTCGGTTAATAGCATTGAATTACAAAGCACGTTGTACTTGCCAGCATCAAAATCGGCTAAAATCTCTGCCCTATCTTCACTGGTACCGTTTACTTCAGCAGCCTTAAACCCTGCCTCATTGAGTAGGTCTTTGAATTTTTGGCTTGTCTTGATTAGCGGCAAAAAAACAACCGTTTTTCGATTGGAACAATATTTGAGCATTTCTTGAGCTATTTGATGAAGATACGGATCAAGAGCGGTATCTATGTCGGATGATTTAAAATCTCCTGCCTGTGTCGAAACTCCTGTTAAATCTAGCCTTAGTGGTATAGTCTGAGCTTTGATTGGCGACAAGAAGCCTTCTTTTATGGCTTTTGGCAAAGTATATTCATATGCCAAGCTGTTAAAATAGGAACCTAGGTTCTTCATGTCTCCTCTGTCAGGTGTTGCCGTAACGCCTAAGACCTGTGCGTCTTTAAAATATCCTAGGACCTTTTGATAGCTGTCAGAAAGGCTGTGATGGGCCTCATCCACTATGATGGTGTCGAAAAAATCACTTGAAAATTGATTTAATCTTTTATCTCTCATCAAAGTTTGAACAGAACCTACTATTATGCGATACCAGCTTCCCATACATGTTTGTTCTGCCTTTTCAAGCACAGAGCACAATCCTGTAGATTGCTGAATTTTGTCGCTTGCTTGCTGGAGAAGCTCATATCTATGCGCAAGGATTAAGATGCGTTTGCCCCTTTTAACACATTCCTCTGCGACTTTGGCGAAAACTATAGTTTTGCCCGTTCCCGTTGGCAGAACCAACAGGGTACGGGTAGCACCTTTATCCCATTCTTGGAAGATAGCATTTTTAGCGGCTTCCTGATATGGACGGAGTTCCATTTTTTAGAACGCTCCCGGCTTAAATGCTTTTGCAGGGGCTGAAGGATTACAAACATTAATATTTTTGTCTTTTTCAGGATCATAAAAACGTTTAATATCGTTATATTGTTTACCATCGTAAAGACGCGTGCTAACCTTACAAATACCTTTAGATCCTATGACATTATTCCAATTCATTTTGAAGGGTTCGCCATGTTTTTTTAGTCCGATGCCTAAAAAGAATGCTGACACCATGCCCTCGGTGCGAGAATGTAGGAATAGGTTATGCTTAATGTTGCTTTCGCCTTGTTTTGTTTTTATATTTATAGTTAAAATCGCCTTGTTGCATGGCGGGAGGTTCTCGCTTCCTTCATGCCTTGCACGTAGGAATTCTGTTACGGTAAACTCGTAATCGCCGTCAGGTAATAATATAAAACTGCTTTCCTTTTCGATAGTATCGTCCCAACCTAATTCTTTTTCTACAACTTGTCCCATTTCTTCAAATGCCATAATGAACACGCTCCTATTTTTTATATTTTTTTTAAATTAATAAAGATTAAGATTTAAAACGGTACTTCCCTGTTTTCTTCAACCATTTTTAATACCATTGGCCATGCTCCAATTAGGCAGCCATCTATAAAATCGGAAGCATAGTTATCAAATGGTGTGTCTGCCGGGTAATAACCCTTCTGAGCGACAACGTCCTGAATTTCTGCTAAGGTTACTTTATTAACGGCCATTAAATCGGCTAAGGCTTTTGGTAACATTGGATTATTGTTTAACAGGTTCGACTTATAATCTGTTTCAACATTTTTAGGTGTGGTTGGCTGTACTTTAGCCGTCGTTGCGATTTTTGCCGCTGCTTCCGCTTTTTGTTTATTGGCCACTTGCTGAGCTAAGCTTATCGGCTTTTCTTCTTGAATTAGCTCAGCAGATTGAGCTTGTTCTTGTTCAACTACTTTTGGAGCCTCTTGGACTTTCTTCTTCAAATCAGGTATGCATCCGGCAATCTGTTTAAAATCAAATGGCAATTCCTCCGCCAAGTCATGGCGGTTTTTTGCATCCCAATTAGGATGATGAGTTGTGTACATTACACGTTCGCCGCCTTTAGCTTTAGACTTCGTGCCTTCTTTGTTTTGGGCTATCACGATAGTTTTGTAGTTGGCGAATAAAAGCATGTCTGCCCATTCTTTTACAAGCGGAGCCGTCTGCGAAGATGTTTTTTTGCCTAACTTTAATTCGTACCGGTCATAGCTTCCCGCCTCATCAGGTTGTTCAAATTTGCGCATTTGCGCATGAGCGGTCAAAACAACATTTACTCCGGCATTAATAACATCAATTAATAAATTCAGCATCCTGCCAAATTCTTCTTTGACATAAACATAACCGTTACCATACCCAAATTTTTCAATGCCTTTTTTATTATGGATAGCACATACATGTTCAACACATAATTGCTCTGCTCTATCCAAAGTATCAATAACGAGAGTATCGCAAATTGCCGGATTTTTAGCTACTTCCTTAATTTCTGCCTGTAACATCTGCCAGGACGTAGGTTTTGGGAGTCTTGCCACGTTGTAAATATTGGAACCTTCTTCTGTATCAATAAAAAGAGCCTTTGGAAATTGAGCCGCGAAACTTGTCTTGCCAATACCTTCAGGTCCATAAACAACTACCTTTTGAGCCTTAATAATTTGACCGCTAATAATAGGAAAATCCATTAAAATTCACCTGCCTTATAAGATTTTATCGGTTGCGGCTCATTGTCTTTTACATAGCCGTCTTCGATAATCAAACTGCATTCCTTGCCGGTGCTCACTCTTGTAGCGATAACCTGCAAACCTTCCTGTTCAAGCCATACTCCAAATTCAGTAAGAGTGTTCGTGTCCATTTGCTCCAACTTGTCCAT
>Ga0163159_1003043_pt1 | contig 13071 bp, 10 predicted proteins | sample BioMet9_FD_108702 | JGI IMG/M metagenome (GOLD analysis project Ga0163159, IMG submission 108702) | Microbial communities from bioreactor (seeded with sewage sludge) at Lawrence Berkeley National Lab, California, USA - Biofuel... | ecosystem: Engineered > Bioreactor > Anaerobic > Unclassified ... | reverse complement strand
TGATTTGACAGAAGGTTTGCGCATACGCTCATATGAACACCAAGCATAATGAAACAATTCTCGTTTTTAAAATCACTTAAAAAACGAGAATAGCATATTGTTAATATATGCGAAAACGGCACGATACATGCAATACAACTAAACCTTTCCAGTTTTTTGTATGGATATAAACGAACTCTACAAAAGCAATAAACTATCGCGCTGAGTTAATTCATCAACAGCGAGAAAAATAGATAAATAGCAATGATAAAAAGGCTAACATCACTTATAATAATGTTTTTGTGCTTTTTACCAGCGTTTTCGCAAAACGATGGAACTGAAGGTAAACTTAAAAATGTCGATTCGCTATCCATTGATAACAACCTAAATTATGGTATTGCCCATGGAGTTACATATGACGACTTATTTTTTCTGAGATTAAAACCTCCAATTAGTAATTTCAAAACTCTCAATTCGTATTCATTTGATGCGAAGGCAATTTTCCAAGATAAGGCACTACCAATCTACAGCAATTACAATTTCTTATTACAGTCAGAATTTAGAAAAGGCCAACCACTGGCGAATGATTTCATTAAAACACAAGCAAATAAAATATTCAACAAACTATACCTCAACAGTGGCAGTCGTCAAGTAACTCATATCGCGTATGGAGAATATTACCAAATTAATGGAGCGTTGAGATGGTTACCCAACAATAGGCTTTCCGTTGATGTGGGTAGTTTTTTCAGTAGACAATATGACTACGTTACAGCAGCACGGTCAGACATATTGGGCATAAATACAAAAACGAGTTACAGCTTAACAAACAAGATACAGTTCAATATTTTTGGACAATACATAACACCTTCACAGAATAGTTTCTTCAATGGGAATTCACTTTTCCCCAATTCAACCGTTGGAAGTTCTCTGTTGTTTAATTTAAGGAACAAAACACAGATAGATATGGGCGTTAAATACCGATATTATGAAAACAAGATGAGCTGGAATATAGAATCGGTTGGAAAAATATCTGTGGGATTTTAAATTATCTCACATCAATGTTTAAAATAATTTACCAATAATATAAACTTAGATGGCAACGGTACTCAATCTTACCCCTCCGGTGAAGCGGCTAACATCATCATTGCATAAGCCTCATGTTCAATCTCAAAATAGCAGCACAGGCAAAAAGATTGGGGTTTCAATTAAACATCATAGCCCACGGTTAAAACCGTGGGCTATTAACTGGTATTAAATCAGAAAGAACTCTTCTCGCCCTACTCCTTCACCAACCTCACGTAGTCGAGCATGGCGGTGTTGATATCGCCATTCATGTTTTCGTTGTAAGGCAGGTAGGTGATTTTGAGCGTATGCTTCCCCGGCTTAAGATTTAGCACTAGGTTGTTGCTCCAACCCCAGTCGCTCCACTGGTTATCCTCAATAACCGGCATTACCACCACTCCTGCAACGTCGCCATCCACCAGAAGGGTGCGAATGGCGCAGGTGTTAAAGCAGCACATTCGGGCAGTTCCGTTGGAGTAGCGCGCGCTAAAGATATATTTCCCTTCGGTATCCACCGAGAATGGAATTTCCACCGATAGGTTCTTCTGGAGGCTCATCTCCACAAATCCTTTACCCGAAAAGTTTTTGTAAGGTAAGGTTGAGCGCGGAGCAAAGCTTTCGGCCTCTAATACAATCGGCTTAGAGGCGTAAATGGGCAGTGGTTCACTCAAAAACGACTCTCCACTTTTCCCAATGGCCTTAACCTGATACTCCGCATAGCTGTTGGATGAAACAATTGAGTAGACGGTGTCGGTTGTTTTCCCAACCGGAATGCCATTTTTTACAATTTGGTAAAAATCAGCTCCTGCACTCTTATTCCAGCTCAGCTTATTTCCTTCCACCGACACGGTTGGAGTTGCCGGGGAGAAGAGCACATCAACAAGGTTTATTTTCGACTCAGGAAGTGGCTTGCTGCTCAGTTCAATATCAATTCTATTTTCTCCTGTTAGGTTTCCTGCAACAAAGGCAGAATCTTGCTTAGCTCCATTTATTTTGAACGACTTAACTACATTGCCAAATCCAGAGAGGGTGATGTCAAGGGTCGCATTACGATAATGGAATCCCTTTACCTTAATGGTTCCTGCATAATCCTTTGGCACAAATGGTTTAAACGAAATGCCTTCGAATTTAAAGTTCATTCCCAGCAGCACTCGATAAATCATGGCAATATTTCCCGACACGCTCCAAAGCTGCCTGTCGGAGTTAATCACGGTGCCCTCTTCCCTACCCGTTTGGGCCACCATATTCTCCTTGTTGGTTAAGAACATGGCCGCCTCACGGTAAATGGATGCCAAACCGTAGGTTACAGCAGCCTCATTGCCCGCTTTGGCAGCAGCCCAATTCCAATACGACTGCACAAATGGCCAAATGCTATTGTTGTGGTATGGAGTAATATCCGGAATTTCGGGATAGATGGTTGGAACGCCATAGGGCGTTACCGGCATGTGCTCCATTAAAGTAGTGCTCTTCTGCTTACCTGCAACGCCAAAAATGACTGCAAGGGCCTCACCCAACGCCTCCGATTTAGGTGAAACCGACATGAATGTCCGTCCATATAGGTATTGTGCATAGTAACCCTTTTCGGGCTGCCAGAGATACTTATTGATACTAGCCTTGAGCGCCTCCGACTTCTGCTCGTATTCCCCATGCTTTCCAGTCTCAATAGCCTCCATCTTGCCGAGAATATGCAACACCTGGCTGTGAACGGCAGCGGTTCCCAAACACTCAGATCGATAAATATCCACCGGCTTCATCCAAAGGGGGTAGGTCTGCTCACGCCAATCGAGGAACGACGACTCGCCCAAGGACAAACTACCGGGGTAGTATATGGTTTTAAGATCAGCCTCCAACGATCTTTTTACGATGGGGTAGATGGTATCGAGCCAAGCTTTATCTCCGGTAACCTTATACACCTCCCAAGCGGCCAGAGCCCAAGTCATTCTATCGGTGGATACGGGCCACGATCCACCGGAGCCGGTGTCCTGAATAATCTTTCCATTCTTCACCTTTTTCATAAGGCAACGTCTTGCCACAGGCGGGTCGATATAGGCCAAGGAAAGCACAATGCTGTAGCTCATATCGCGAGTCCACACGCCTTCCCAACTCTTGCCGGTGTTGAGATAGCCATCGGCCGTTCTGTTATTTTCCAGCCCCTCCAGCGAGAGGTTGTAGAGCGCATTTACCAAAGGGAAGTTGGTCTCTACCGAAGGATAGGCTTTGATATCAGCGGTAAGCTTCCACGTCCGCATGCTGTCGCTTTTTGCATCTGCAGGGGCATAGTTCGACTCTATTTCGCCAGATGAAAGGGCGACGGCCTTGTAATTTCCCCAAACAACAGAGTCGGCATAAACCGTAAAGTTTGGGCTGGAATAAAGCACTTGATGCCTGCTTGAGCCGCAGGCCGAGAGTAACACAGTAGCTACGAGCGCTAACGATGTAAATCTAACCTTATGCATTTTCATTCGATTGATTTATAAAGAAAAGTAGATTAAAAAAGTCCTATAGGAATGGCAATACCAAAGGTAATGCAACCTTTGAAAAAAAGAAAATAATGAAAATTGTAAAATGAAGAAAATTCAAATTAAACAATCCTAACTCCCAGCACCAGCACATCATCCACCTGCTCATTGTTACCTTGCCATTCGCTAAAGGCCGATTCGAGAATTAGCCGTTGCTTTGCCATTGGAAGTTCATTATTCTTAGCAAGCAACGCTCTAAAGTTTTTAGCTTTAAACTTTCGACCATCGGGACCTCCAAACTGGTCGGCAAATCCATCGGAGAAGAGGTAGAACGAGGTAACTCCCTCCAGCGAGATGATGTGATTTGTAAATGACGCCTTCTCGCTAATGTGAATTCCAACCGGCATCTTATCGCCCTTAATCTCCTCAAGCACTCCATTGCGAATAATATATACCGAGTTATATGCCCCTGCAAATTCCAGCTGGTTACTCTGGCGGTCGATCACGCATAAAGAAATATCCATTCCGTCCATCGACTCGCTATCGCTCCCCTCTTGGGAGAGAGTATACTTAATAAAAGTCCTTAGCTCGTTGAGAATGGTTGCTGGATGTAAATCGCCCACCGTATTCACAATCTCGCTCAAGAATGAGAGGCCAAGCATGCTCATAAACGCACCAGGAACACCGTGGCCAGTACAATCAGCCACTGTAACAATGGTTTTCCCATTATGGTCCACCGTCCAGTAAAAGTCGCCGCTTACAATGTCGCGAGGACGAAAGAAGATAAAATGTTCCGGAAGAATTTTCTCAACAACCTCCTTCGAAGGCATGGCAGCCGTTTGTATACGTTTGGCGTATTCAATGCTTTTGGTAATATTTTCGTTTTGCTTAACAATCTGGTCACGCTGGTTCTCAATCTCATCACGTTGCGTTTCAATCTCCTCCTTCTGCTGCATAATTTCCTCATTCTGTAGAGCAAGGGAATCACGCTGATTTTCCATCTCCATTCGCTGATCCTCTATGGTTTGAGTTCGCATACGCACCTTCTGCTCCAACACAATTTTGTCACGAATGAGGTTACGTTCCCTGACTCTTACAAACACGATCATTATAAAGAGCAGCAGCAGAATACAGAGCGAGATAAACCAAATCGATTTCCAAAAAGGCGGTTGAACCCTAAAGTTAAGGGAGTATTCTTTACTCTCATTTCCCAGCACATCGCGAGCTCGGATTTTAAGTTTATAATGTCCTGAAGGGAAAAAAGGAAATTCGAGTAACGGAGTTCTGCTCCACTCCGACCAGTGATTCATCATCCCTTCAATTTGGTATTGGAACTCGGCCGACCTTTCCTTCATAAACGAAGGAGCAGCAATGTTTATCCGCAATGCATTGTTGGAATAGTTAAGGTCAATATTATCAAGATCCAAGAGTATCCCGTTTCCATCTTTTACGCTTTTAACTAACAATGAAAAAGCAGCCAGATTAACTGAACGCTCTGGATTTACGATACGCAAAATCTCGTTATATCCATTCACCAAATAGAGCGTATTGCCAGTGGTAAAAAATATATCATTTATCTTGTCGAAAAGTCCAAGGAATGGAAGGTTGGGGTTTTCAAGTGGACCTCGAGGGGAATAGCATTTCCACGCGCCATTAAGCTGCAACCAGGTTACCTTGCTTTGTGCAAAAAGAACTTTGATGTCGGAACTTGCAAACTGCAAGCTATCATCAGAGAGCGCATTTGCGTTTTTATCGTAGAGGTAAACACGATTCGCCGTTATAATCATGGTATTACCCATAATGGTTCTTGCTACCGGGGAATCAAATGCGCCTTTCATTACACTTGCCAAGGCGGGACTTGCAGCACCAGCTTCATTTAAGGTTAATCTGATCACCCTCGACTCGGTGGTTAAGAGCAGCTGCTTTGCCGACAGTTCTGCAACCGAAACCGGCAAGTCATTTTCGGTTAAAAAATGGTAGTGGTAGTCCAAACTTCATTACTTTTAGTTATCCTCTCCAGCCCATTTTCAGTACCAATCCAAATCACATCCTTGTTAAAACCTGAAGGGAATGCGAAAAGTGTATATTTTCCGAACAAAATGGGTTTTGCCTTATCGTTTAAAACTGAATAAATGCCACGGCTACTTACCACCAAAAGCTCGTCGTTAACCACAACCAGCTGACGACATTTGCCTTCCAAACCGGCAACTTCTCGGTATGCATAGCCAACAGGTTGAAGCGCAAGCACCTTCTTTTTTCGAACCAAGTATTCGCGAGATGCTTGAGCCTTACTTTGATCGGTCGAAACTTCTGTTTTCTCGTCCGTAGCTTTACCCCCAGCAATTTTATCAAAAAGGCGCGAGAAAAAACTCTTTCTCTTCTTCTCGTGTTCTGTTACCACTGCCTTAGATTCCAATTCATCAACTATTTTCTGAGATTGGATTACCTTTTCTTTAACGTTTACTACCACCTCCTTAAAACCTTTCACCTCGTCTAAAAGATATAGACCTTCGCTTGTCCCTGCATAGAGCTGATTTCGAAAATCAACAACAGAAAGCACATTACCACTCAATCCGGGATAGTGCTCAAAAGAGGTAACCGGAATGCTAAAATCGATACGAGAAATTCCCATACCATGAGCAATCCACAAGCCTGAATGTCGATCGACGCCCAAGGTAAACACCTCATCATCGGGAAGCCCAGCGCGATAGTTCACCATGGATAAAGTTTCTCCGTTCTTGGCATCCAACACCACACAGCCTCCCAGCAAAGTGGCAAGGGCAATTCGCGATTTATCAACCACAATTCCACCATTCAGGAAACTGGCATCAAGATAGGCTTGGTCTTTAACAACAAATGGAGCTATATCCTTCCCGTTGAATCGATAAAGAGAATTGTTGGACAGCCCAAGATAAAGATTTGAGCCATTCCCAAATGTGAAGTTTATTTCGGTTCCCCTCGGCAGTTGAATTTTAAGTGGTATTGCACGACCATTGCGAATCAGGAAAACCCTAATTTTATTTTGGATAACATAGAGCTCGTTATTAAAATCGAAGGCATCGGTTATAAAATGCAGGCTATCGGCCTCCGCATAAATTCGCTGTAGAAATGGCGATTTTCCACCTACCAACCTACAAACATTTTGGGTACCTATGGCATAAAGGTTACTCCCAACAGGCACCAACTTATGGTAATAATCATAAATAGTATCGTTTACCTTCACTTGCACAAACTCGCCCTTACAGTCGCGATCAAAGGAAACAATGCCTTGGTCGGTGCTTACAAACAACTTCTCATGAAAGGCCATCGCCAATGGACGACCATCAACTTTAATATTTTCCCACTCATAACCGTCGAAAGAAAAAACGCCCTTACGATTAAGAAAATAAACCAAGTTATTACTACCCTGCTCAATAGACCAAGTTTGGGGGCTCATAGAGCCTGGCAGCTTATAATGTGTTATATACGGCAAACCCGGTTGAGCGCCAGCAAACATGCTCCCCAGCAAGGTAACAGACAAGCTTACTCCTCGGATAATTATACGAAGCCCCTTCATTGCTTTACAGGTAATATCATTAGGCAAATTAATGCAAAATTAAACGCAATAGAAGATCTATCTAAATATTTGCTTAAATAGTATGAAACTTAACAGATGAAGCAACAATTGGTTAATCCTTTTCTTTGAAATCCGACCAAAAATTTAATCTTTGCAAACCACCAAACAAGAGACAAGTATGGACTCAAATTTGCAACCCGCAAAAAAAGGGTTTAGTCGGAACTACTGGACCGTAATTCTCATGGAGTTTTCCGAGAGAGGATCTTACTATGGAGTAATGTCGGTTCTGTCAGTGTATCTTGTTCTAAATACAGGCGATGGAGGTTTAGGTTTCAGCAAAGAGGGTGTTGGTATAATCAAAAGTACCATAACTCCACTGCTTTACTTTCTACCAATTATTGCCGGAGCTATAGCCGACCGCTATGGCTACCGAAAAACGCTCTTCTTCGCATTTGCCATAATGAGCACAGGATATTTCCTCACCAGCCAAGCAACATCGTATGGTGCTGTATTTATGAGCTTAATATTAATGGCAATTGGCGCTGGCTTTTTTAAGCCCATAATATCGGGAACCATTGCCCGTGAAACCGACGAAAGAAACTCCTCTCTGGGGTTTGGTATTTACTACTGGTCCATTAACCTCGGAGCATTTCTAGTTCCACTGCTGCTGATACCCTATTTGAAAAACATTTCGTGGAGCTATATCTTCATAATGGCCTCCATCGGAACCGGATGGTTACTTCTACTCAACCTCTTTATTTTCAAAGAACCAGCCCGTCCAAAAAGCAGCAAATCCATCTCGGTTGTTCTGAAGGAGGCAATCCTAGTCCTTCAAGATATTCGTTTTATCTCCATGATTGTGATTTATAGCGGATTCTGGATTCTTTACTTCCAAATGTTCGATTCCGTTCTCTGGTTTTTAAAAGAACACATTAATACAGCACCTGTCGACAGTGCCATTAATGGTATACTTAGTCACTTCTATTCAAATCCAACATGGCACTTCGATTCCGAACATGTTACCGTGATTAATGCAGCGACCATTATTGGATTACAGCTGCTAGTGTCTAAAATTGTAAATAAATTTAAGGCATTGCCAACAATGGTTGTTGGAATTAGTTTTGGCACATTAGGCATTGCTTTGCTAGCTATTTCATCCAACGTTTGGGTATTCATTATAGGCCTATTCGTGTTCTCCATTGGCGAAATGACTGCCCACCCAAAATTTATCTCCTACGTTGGGCTAATAGCGCCACCCGACAAAAAAGCGCTCTACCTCGGATACTCCTTTCTTTATGGTGTTATTGGCAGCGGAATAGGCGGATATTTAGGTGCTTTTCTCTATCACCAGCTCGTAGAAAAAAACAATAACTCATTCGCTTTCTGGGGTATTTTTGTTTTGATAGGACTTGCCAGCATAGTTGGCTTACTACTATTTAACAGACACGTTAAAAGAAACCCAGTGTAAACGAGGTTTTGCAGAAGTTACTGAAAGGTTAAATGTGCTCAATATCAAGTCTCTCGATGATTAAAAAGCCATCGAGGTAAATCTGATTCATGCCGAAAGATCTTATTTCTGTGTCGGCCAATATCGTTTCTTTAGTTCGAACTCTTATTCGCCAGGCAGGATGGGATGGAAATACAATTGGGTTCTTAAGTTTATTGGAGTTATTTTCAAATTGAATATTCCATTTCCAATTGGCCTCCCTATCTCCAGTCTCCTCAGGCGAAGTATCCCATAGCTCTACCATGCAACCGTTGGGATTTTCTATGACCGATTGCGCTACTGATGTACTCAACACCTTATACATCCTCTCGTTGACACAGGAAACCAAGGCAATGTTTGGCAAAAATTCAAGTCTACGCCAAAATGGTAATGAGGCTATAAATGGACACTCTAAACCTACTACCACACATCCCATCTCGCCCAATTTATGAAGACACTCTTCCACCATAAACCGTCCAAGTCCACATCGACGCATTTCCGGTCTTACCTCAACAATGTCAATAAATACCACCGAGTTGGTTCCATACCAACAAACAAACCCAGCAGCTACCCCATTTACTTGAAGCAATACGATTTGGTGATTTTCAAACCGATTTTGAATGATATCCCAATTAGTATAAAAACCTGAGTAAACATGCTCATATTCATCGCAAAGCCAATGCAATAACTGTTGTAGCGTTTCAACAGAAGGATCTACAACCAACCTAACATTTAGTTTCGCTGCCTGCTGCGCGGCGAGTTTAAACATTCTTGAATTATCTATATTTAGAGTCCAAAATATACAGCGATAAAGAATTATTCGCAAACTATTTATCACAATTAATTAGGCCCAATAATATAAACAGTTAGACAGCCGTAGAAATTGAGACGGCAAACGTTTAAAAAGGCTAAAAAAAAATATTGGAAGAGATATAGGATACCGCTCTCCCTTGATTTAATTAGTGAATATTGCCAGCCATTAACTCATTCAAAACAATCCAACAAGCAACATCGCAATACCACAAAACGATGACATGGTTACATATCATCGTTAAAATAGCTCACTAAATTCATTATGCAGACAGTACATAAAAATATGAAATATCAATATTGTCCATAACAAAGTAGAACACATCAAAAGCATTCAATGTTACAGTTTTATGAGTAGAATTGGTATTTTGAAAAAAGGTTAAGGGTGTTGCTTGAAAGTAAACTTACCCTTAAGCCCTACAACAATTCCATGCGTTTAACTATTCAGACAATGTCTGACATAGAAAAGGCTATGGCTTCCCTAGAACGGGATTGATATGAAAGAAAATTATTTGTCGATTTTTACCTTTACGGCAATTGGTCCACGCTGGCCCTTTTCAACTTCAAAGGTAACTCGGTTATTCTCCTTAATAGACTCAAGCAATCCGTTAACATGTACGAATATACTCTCTTGAGTATCAAGATCCTTAATAAATCCAAAACCTTTCGAATCGTTGAAGAACGAAACCACGCCATGGCGAACAATGTCAACTGGCTCATTGGTTGAACGAGGAATTCCAATCTCAATACTTTCTACTTCAATTTCCTGCTTGTTCGACGGATCTGGCGGTGTAGAAGTAATCATGCCATTCTCATCCACATAGGCAATCATGTCAGTAAAATTGTTGGTCCCGCTTTCCTTGCGTTCAATCCGCTTCAGTTCCTTCTCTTTTCTCTTCTTCTCCTTATTTGTCCTTACTTGTTTTTTATTCGAGGTTTCCCTTGGCCTCCCCATAATGCTCCTTTCTTATTATGATTAATACTACATTTAGAAACTATGTTGATATTAATAACCAACACAGCCCCCAAATCAAATGCAAAGATACTCTTAATTCATGGATTTTCAGCATCAAGGGAAGATTCTGAGGTATTTAACAGTCAAAAAAATTAAAACGAGACCGGTTAAACTAGAATAAAAGTAACTATAAATGGAACCAATACCGTGAGTATTGTACCATGTAATAGGCTTATTACAGCATAATCCTTTCCCACATATTGAGTAATTATTGGAAGAGTTGTATCCATGGAAGTAGCTCCACCACAAACAATTGGGGCCAACTTACCAAAATAACGGGCAAAGATTGGAGTGAAGAGAAGAGTAATAATTTCGCGCATCACGTTGGCAAGTAATGCAACGACCCCAAGCGATTCACCACGAATTTCGGTAATATAGATGCTTGAAAGGCTATAGTAACCAAATCCAGAACCAATAGCGGCAATATCTTTCAGTGAAATATCGGATATGAGCAGAGATACGCAACTCACACCAATTAGTGTCCCTATTATGGTAGTTAGCGGAACTAACAATACCGTAAGATTCATGGTTCTTATGGTTTGCAGGGACCTCGGGTCGGAACCAATGCCTATTCCCACAAGGAACATGAGCAAGTATAGAGCGTATTCGGTAAAGTTATCGCGTATTAGAAATTCAGGAAGCAAATGGGCATAACCCAAGAGCACTCCCACAGAAAAAAAAGAAAAAATTATCAAACTTCCTTTCATTGCTGTTCTTTTGGTTTAAAAAAAACACGATAAGTAACCCATGCTAGCAATACGCTACCAAAAACAGCACCAAGGGTAATAACCAATGCCTTTACGCCAAGAATGGGAAGGTTTGCAACAATAATTTTATTTGAACCTATAGAAATGCCTAATAAAAGCAACAACAAGTATATGGCATAGGTGATTAACTTATCATTCACTAGTACAAACTTTGGCTTTGTGCGAAGCCAAATTCCCACCACAATGCCGACCAACATAATGAGAATAACTGTAATCATCTGTTGCAATTATTTGTAACGTCAATCAGCGTCTATTCAACACAAGAATCGAGAACCCTAAACAACGCTAAATCATTTTAATAAAAAAGTTACTTTTCCACGGTAAAAGCATATTCAATGCAATGATCAAATGGCTTATCCGGATTAATTACAGCAGAAGGAAATTGGGAATGATTTGGAGAATCGGGGAAAAATTGGGGTTCAATACAAATAGCGTCACGATGCACATAAATGCGACCAGCTCTGCCAGGAACAACGCTATGAAGACCATTGCCAGTATATACCTGCAAACCAGGAAGCGTGGATCTTACCACCATGGTCCTGCCATTTTGCAGATGTCGGAGTTGTGCAATGTTATGAATTTCACCGATAGGCGAATCCACTACCCAGCAGTTATCGTAGCCATTACCAATCAAAACATCATGGTAATTGCTCTCCAGACCAGGCTTAAGCGATCGCAAATGAGAAAAATCCATCGCCGTTCCTACTACAGGAATTAACCTTCCGGTTGGAACTTGATGCTCGTCAGTTTCCAAATATTGATTAGCGTTGAGCTGCAACAAATGGTTTTCAATAGATCCACTCCCCTCTCCACCAAGGTTAAAATAGCTATGATGCGTTAGGTTGAGAACAGTTGGGGCATTGGTTTTAGCACGAAAATGTATCGAAAGCACATTGTCCTCACTCCATGTATATTCAACAGTAACTTCAACCCGTCCAGGATATCCGCCTTCACCATCAGGACTCACAATTTTAAAAACAACACCATCGTTGCTATCAGCATTTTGAAGTAACTCCCAAGGTCGATGGCTAAAGCCAACATCGGCACTATGAAGCTGATTTTCGCCCTCATTTGGTTGAAGACGAAATGTTTTCCCATTAAGTGTGAAATGCGCACCGCCTATACGGTTGGCATAACGACCAACAGTACATCCAAACCACTCCACACCCTTCAAGTAGCCATCGAGCGATGAATAGCCAAGAACTACATCAGCAATGTCACCCGTGGCATCGGGCACCTTAATGGAAACAACACGCGCGCCATAGTTTGATAACGCTACCGACGCTCCACTTCCGTTAGTTATAGTTACCAGCTGTATTTGTTCACCAGATGGAACTCGACCCCATTGTTCAACATGCTTTTTCATTATCGGTCTATTTTAGACAAAATTTAATCTTATTTCCAAAGCGGAGACGGGTATTCTCCTCGCTCAACCAGTGATTTGAGTTGAGCCATCACAATAGGTTTATCGCCGGCATAGGTCACACCAAACCAATCGGAATCGGTTGGGATAACCTTACACGTTGCAATACCATCGGCTAACATACGGTTTACCACTGTGGGAATGTAAAATTCAGCCTTAGAATTATCAAGGTTATCAGCCAGAAACTCCTTCAACATACGGTCGGATTGATCGAAAAAGTCTGGCGTAAAACCCCAGCAATTCATGGAAACTGATGCATCACCTGGCAGTAATTTCTTAGTTCCGTCATCCTCCGTATTAAATATTGAATCACCATCGTGACCAATTTTTGTATGCTCCACAACATCAACCAAGAGTGAGTTGGCATCGACCTTACATACTCCGCGAGAAACGGTTCCTTGCTCGGAAAGGGTTTTGCGCAGCTTATAGCCAACCATGTATGCTTGCCCCTCCTTTTCCCCATGCATTAAGGCATTGGCCAACTGAACAAACGACTGACGACCATAAAAATCAT
>Ga0163159_1003041_pt1 | contig 13078 bp, 13 predicted proteins | sample BioMet9_FD_108702 | JGI IMG/M metagenome (GOLD analysis project Ga0163159, IMG submission 108702) | Microbial communities from bioreactor (seeded with sewage sludge) at Lawrence Berkeley National Lab, California, USA - Biofuel... | ecosystem: Engineered > Bioreactor > Anaerobic > Unclassified ... | reverse complement strand
TGGCATTCTTGCCAAAGAAATCGGTTCTCAAGGATTATTACAGTTTGTTTGAGCAGTTAGCAGAGAAAAGTGAAGTTTTAAGGACGGAAAAAATGAGAAATCACTAAATTATGAAACTGAGTCGTAACATGCCCAGATAAATGGAAGTCCTTTTAACTTACCTTTTTTGTTTATGTGTTCCATCATTACTACAATAAATGGTGACGGCACCAGCAATCCAAAATCCTTTTTTGTTTATATGCTCCATCATTACCTTAGGACAGGAATATTGTCTGTTCTTTGGTTCTTCGAAGCCGTGAAAAACTAACCATTGAATTACCATCAAAGACCCAAATGTGACTTGATCACAGATGCAAAATTGCCTTTCAGGCAATTCTACTGTCTAATATGATTCAGCCATCAAGAGTTTTCCCAAAGAGGCACAGAGAATTCAGGCCATATGTTCGGCTCAGATTAACTCTTGTTAGGGAAAGAACAGATATAAAAAATGAAGCTCATGAAATTTTACCTTTTTAAAAAGATTAAATCTGAAGAATGTGCTGACAGACATTTTGGGAAAAAACGGTAGAGAAATTCTGTCAGGAATAGCTTCAGGTAAGAGTGTTGATCAGATTATAGAAAGCCTTTCTCTAAAGAGGAATGGAAAGTTAGAACTCTTTTGAACTTAGTCTCTGTAATAATCAAACAGCAACATTTCTCCTGAATGTGCATCAATCCATACTGAAGCAGGATAGGTAGCGTCCTTTGCAAAACTTGAATCCATGAATCGGATCCACCATGCCAGATGAATTTTATCTTCATCGTCCTCTTTCCAGACAAGGTTCGACGAAATAACTTTTACAGTATTTGCTTTTTCTTCTCCTATAGACGGTTCGTTACTCATGTATTCTTTGAGAATCTCAACTGCTTTTTCATCCGTAACGCCTGGTTCCGTATCAATGAGTGCTATCTCTTCTTCAGACATAGACCATCTTTTGCGATAGCTTGAAACTTCGCCTGTTTCTGCGTTGATTCCTACCTGTATTCCATCAGAAAGAGAAGGTATTCCTCTGATAATTCTTGCGTAGCTAATTTTGTAAGTTCCAGGGAGATCGTCAGCAGCAGGTTCTACGTAGTTTACATGTTCAAACTCAATATCATTAATTTTATCCGCTGAAACCCTGGATTCGATACATTCTTCTGCTATTTTCAGAGCATCGTCTTTGCTTATACTGTCTTTGCCCTGTACATTCTTTGATCCATCGTATACAAAAAGTTGCTCTCCATTAGAGGCATCTATTCCTGCAAAGATGCTTTTTCCATTAGTTGTTTTTGAGCTTACTCGCCAGATTATCCCGAAATTTTCGTCATCAATCAGTTCTCCATGGACAGATTCATTGATTACTTCCGGATTTTCTGATATTAGCTTGTTTTTTGCATCCTCAAAACTAATATTTACGTCTGCAGTTGACGGATCAAGGTATTTTGTTTGCTTTGCATCTTCTTTCGTAAATATTATTCCTCCCTCTTCAGAAGCAAAAGCCACAAATATTGCACCTGCCAGTACCAAACTCAAGATACAAATTTGACTAAGTTTCATGATCTTCTCTCCCTTAAGGTCTTAAACACAAGTTTGAATTTCCTATAAATCTGTTATTGTCAACATCTGCTGCATTTCCAAACTCATCTTCCACTTCTCCTGCTGCATAGTTGGCTGCTTCAGAAACAGTGACATCGGTGAAAGTAGCCGCATCAAAGAATGCAGAATAGAAGCGGGCATTACGTAAGGTGTTGACATCGTCTTTATATCCAAAGTAGGTATCAAAACCGTTGTTAATAAACGCGTTTCCTAGATCTGTGTATTTTGCAGATTTACATGCACCTGCAAAAATGAATCCTCCGTCTCGTTCGTCCATCCAACTGTTCACGTCCAAACTATATAGACAGCTTTCATCTTTGAATATTAAATAAGATAAAAGAAGAGCTCCACCATGAGTATGGATTAAAACAACATTCTCATCAGTTGCATCATCAAGTGAATTGATACCGTTTATAAAAAACCTTGATCACTCGCAGCTCCGTAGGTATAATCTGCAATTATAGTTATATCAGGAATTAAAATAAGATCGTTTCTGACTTCATTACATCTTGCATTGATGTAATTAATTGAAGACGTTGAAAGATCTCCAAATTGGGTTCGGCTTCTATCTAACATAGCATCAGGATCCGCAGAAGCTGGCGCAGCAAACAAAAGTAGCAATATGCAAATATATATAATTTTAAATTCGTTCTTTTTCTGCTCATTTCTTATTTACCTCATTCGATTTACTCCAGAAGCAAGATTATACAAACTTTGAACACTATCAAAGTCAACTATATCTTTGCCTCTGTGCGTTCAGGAGTTCAAACCGATTTTTCAAGTTCATTTCAGACTGTTTATTTTTTTATACACTGTTGTGTAAGAATGGTACTTCTTTCAACATAAACTTTACTACAAAATTATTTAATCAATAGATAAATAATATTATAATTTAATTGGAAATTAACACAATAATTTAATATTATGACTCTTCGCTGTTTCGAGTGGATAACTTACATTTAGTTCCTAAATGTTGAAATAACATATACCAAATATGTGAACAGTTGCTGTTGAAAATCACATTCAAGTTTGATATTTTCCTATTTGGAAGGCTTTTCTTTTGCCTTCGGCTTTTCCAGCTTAGGCTTCAAGACCTCATGAACGTGATCTAGAGCTCCAGAGAAAAAAGCTTTAGAATCTGATCTATGAGAAACACTATACCCGATTATTTTGCTGACAATACCTTTTAAAAAATGTTTTGCTTGTGTTTTCTTATTGAGCATATCCTGAAACTCAAATTTGATTTTTGAATTTCGTATGTGGAACAATCAGCTGAATACCTAATCACTAAAATGATCCTGAAGACTCATAATGATTTAGAATCAAATAGGTTTTAGGACAAGGCTCGTTCTTTATTTCTTTTTTGGATAGAAGGATGATGAACAAGTCCAGTTCCGACAGTCCATAGCCCAGAACATAAACTCTTCTTCGGGACTCATGCTTTTTTAAGTATTTCCGGAAATGATCATAAGGTGCAACCTCTGTTGCTTCTTTGGGTCCCTGCGGGATCAATACCAGGACAAAAATCGGCGCCGAACAGTATGAATATTGAGAATTTCACACCCCGCTTCTCCACGTATTGAATGGCGGATTTGTGCATTAACCAATTGAGACAAAAAGAGGTTAAATGAAAATGAATTTTAAAATGAATTTTACCGTTTTTCTGGAATTCCCGGACGGATATATATTCGACATAATCCAGAAGATGATAATGCATAGAGTCAAGGATTTCTCAAGATCTTCAAGGGATTTATCGTTGCACTCCTCTTCGGGACTTATAACCGTAGAGGCGGAAGTTAATGAGTTCAGAGGCTACACAGTACCAGCTGCTTGCTGCGTTCCAGTTTAAAGCCGTTGATATTGTCTTACTGGCGGTCTTCATCAGTAAAACTGGTCCTGTATTCATAGTGGAGGTAGTCTTCACAGAATACAGAACTTCCAAAGGAGAATAGGACACTTCAAGGCTTTCTACTTGGTGTGGGTAAGGTACTCCATGTATGAGGTTTTGACTTCATCCTCAACTTTGTTGTGTTTGATCCAGTCCTGATCTTCAAAAATGTCCAAAACTTTGAATTATGTTCATTGGTCATTGGTTAAGGAATTTTCTTGCCTGAAAGCTATCGATTTATCATTAGAAACCGGCCTTAAATATATGACAAAAGAATATCAAATCTTAAAAATTGGGTAATATCAGATAAATTTAATGTCTTTGCCTGTGAATCAATAAGTGACTTCTGGTTTCCAATCTATGAATCATTGATCAATAATCTGCCTGTTATAGTTGGGAATTAAATAGATTTCTACCAGAAGCAATACAATTATCTGCAACCACACTTCTGGAAACGAACAAAATGTACTACGAAATAATCGAATCCCCAATCGGTCCCATTCTTCTGGCAGGGGACGAAAAAGGGCTGAAACATCTTAATTTCTTGAAAGGTAAGAAGAGGATAAAAATCCCTGCCGACTGGATAGAAAATAAAGAATTTTTCAGTGAAGCTGCCAGGCAGCTTGAAGCTTATTTTTCAGGGGGACTCGAATCCTTTGACCTCAAACTGGCTCCCGAGGGAACGGATTTTCAAAAGTCCGTCTGGAAAGCTTTATGCGAAATTCCTTATGGGGAGACCCGGACCTATAAAGAAATAGCCGTATCAATCGGGAAACAAAAGGCTTATAGAGCTGTGGGGCTTGCAAATAATCGGAATCCAATTGCGATAATTATCCCCTGCCACAGGGTCATAGGCTCGGATGGAAAACTTACAGGTTATGCGAGTGGACTGGCTATAAAGGAATTTTTATTGAAACTTGAAGAAAACAATTTGAAATAAGAATAACACAAAGATTCGATCTAAATTCTCTGTAATTAGCAGGAGAAATTATTATGGAGCTTAAAAAAAAGATTGAAAGCATTATCAAAGAAGCCGTAGCAAGTCCAGGCACTGAGACTAGATATCGTGAACCTCTCGTAGGCTATGCTTCAGCAAGTGACCCAATTTTTGATGACATGAAGAAAATCATTGGTCCTCACCACCTGCTCCCTAAAGAGATTTTCCCCGAAGCAAAAACTGTTGTTTCCTTCTTCCTGCCGTTTGAAAAAGAACTTGTGAAACTTAACTGGCAGTCCCCTGATCCTGTAAAAGAATGGATTCAGTCCAAAAGTGAAACCGACTGTCTTATAGAGAAAATCAACGAAAAACTAAAGGCTGAGCTGGCAGAAGAGAATATACAGTCAGTTGTGCCCGGAACTATTTTCGATTATAAGAGTAAAGGCTTCGACGTTGCCTGGTCTCATAAAAGTGCTGCTTATGCTGCGGGACTGGGCACTTTTGGAGTCAACCAGATGCTGATTACGAAAGCTGGGTGTGCAGGTCGTTTTGGAACTTTGCTGATTTCTGTCGAAATTCCTCCAACTCTGCGCCCGAACGAGGAGTTCTGCCGCTACAAAAAAGGAGAGAAATGTCTTGTCTGCGTGGACAGATGCCCGGCTGGAGCCCTCAGTGTGGGAGGGCTTGATAAAGAAAAATGTTACAGGCAGCTTCAGGAAAACGCCAGGGCTTTTCCCGAACTTAATCAGTTTGCTTGTGGAAAATGTGCAACCGGACCCTGTGCACTCAGATCTCGTTGAACCATATAAAATTTTTGTACTTTCATTAGGATTGCACGAATTTTATTATTTCAGTTTCTGAGATGTACAGGGTTCAGTGCCGAATAGCGGCTCAGTTGCTTATACCGCCGTTATCGGAGTTGAAGTATTCTTCGAAAGATTCTGCGCCGTTACATTTATCCATAGATGAAGATCTCTATAAGGCACACTGATATTCTCTAACATTTCCTTTTTATCGTTATTATAGAGCAAAAACTGAAGGTTCATGTTTGTTCCCTCGAAGGGGGGAGTTATGGTTACTGCTTTTTCCCAGGTCTCATTGTCCCGAATGTAGATATTTTTCTGGTCATCCGGCAAAGGTAGAGACGTGTTCTCAAGCCTGACTTCCATTGTATAGTTTACGGGCTTCTGCTCATGGTTTATAACCGCAACTATTATTGTCCCATTATCCCCAAGTACATAGTCGGTAGGATAATTCTCAGCTGTTCCATCAGGCCCCAGAATGTAAAATTCGGTAAAAGGCTCCATTAAAGATTCCGCATCAAGAACATCAACTTCGGCAGAAAGCTCTTTAAAAGACTCCGCGATTTTCAGCATCTCTGCTTTTTCAAGAGACCCGATCAAATTTATTTCAACTCCTCCAAGTTCCCACTGCAACATCTTCGTGTTTCCAAACTCATTGAGGTATTTTCCTTCCGTTCCATTGATGCTGATTTTTTCAGCGCCCTCCATGAAAGTGTTTTCTTCAGATTTATTTTCATAGACAGCTTCTATTACATTAAAATTTTCAGATCCTTTCTGGTAGCTAAGAATTACAGTTTCGGAACTTTGACCTTCAGCACCTGTTTCATCTTTCTCAGATATCATTGTCGAGTTAAGCATGTAGCCATCCGGCACATATTCCGGGACAAGAATCTTAAAGCTCGCCTGTTCTCTGGCTTCTTTAAGGCTCAGGTTGTCTGGGGTTTTGAGTTCTTCATCCAGATCCAGGGTTTCTACTTTTGCCCCTTCGGGAATCTCAAATTTGAATTTTGAATCCGGAATTCCAGTGTTTATTTTCAAGTCACGCATTTCCACTTCTAGTATCAGGTTTCCTTCATTGTTGTAAATGCTGGACTTAAGTACCATCCATGTCTCTCTGTCAACCCAAATTTTCGTTCGAGAAATTAGTTCGGACTCGTTTTCTTCGGTTTTTGGCCTGGCTTCAAGGACATAAGCGCTTCTTCCGTCCACCGCTTCAACTCCAAGCATGGAAACCTCACTTTCGTTCACTAAATTACCTATGATATTGACAAAATCTTTTTCCGTTAAGAGAGGTTCTTCGGGCAATTTCATCTTCGTAACCGTATTTGTTTTGGCATCATAACTCCATGCGAACTCTCCGTCCGAGACCGATTCGACGTCTTTTCCGTCCTCCACAACAATCGTCTTCATCAGGTTAGGTTTCTTATATATTATCCGGGTTTCCTCTTCCAGATTTTTTTCCCCATTAAGGTATACTGTTGTGCACATTGTGCCAGAGTAATCTTCAAGGTTTGCTTCTTTTTCTTGCACTTGTTCTACAATCTCTTCTGCACTCAGTTTGTCCTCGCACCCAGATACAAGAATAACCAGGCTTATGAAAAATAGTATAAATTTTATTTTTATATGTTTCATTTTTCTCCCTACATTCCAAATATTAAAAATAATTTTAATATTAGTCTTTACTTTCTCACACATTTATATATTTTATCAGACTTGCATATTATAAAGAAAAAAACTGAGTGATATTTATGCCTTTAATTTCCCTGACTACCGATTTCGGAGACCTCTATCCCGCAGCCATGAAAGCCGTGATTTTGAGAATAAACCCGGCAGTACAGATTATCGATATAACCCATTCCATACAGCAGGCCGGAATCCGGGAAGGGGCTTTTGCGCTCTATTCCCTTGTTCGATATTTCCCGCATGGAACGGTACATATTGGTGTTGTCGATCCCGGTGTTGGGACTTCCCGCCGTGCGCTTGCCATAAAAGCCGGCCCTGAAGGAGAAGAACAGTTTTTTGTCGGCCCTGATAACGGGCTACTGATACCTGCAGCTCGCTGCCTTGGTGAAATTAAAGTATACGAGATCACAAATCCTGAAATTATGCTTAAATCAGGAATTTCTGCAACTTTCCACGGCAGGGATATTTTTGCGCCTGCAGGAGCCTACCTTTCAAAAGGCACCCCTATCGAGGCTGTCGGCTCTGAAATTTCGGATTTTGTTAGCCTTGATTTCGAAAATTTCGGAATTGACGGGTCCTTCCTTGTAGGCGAGGTTATTTTTGCAGACAACTTTGGAAATGTTATCACCAATATTCCTGAAGAAGTAGTTTTAAAATTCTCTAACTTTGGCTCACAGATAGAAATAAACAGCAGAAAAGTCTCTTTTGTTCAGACCTATGGTTTTGTAGGGCCGAAAAAGCCCCTTGCCCTTATAGGCAGTCATGGCTTCCTAGAAATTGCCGTAAACAAAGGAAATGCTTCGCTTCAGTTCGGACTTAAAAGCGGAGATCAGGTCGCAATAAAGATCGTATAAAGAATGGCTACATAGAGAATGGCTACATAGAAAATGGCTACATAGAGAATGGCTACATAGAGAATGGCTACATAGAGAATGGCTACATAGAGAATGGCTACATAGAGAATGGCTGCATAGAGAATGACTACACAGAGAATGGCTGCATAGAGAACGACTGGATAAAGAGTGGCTGCATAAAGCAGGCTGTAGTTCCAGATCATTTTAGATAAAAGTTCATCCCAAAACCAATTTTATTCACATATCAGTAAGAGTTTCAGAATTAGTTTTCAGTATCAGAAACTCTATTGATAATCCGGAATATGATATTCAGATAAGCAATTTTGAATTTTGGGGCCAGCTCTAATAAAGCTTAACTGCTTTTCTTTCTCAAAAGTCAACCAGACACTCGATTCAGCGGAATTTTTATATAACTATCCGGCACAGGCAGTCTGTTTAGAATGAAACTGACTACTTTGAAAACTTACAAACTTGAAGTTTTCTTTTTATTTGCTCTGGTTATTTTGAGCTTTCTTACCCTTTCAGGAAATGGAAATGCGGATAATTCCGCGGCAAGCTCTGGGGGAACTTTCTGGCTTCCCTCAACAGTAATGCAATCAGTAGCAGCATTGTATGCCGTGTTTATTGCTATATTCATACTCTCCCTGCAAAGCAACAGTGATAGTACTAACTCGATTGCCAACCGGATAAAACCGCCTCTGAAGATGGTATCCTATACGGCAGCAGGGACAATCTATTTTAACGGACTGATACTGATTGTTTTTAGCTTTGGCTCTTTTTCCGAAGCTAAAATGAAAGTTTTGTTAGTATCCTCCCTTATTTCAATGGTTCTATCCCTTATAGCCGTCGTTTACACTTCCATAAACTTGCTAAGCAACGTTTCTGGCTTAAAAACCTCATCTGAAAAACTAGCATATATCTCGGATCTTCTAAGAGGACAGGAAGGAAACCCCGTTAATCCACTAAAACAAAACGAAAAAGATACACAGTTCTGCATCAAAGCCCTGGACGACGAAAATCCAGAGGTCCGGGCAATCGCAGCCGAAGCTCTGGGACAGGCAAAAGGTCCTGAAGTAGAGAAGGCACTTCTTGAGCTCCTTGAAGACAAGAATTCCCGAGTAAGAATAACTGCAGCCAGAAACCTCGGCAGGATAGGAACCGAAAATGCAGCAGAACCGCTAATTAAACGGCTGGCTGTAGACAAAGAACCTGTATTCCGAGTGTGTGCTATAGAATCCCTTGGAAATCTGAAAGACAAACGGGCAATTGAACCTTTAATTAAAAACCTGGACGACAAAGTTCCCGAAGTCAGGCTAGTTGCAGCCCGTTCCCTGGGGATTCTCGGTGGTGACAAGGCTGAAGAAGCCCTTATCGCAAAACTGAATAAGAGCTCTCCGGAATTACAGAAGCAGATAGTACTGTCTCTGGGAAACTCTGGCAGCAAAAAAACTGCGGGACTTGACAGTAAAAAAGCCGCAGGAGCTCTTATCCGCAAACTAAGAGATAAGGACCCCGAACTTCGAAAGTGTGCAGCCGAATCCCTTGGTAAACTGGAAGATCCAGAGTCAGTAGACCCACTTCTCGAATGCCTTGGTGATACGAATCCTGAAGTAAGAAATGCTGCTGCATATTCTCTGGGAACTCTCAGAGCTGAAAAAGCAACAGACTCTCTTCTGGGGATGCTGACCGAAGAAGATTCCGAGCTAAGAATCACTGCAGTCTATGCCCTTGGAAATATAGGCAGCCGAAGAGCAGTTGATGCGCTTCTAAAAACTCTAGAAGACAGCAACCCCTGGGTCAGGCGGTACGCCGCAGATGCCCTCGCAAAAATAGGAGATCAAAAAGCAACAGCCCCTCTTGTCAAAAACTTAAACGACCCTGACCCTGAAGTCAGGTGGGCTACGGCTGAAGCTTTAAGGTTACTGGATAAGCAGAACTCAAGGTAAAAGAAAATCCATCCTAGATTTGTCTATCCCTCACTATGAAAGCCTCCCTAAAGTTCAAATTAATAAAAATTTTATATATCTAAGAATGTTTATGAAGCAAAAAATAATGAGGTATTATATAAATGAATAGGAAAACTGAAGTTGAGAAGTGCTTTGTTATAATGCCTACAGGAACAGGGGAAGAGTATAGAGGTAAGAAAGATGAAGCTGATTATATTTATTATAATATAATACAATCTACAGTAGATTCTTTTAATAAAACAAGTCAATACCAGTTGATCTTGAATCGTGAAACAGAGGGAACTGGTCCCCGAGCAATAGCAGATAATATTATCAAAAAGTTGGCTTCCGCTAAAGTTTGTATTGCAGATCTTACAGGTATGAATCCTAATGTACTTCTGGAACTTGGAATCAGATATTCTCTCAGAAATGAAAATAAAACTACAATCCTAATGGTTCAAGAAAATCAAAGGGTTCCATTTGACCTCAAGCCTTATTGGTACATAAAATACAATCCCTTTAAGGTTGATGCTGTTAAGGAGACATTGTTAAAGGCTTTGCAATCAATTGATGATAAGAATTCCGAGTCTCATAAATTTGATAATACTCTAGTATTTAGAGCAATTGCAGACCTTCAAATTACTGCCCCATCTATGGATTTAATATCTTTTAGTGGATCTGGACATAATGAGAAAAAAGAATTGTATGAAAGATGGGGAAAATGGCAAGAAAATGCTACAAAAATAAGAAACATTTTCAGCGGACCAGTGGCAGAGGGACAATTTAACCCAGATGCTGTACTTTGTGTATCACATGGAAGGTTAAGTGGCCTCTTTACAGGTTCTATCTTAACTTATGGAATTTTTACTAAAATTAAAGTATTATCTTTATGGGGAAATAAAGCTAATCCTGATATGTTTGACAATAAAGTCAATAGACACATGCTAAATGGATTAAAAAACGGATCAAAAACGAGGAAAAAGATTACATTACTTTTAATTGATTATAAGGTTGAATCTGGGGATACAGCTATTCAGGCAATTAAATATATAAATTGCATACTTGGCAATGATATTGATATAGTTTTTTGTCCTATGTTTTGTAGAGACAAAAACGTGTTTTATCAAAGAGAAGTAATAATTGATGAAGAAAACAAGAAATTATTACGAGATTATTTACCTTTTAATTATAGAAATGCATCTCAAAGAGGATTCGAGATCAGTGAACAAGATTTTTTTGATATAATATTTGCCGGAAATGATATTCTTAAGCATCCGTTGGATTTTAATTAACTGGATCTATACTGTATCCTAACTTTGGCAGTTAAACACATATGATATTCTTCGAGTAACAGGCACAAAGAAATGAAAGTACTTTTCACCTTACCCTTTTTTGACTATCGATCTCGTCATTACCCTGGGTAGTAATGTTGTCCTAATTTTGGTTTTTCAAACCATTGATAAACTAATCAGTGAATTTCCATAGAAGGATTAAATTTGATAAGGAGTAGAAAATCAAAAGGAGCATGGAAAGCCAGTTTTGTTCCGTACTTTCATGCTAAATAGTTTCTTCCCCCATAATTCAGCCCTCTTGAGCGAACGAAGTGAGTGAAAAGGGCTTCGTGCTCCCGAAGCGAAATTCGGGTAGTTCAGCCCTCTTGAGCGAAGCGAAAAGGGCACCGTCCTCCCGAGACGGGGCTCGGGAGGCGGAACTCGGGCGTTTACATCCACTCGTAATGCATCAGAACTTCAGGGTTAAAACTCTGCATCAAACTGTTTTCGGTATATCCAAAAAAGAGGCAGCCACTACAGTTTTCAACAATTTCCTTTCTGTGTTCTTCCGAGTTTTTCCAGACGCTTTCAAAGCCGTCCCAGATCACATTTCCAAGAGGTTCGTTATGAACGCGGCAGGTTTCCAGAGTGCCGTCATGCGTCACATTTATAATAACCCCGCTGGCCCTGCATTTGTAGTCCATTTTTCCGTCCCTGACCATTTTAAGGTAGGTTTTGGAATTGATTATCGGGTAGCCCTGCTTCTTAAGCTCGATTATATGGTCAACTGTACAATGGAATTTTTCCTTATCGCGAATTCCGATATCGTTCCAGACCTCCTCACTGATTCCGGGAAACTCGTGGACAGGCTCGAAGGAAACTTTCACTCCCAGCTTTTTTGCAAGCAAAATGAGAGTCTCGATATCGTCCAGGTTTTTTCCTGTAAGCACGCAGTTCATCAGGATGGGATTCTTCTTTTTCTGAAGTTTTCTAACCTCAATCGCTTTTTTTAAGCCCTTCAGCAGAGTTTGGAAATCCATTCTGCGGATTTCTTTATAACTATCTACACCATCCACTGAAACCGAAAGGAAGTCTACATCTACCAGCTCTTCCGCCCTTTCATAGAGCAATTTTCCATTTGTAACCGTGGAAGTGATCATCCCGATTTCTTTGGCGTATGCCATAATCTGGGGCAGATCTTTTCTGAGGAGAGGTTCTACTGTCCAGGCGTTGTAGACACCAATCCCGAATTCTTTAGCATCGTCCAACAATTTAAAAATCTCTTCTATAGGCGGCTCTTCTCCGGTTTTCTTCCAGTACTCACAGAACTTGCAGCGCATATTGCAGCAGGCATTTACACCGTGGGAGAGGACAAAAGGACGTTTTCGTACTCGGATCTGCCAGAGCGCTTTCGAAGCCAGAATAGGGTCAAATCGGGACATAGGTATCATTTGCCTAATAAAACAGAAGGATCATTATCTGTATTAGTAAAGAACATTTGCAATATAAATAGATTTATCCGGCTGCCTGTTTTTTGTTTTTAAGTACAATGTCCCTTTCCTTAAAAGTTGAGCGATGTAATTTAATTTACTCTAAAGGTTTAGAAATTTCCTCTAAAAATTTAGAAACTAATTTTTACTCTAAAGGTTTAGAAACTAATTTTCTGAAAAGAATTTTAAAAGAGTATTTAAAGAAGTCGTGCAGTAAAAACAAATTCGCAATGTAACCGCTTTCAAACTAACAAGTAAACTAAAAGTAAAAAAAGTGCTCGCCGAAGGGCGAGCTGTAGGTATTGAAGTTTTAGTTGAGTTTATCCGAAGAGGGCACCGAGGCCGGCCATTCCGTCTTCTTCAGAGTGGTCTTCTTCCTCTTCTTCCTCTTCCTCAGCAGGAGCTGCTTCTGCGGCAGGGGCTGCTGCGCCTGCAGGGGCTGCTGCGCCGGCTGCTGGAGCTGCGAATGCTGCCTTTGCAATTGCTTCTTCGATGTCCACGCCTTCAAGGGCTGCGACAAGGGCCTTTACCCTGGATTCATTAACTTCGATACCTGCTGCCTGGAGAACGGCAGTGATTGCGTCTTCG
>Ga0163159_1003037_pt1 | contig 13086 bp, 13 predicted proteins | sample BioMet9_FD_108702 | JGI IMG/M metagenome (GOLD analysis project Ga0163159, IMG submission 108702) | Microbial communities from bioreactor (seeded with sewage sludge) at Lawrence Berkeley National Lab, California, USA - Biofuel... | ecosystem: Engineered > Bioreactor > Anaerobic > Unclassified ... | reverse complement strand
TCAAATTCCACCTAAAGTAGAATACTCCTTAACAGAAAAAGGTGAAACTTTGATTCCCATATTACAGCTAATGTCCAAATGGGGCGCAGATAACAAAACAGGAGAAAATCTAGAAGAGTAATTTTTAATTACACAAAAAAAATAAAACATAGCATATTATAACGATACTAAACCGTTATTGAAAAAAGACCTCTTGTTATTTAAATAACAAGAGGTTTTTGCTTGATAGCGTTTGAAAGTAATATTTTTACACCTATTTACAAATTTCAAAATACATTCCAGTATGGTTGTATTTCAACTAACACGTGCGAAAAATGTGGGGCACATTTAGATCCATTTACATTCCAATATGGTTATATTTCAACATGTATCCATGTGTAAATTATCCATAATAGGAACAATATTTACATTCCAATATGGTTATATTTCAACTTCACCTCCTGGGTTATTATGATTAATCATGCTGGGATTTACATTCCAATATGGTTATATTTCAACGACGGCATGGCGTCGCTATTAGATGCCTACGTAGTCCATTTACATTCCAATATGGTTATATTTCAACCGAGGACGATTTTCAGCTGTTCACTATGACAATGGCATTTACATTCCAATATGGTTATATTTCAACTGTTGAACCCTATGTCAAGAACCCTGTCTACTACTTATTTACATTCCAATATGGTTATATTTCAACAAAGGCAGCAGAAAAGTATGCATGGGACGCTTTAATATTTACATTCCAATATGGTTATATTTCAACCGCCGTAGGAAGTACCGCTGATGTAAACTAAAGCAGATTTACATTCCAATATGGTTATATTTCAACTTAAACGCACTTTAACTATGAGAGGAGTTTTATAAAATTTACATTCCAATATGGTTATATTTCAACCGCCCTTCTGATTAATTTTGGTGCTAGTTTGTCCATATTTACATTCCAATATGGTTATATTTCAACACTAGCCAAGAACTGTCTCCCGCTTTAATTAAGTGCGGATTTACATTCCAATATGGTTATATTTCAACTACGGCACAGGGCTTTACTCTTTTGGCGTAGCAATATTTACATTCCAATATGGTTATATTTCAACAGAATGCTGCGAGACCACTTATGACGGTGTTCCTTAATTTACATTCCAATATGGTTATATTTCAACGAACCTAGCCAGGGATTTAGTCGCTTGTGCAAAACTATTTACATTCCAATATGGTTATATTTCAACTGCACCGCCCGGTGCTCTTTGATTATCTAAAAATACATTTACATTCCAATATGGTTATATTTCAACAGGGAAAATTAAAGTTTATCAAGTAATGATTAAAGTATTTACATTCCAATATGGTTATATTTCAACGACATTCGGCGCATAGGTTAAAAGCTGAAAAATTTAAATTTACATTCCAATATGGTTATATTTCAACCTTACCAAAATCAGCAGAAGGAATAATATTATAAGTATTTACATTCCAATATGGTTATATTTCAACAGAAAATGGCAAAATTGACAGTAGAAACAATCAAAAATTTACATTCCAATATGGTTATATTTCAACGTCATAAGTCGAAAGTATCGTTTTAATCTTTTCGTATTTACATTCCAATATGGTTATATTTCAACTAGGGATAGAGTTGTCCAAGATTGATTTGGGGCTGATATTTACATTCCAATATGGTTATATTTCAACTATCCGTTACAAGTTTAAAGACCTAACTCACATCAATTTACATTCCAATATGGTTATATTTCAACGCGTTCCTTGATAGATTTATTGCTCTTGATAATAGATATTTACATTCCAATATGGTTATATTTCAACCTAACCTGGGACGAACATGTTGATTTTTTAGAATGGCATTTACATTCCAATATGGTTATATTTCAACTGCAAAGTAATTTTATTTATGATACAATCTTTCTAGATTTACATTCCAATATGGTTATATTTCAACCCTAGCACAAGATATTGCTTCTTTTTATAATTTATCTCATTTACATTCCAATATGGTTATATTTCAACTCTCATAAAAGTTTTTACAGAAAAGCTTACGTACTCGATTTACATTCCAATATGGTTATATTTCAACTTGAGGAGTGCGGAAAAACTGACGGCATTACCGCTAGATTTACATTCCAATATGGTTATATTTCAACTAAAAACATTGATACAAAAAACACTGTACGTGGCTCATTTACATTCCAATATGGTTATATTTCAACTCCTTTTTCCGGCACTTCGTTGAGACGTATTATATAATTTACATTCCAATATGGTTATATTTCAACACGGATATTACGTCTAAAGGTACTGCATGGTTTTGATTTACATTCCAATATGGTTATATTTCAACTTAAACATGAATTTCTTGAGAGGATACCAAAATGAATTTACATTCCAATATGGTTATATTTCAACGTTTACGAACGGCTTCCAAACCTTCTAATACTTGTAATTTACATTCCAATATGGTTATATTTCAACTAATATCCCCACTATTTTATAACTTATATCCAAAAGTATTTACATTCCAATATGGTTATATTTCAACTTCATTAACAGCGCCTCTAAAACCTGCATTACCAATATTTACATTCCAATATGGTTATATTTCAACAGGGAATAAAGTAAACCAAAAAAGTTTTGAGGAAGGCATTTACATTCCAATATGGTTATATTTCAACGCTAGACAGCTCAAAACCAAAACGGTAGATATAGCATTTACATTCCAATATGGTTATATTTCAACATGGGACTAAGCGTTATAAGAAAATCTTAAAAGGCAATTTACATTCCAATATGGTTATATTTCAACTGTAAAGCTGCTGATGCACGTTAATTTCATTCTTGAATTTACATTCCAATATGGTTATATTTCAACTTTCAGATTGACAACAATTGTATATCTCATTTCTGATTTACATTCCAATATGGTTATATTTCAACATTATGACACGATAATGGTTTGATTATAGTATCTTTATTTACATTCCAATATGGTTATATTTCAACGTATTTCACAACAATAATCATCTTCTGCATATCCGGCATTTACATTCCAATATGGTTATATTTCAACGTAAAACCAAAGGAGTATCAGAAATAACCAATAAAATATTTACATTCCAATATGGTTATATTTCAACGACACTTTTAATTTGCTTATCGTTAACATAAAAGTATTTACATTCCAATATGGTTATATTTCAACGCGTAGGCAATGTGATAGCTCAAGAAGCTTTGGAGTGATTTACATTCCAATATGGTTATATTTCAACCACATTGATATAGCCAACGAGTTAACGATTTTAGAATTTACATTCCAATATGGTTATATTTCCACTGTCAGAAAGCGTGGCCAAGCTTGGTTTACATCTAAATTTACATTCCAATATGGTTATATTTCAACAAACTACGAGTCCCGCGTTCGTGCTTCCTTCCTTATATTTACATTCCAATATGGTTATATTTCAACTACTACGGCAACGCAAGGAGCAATCTTTAAGAAAATAATTTACATTCCAATATGGTTATATTTCAACCCCGGCATATTCCACGATACCTATAGTGTCAGTATTTCATTTACATTCCAATATGGTTATATTTCAACTGTTCGCAACAACGGTAAGCAGAAGAAACCAAAATATTTACATTCCAATATGGTTATATTTCAACAGCAAGAAAGAGCAGAAGAAAGCAAGTGAATGTAAAATTTACATTCCAATATGGTTATATTTCAACTTATGGGACTATAGTTGCTAGTTTTAATCTAATGCAATTTACATTCCAATATGGTTATATTTCAACCATGGCCTCAAAAAGGCCCTGGTGTTGAATTGCCTTTATTTACATTCCAATATGGTTATATTTCAACTTTAGTATGGTTCCTCGTGCAGAGATTCAACGTTCATTTACATTCCAATATGGTTATATTTCAACAGATCATACGTAGTTGTTAAATATGTCCATGTTCCCATTTACATTCCAATATGGTTATATTTCAACGAGTAAACATGAGATTAAACAATTGCGTTTTAAAATTTACATTCCAATATGGTTATATTTCAACGAACTTGTCACCATCTTGACGTTAGACACGTCTGAAATTTACATTCCAATATGGTTATATTTCAACTACGTTGTCGGAGCATCAAAAAGCCTTGGCGCGTAATTTACATTCCAATATGGTTATATTTCAACGGTGCAATACAAAAACAGCTACAGTACTTGTTTTTTTACATATTTTCTGTCGCTTCTTACAAAATGTTAGTAAAAGTTTTAAATAGAATATCTACAAAACAATTCAATATAGTATCAATCGAGTTTTTAGACAACTGTCGAAGATACATGTTTTATACAGTATTGGTATTCGACAGCGGAATTTTGTTAAAAAAAATTAGATGTTTTATCGTCTACTTTTCCCCAAAATTCTTTTTGTAGCCAACGTTCCTCTCTACTTTTAAAAACAAGAACCGAATCTTGATCTTTTCTTATAATAATTTTTAATTCTGCTTCTAGCTTTGCTAATAAAGCAAGTGTTACATCTCCTTCAAAAACTGATTTTTGAACATGCGTTAAATATTTTTTGCATGTCTTAAAAATTCTCCTTGACACTCTTGCGCCATTTTTGTCCAGCTCAATATCATAAACCAAAATAATGTACATATTACCACCAAATTTTAAATCCTTCATATTTTTTGTCATCCATCAAATGTTTTATCAATTTATAACACTCTAGCCTGATTAAATGCCTATACGATACGCTTTTGTTAATCCCTTTATGCTGTATAGTTCTCTTTAAAACCTCATCATATTCTTGCAGCAACTTTTTTCTTCCATTTTCCTTTAGATAACAAAAGTTTGATTCTTGTAAAAAATCTGCTTCTGTAATCATTCTCTTGTTTAGCAAAGAAAAAATCAATCTATCTGAAATAAGAGGTTTAAAGACTTCAGAAATGTCCAAGCACAATGAAAATCTTCGTTCGCTAGGACTGTGCAAATAACTTAGAGAGGGGTTTAATTGAGTTTTATATATTTCTGCTAAACAAGTAGTATAAACTAGTGTGTTGACAAAAGAAATTAGGGCATTAATCATATTATCAGGAGGATTTTTTGTCCTTTTTTTGAAATCAATATTTTGATTTATAATATTATTCCAACTTTTATAATAACATTTTCTTATACTACCTTCTATTCCCATAAGTTCAGGAACATCTTTTACTTGTAAAATAGAGTTTCGCAAAATTTTTATTTCTGTAATAACATCATTTAAATCACACGTCCTCTCATTATAATACCTAATATTCCGCAATATATTATGGCTGGCAGCTAAAATAAACTCTCTAGCGATTGTTAGTCTTTTGCCTTCATCCGTATAATGTTTTACCTGATTTATTAATAATTTTCCTGATACATTTACTTCTTTTGGGTAGAAACTTCCTGTATAGAATCCATAATAGTTAAAAAAATGCAGAGGTATCGAAAGTTGTCCCGCATAATTTAAAGCCTTAGTATTTAAACTAACTTCACCAAATATATATAAATCTCTAGTCATTTCCACTTTAATATCCTTAAATTTTCCATCAGCTGCCGTTATTCTTAAAACATTGTCTTTTCTTTGCAGTTCCCCATTGGAAAAAACATAAAAACTTTCTGCCATTGTACCACCTCTTATATATAGCAGTATTCAAAATAAGCACATTTTTTACAAATCCTTGAATCAATTGGATTAGGCATCTTTTCGGTCATTACAATTCGTTCAATATCTTGTATAATTTCACTTATTTTTACTGTATCTTCCTCTAGTAAGAAAACTTCTTTTCTTTTTTTTAGTAGTGGATAATCTAATACACCTTTTTCTATATTTATATCTTTTTGTCTAAGTAAATACATATAATATTTAACTTGCCATTCTGATGCTAATTCAATACTTCTGCTTTTCTTTATTTCATGTAACACCTTCCAGTTACTAAGAAAATCGATATTTATTGTTTCGTCTAACATTATATGTTTCGAAATTCTACCATATGACGTCTCATCGAGTATTTTACCAAGCAACACATTTTCATTTTCTTTTTCTAAAGAAATATTATTATAAAAACACCACAACTTTCGCTGACATACAAAATAATAATAAAACATCATGCCAGTTATTCTCACTCTTATTACCTCCCTGATTAGCGATAGTCAGTATCATTTTTAGAAAGTATGAGAAGAAAAATCAATAGCATCAGCTGTCTTAGATTTTAAATCTGCTAAATTAAGCCCTGTTTCGTCATTATATTCACAATCAGCAATTATCATTTGCTCAAATTCATTGATTTTTATTTTTTCCTGTTTAATTTTTACGGCAATATATGCTGCTACATCAACTGTATAGTTGTTAATTACACTCCTTGCACGTGCTTTAAGCATATGCTTTTCTGTTTTATCAATTTCACTGCGATTTATCCGCAATTCATTTATAGCATTCTGTATTTCTCCATTGAATTTCTCAAAAACGCTGCGCGGAATAATGGCAATATTATTTATGTTACGAAATCTATTAATTGCTTCTTTTTTATTAAGTTCATATTCGCTACAACTCTTAACATAATTTATATTCTCTGAAATTTCATTATAATATTCTGGCAAGTTTCCCTTTGTATATAAAGCATTTACCATAGCAACTTTCTTTTGTTCAGTAATCTGTCCATCAATACCAACTAGTGCTTTTTTAGATTTCTCATGAATTTCTTTGTCAATGAAAAAACCTACACCACTACATTTTTTCACCCCGCCTGTAAATACAAAACAGTTATAATTAATATTCAAAGCTCTCTTTCTATAACATCTTCCCATACGCTGGAACAAACCATTTAAATCAGATAGTTCTGTAAATAACAAATCAAAATCAATATCTAGCGATGCTTCTACTATTTGAGTAGCTACCCAAATACCTGTCTCTTTACTACTGCTTTGCCCCATATTTATTATATGATTTTCCTTCATTTTTCTATCATATCGAGTAAACTGACTGTGTAATAAATATATTCGTTCTGAAGGCAGTTTTTCTTTTAGAGCCTTAAATAATCCCACAGCACTTTTAATTGTATTACATATGACAAGAACTTTCTTACCGGATATTCCTTGACTGCAACCAATAATGTCATCTGCATTTATATCATTATCCAAAATCTTTATACTATGACGAATCATTCTATTTGTAAATGTTTGCGGCAGGTTAAATTCTATGTTTTCCTCATGTAACAAATCAATAAATAAGGTCGGTAGTGTCGCGGTTAATATGGCGAATTTCCCACCCATTTTGGTTATATAGTGTAGTCCCAAAATCAAAAAAGCCACTAATTCCGCAGAATACATCTGAACTTCATCTATAACTATTTTAGAATAAGACAATGTTGCCAACTTCTGTTCAAAACCACGATACCGAAAAACAAACGTAAAAAGCTGATCTAATGTACAAATCGTTAATGGCAGGGACAATTGCCTCGTTTTAGTATAGTAATTATCAAAAGAACCGGTAGAAAAACTTCCCTCATCATATGAATTATCTCTCTCTCTATAATTTATATATGTATCTGAATGGAGCATTCCCACTCTATTTTCTCTATTGTTAGTTACAATATCGTTGGTAATTCTATCATAAATTGCATTAATTGCACTTTTAAGCGGGAGAGTGAAAAAGCCTTTGTTATCACCTATCCATAGTAGACCGGCTTCTGTTTTTCCCATACCGGTTTGTGCGATAACAATAAGGTTCCTGTCCTTGTTTTTTAACATATAATTTTGCAAATCATTCCATTTTACTCTGCTATCACGCTTTTGCCAAAGTTCCATAAGTTCAAACATAGATACCTCAAGAAAATCATTCGGACTTTCAACCGGTATATGTGCACTAGCGGCATAATCCAAGCGATTTAACAATCCTTCCAACATAACAAACTCAAAAAACAGTTCGCCCTGTTCCTCATATATTCTTTCATTGACACTAAAGTATCTCTCGTTAATTTCTTTAGCAATAAATTTATTTTCTAATTTATCATATTGAAAATTTTCGAACGGTCTACGTAATAGAGAAAATTCCCCTTCAATAGTGGCATTTGCAAATGGCATAGCACGGTCATGATGATACGCAACAGCCTGTGATAAGATTTTTAATTCGTTTTTTTCGTAGCCTTCTGCAAGTAAATGACGATAATCAATAAAAGCAATACTTAATAAACCATGTGGGATTTCATTGGCAAAACGTTTTCCTGTTTTTATTCTAATCTGAAATTTTTCATTTATTTTACCTAAATCATGATAAATACAAGCTAAATATAATAATTTCCAATTTGCTTTTATTTGTGGGTAAAGAAGCTTTAGTAGATCAAAATTTTTTAAAAGCTCATCCGTATGCGTCTGTATATCTTCTTTGGGATTTGATTTTGCTAAAGCTTGTTCATCCACTAGTATTCCTCCTATGCCAGAAAAGCAACGATATTATCTTCATCTACCCAAAAAAGTTCATCTTCTAATGCTGTTGCTACGCTATAGAGAACGTCAACTTTATTCCAACGTCGAAATACTTTAGGAGCATTTTTATTACCAAAATCTACTAGCTCATAATCCTTGGTTAATTTGTATCTAGTACCTGGATGAGCAATTCCCTGTATGTTATTTGATATTTTAACACTTTCACTTTGGCTCATTTCATAAGGAATATACGCATAGTACCCATTATAAGCTCTAATTTGTGCATCAATTTTTCTTTGTTCAATATCTACAATTTTTGCCGAACCTATAACTGCTAAATCTTCTCTTCGCCCCAAAGAGGGGTATTCCCAAGGTTCATTAAAAGCCCCACAAATGTCATCAACTATCTTTTGATTAGTAGGCAAAATATGCAATAAAAGTTCTACGTCAACAAGTAACTCTGCTGTTGCAATTCCTCGCCCTATTCCATACTCTCCGACTTTAAGTTGGTGTCGTTCTTTATCATACTTCATTGCATTTTTAAATTCATACCTAGTATACAAGTCATTCACTTTAGAAAAATACTTTCCCTGTACACTGACTTGCATTGGCTGATAAGAAGTATAGCGACAAAGGTTATGTACCATACCTATTACTGTTGAATACGGTGGTAATGGATAGGTTTCTTTTAACTGGAAACTAGTTGGTTTTTTATAATTAACCATATCCTGACGCAAGCTAATTCTAACAGCCTTCATAGTATGCATCCACCCTTTGTTTTAATGCCGCAAAAAAATCTGGCATTGGCATTGCTTGTAATTGTTCCTGCAATTCTTTTGTATTATTGAACCTTTGGGCAACGACGCCACAATATGTGTCGTCTCTAATAACGTCATATAAAACTCCCTTAATTTCAGAAACAGTAATTCCATTATTCTTAACACCTACAACATTTTGAAAAATTGGATTTTTAATATCATATACTCCTCCAATAGCAAACAATGGTTTCAAATCTTCTCTACGGCCACGTATGTCCCTATATAATAATGCTATTGTGTCTAATAGTCTTTTTACTCTCCGCGCCCTCTCCACATTCTCTAGCACAATTCCATATATATCATCCTCACCAATCTGATCCAAATCCGCTGTTACAGTGTATCTATAATAGGAGCTATGAATTTCTGCCTGTGCTATATTCATATTTTCATTAATCTTATCTGCCTGCCCTTTGTTGGTAAGAAAATCCATATCCCCTTTAAACGTCTCTAATGATATGGCATTAGAAAGACGAACTTTAGCACTACGTTTTTTACCGCCTGAGCCTTTTTCAGTTTTTAGGTAACCAAAAAAATCAATTTCCGGATATTTATCAATGGTAGCATCTTCAGCAAACTGTATAACTTTTTTATCACCGCTACCTTCCGCCTTAACCGGAGCAAAAGCTTCCCCCAGCTGTTCAATAATATTATAGCGCAGTGCCTGACGAGAAATATAAGTATATTGATCCCCTTGATTTCTGGAAATTTTTTTCAGAGAAGCAACATTTCCTATACTTTCTCCATAATTAGCACTTTCTGCTTGGAATATCATAGTTAGCGTTAACCCTTTATTTTTCATTTGTTTCTCCCCCTTTATTTTTCCCTGAGTTTTCATTACTATTCTTACCATCAATCAATCCAGCAACAAAGGCATAGCCCATGGTACTAAAACCCTTATCATCACCAAGAACTTCAGTAATGACTTTAGGCACAGTCGCATTTATATATAAATAACAATTAAGGATAACATCCATAAATATTTCATCGTTACCTGTTTTTAAAGCATTTAGCAATCTGTAACAAATACCTGGTAGTTTGTTGTCAGAACCCTTGTCATTATAGGCTTTTCGCAAATAATAACCTGCTTTGTTTGCTAGCTTTACCAAATCGAAAGTTTCTTCACTCTGCTCTAATGTCTTTTCCATTTTAAGCCCTCCAAAACTTTTGTAAATTCTTTGATTAATACACAATAAATTATTTATCTGACCACCAATAAAATGACATTTAGAAGAATTTGCTATTTTATAATAGAGCATACGATGAATAAGGGTAAATAAATTTTGACTATTAAACACCCTATCAATAACAGCGTCGTATATTCTTACTACTTCATTATTTTCTTCAAAAGTTGCCTTAATAATGTTATTTAAGTCATTTTTAGAATTAACAATGATTTCCTGCATTTTTCGTGACAGCATGCTAAACCTATATGTTTCATTTTCGTATCTTACAACTTGAATATCTGCAAGTTCATATTTTTCTGTCTCGTTTTTTTGTTCTTGCAGTGTCTTTATTAATGCTGGATAAACTAAATGCATTTGTCCTTTCTCGGGAGTCAGAATCTCTTTTTTTATTTTATTGTTTATTTGTATTGCATCAATTAATCGCACATTTGCATTCACATACAAACCTTTTCCATACACATAAGTCATACCCGCCGGCAGACAAGAATATATAAGTTTGCAAATCGGACAAATAGCAATATCATTTTGAAAGTTCCAGACGTGGGAAGATTTCCTTGCAGTATCAAATCCGGTTTCAGTAAGGAAGCTCATATCATTACCCATATCCTTCATCTTGCAGTTACAAGAAAAACAGGTATACTTGTATTTGCTATCATCGCTTTTTAAATAGTCAATCGCTGGTTCAACAAAATAATTTTTATAATCCAAATAAACATCTTTTTCCGTAGGAGTCCGATTAAGGAAACTTACGCCGCTCCAAGCATTTTTGACTATTGTATAAATAATATTTTTAGCAGCTATGTGCCTTTTCCCATTAGCACTTTCGCAGTATTCTATGGCCTTCTTCAAGATTATGATTACTTTCTCAACCTCATAAATTATTTTTGCTTTATTTTCACTGAATTGTTCTTTATTTTTTGGTTCCTTAACTTTACAAAGCTTTTTCTCTATTTCTAGCATATTGCATTCCGGTTTTATTAATTCGTAGGCTGCTTTATAACTATTACTTTTTAAATATTTTTTTACATTCCCTATATAATTATTTAAAAACTTAAGAGACTCTAAGTCAAAATTATCGAAATGTTCTTGCACATGAAGATAATAAAAGTCTTTAAAAGAAACTATCTTATACCATGACAGCGTTTCTTCATAAGTTTTTATTAGATAGTCAAAAAATTTGTTTTCAAATCCTGCTAAAATATTAGGAGAAAATTCTATAGTGTCATTATCGATGAAATTTATATTGTTTTTACCAACTATGTTAATAAAACCAACCAACGCCGCATTCCATTGCCAATCTCCCATAGTAAGACGCACACTATCTTTCAATTGCACCTCCTCCCTTCGCTTATATTACATCAACATAACCAAATCCCATTGAACGTTTTGAGCCAATGCCTGCTTTGTATAGATATTCTAATAAATAATTTTCTCCTTCCAATACCATAGTTCCAATAGTGCAAGGAACATAAATATTGTAATTCTTAACAACTACTTTTTTTAGTTGAATAGGAATCATTTTCAATGCATCAATATCTGCGGCGACATCCCAGCTAAAATTTGTGTCTAATTCTGATTTCAAATTTCTCTTCCAAATTTCTTCGAATTTTTCATCTTCAAAAACAAAATACCAGTCATTACCTGTTTCTCCATTATGATCCCGAATAACTATTGGTGAAAGAATTTTAAGCATCGCAATATTCCCGTTTATTTTTTTCTCATTAATCTTACTCACTGACAAAACTTTTACCTTGTTATCACAATTAGATAGTGGCGACCATTTATTTTTCCGATTTACAAACGCATTGAGAATATGTACAGCTGTCAAAATATCCGGTGTAGTAAATTTAACAGAAAATCGTTTGCTTGCAAGCGCTATGCCATTGGTAGAAATTTCTACTTCGGGCAAAAAATACAAACTGGAACAAAAAGGTTTCATCAGAGTCTTTCCACTATACATTGCAGCAAATAAATCTTCATTGTAATCCCAAATAACACTCTTAAAATATGATAAGAATTTTTTTCTATATTCAATTGGTAAATTTTCATTCTCAGTCTCAAATTCAATTTTAATACGCATGATTTCACCTCCTCCACACTAAAATCTTAATTTGCAATAAACGTGATACTAAAAAAAGCAGAGCTAACTATCACGTATTAATACGTGGTAATCAGCTCTGTTTTAATTATACTAATGGTTTTTATAAAAATCACAATTCATCCCTACCTTAAAACTAAATTTGAAAAATTTCCTAAAATAAAATTCTTTCATCTTTAATTCTTACAGTCGTTCATATGTTTTTATAAAAAATATATTTTTTACAATATTGTTCTTCTTAATATCACTCTCTTAATATATTTCTAAAAGCATTACTTTTATTCACATTATGTCTAAATACTATTACTATTAGTGTAACGTGTCAAGAAATATTTTAACCCAATTACACCTTTATCCAATAAAAAGTTCTGATAAATCATAGTCTTTAAGGCGGTTTCAAATTTCTCGCTTATAAAATCTGGTATCAATCTTTACAAGAGGAAATGTGTTTGGCAAAGTTTCTTTAGCTATTTGCCTAAAGTTATTTTTCTCATAAAAACGATGAGCAGCTAAGAATTTTTCCGTAGTT
>Ga0163159_1003036_pt1 | contig 13090 bp, 11 predicted proteins | sample BioMet9_FD_108702 | JGI IMG/M metagenome (GOLD analysis project Ga0163159, IMG submission 108702) | Microbial communities from bioreactor (seeded with sewage sludge) at Lawrence Berkeley National Lab, California, USA - Biofuel... | ecosystem: Engineered > Bioreactor > Anaerobic > Unclassified ... | reverse complement strand
GAAGTGACGCTGTCTGACAACGCGCTATCGGCTATAATCTGGAACGACACCTGAACACACGCCCGTTTCGCACCCCCGTTTTCCCAGGAGAGCCCGTGCCGCGCATCGCCATCTGCGACGACGATATCGACGACCTAGCCTGCGCGCGCCATGCGCTTGCTGCCTTTACCGACCAGCATCCGGAGTGGCGATTCTCCGTGCATGCCTACGATAACGCGCTCGAATGCGCGGAGGCGCTCGATCAGGCGCCGGGCTTTGACGTGCTGCTGCTCGATATCTGCATGCCGGGTCTGATGGGCACGCAGATTGCCCGCGAGCTGCGAGATCGCAACGATACGCTCGAGATTGTGTTTCTCACGGGCAGCGCGGACTTCGCCGTTGAGGCGTTTTCCCTCAAAGCCGCCCATTATCTGCTCAAACCGTATTCGCAGGCCGCCTTCGACGAGGCGCTCTCCACGGCTTTGGAACGCCTCGGCGCGCACCGCACCACGCGGGTCGCGCTCAAGTCGCGCGCAGGCGAGCTTCGCTCGGTGGATATCGACGGTATCGTCTATGTCGAAGGAGCACGTCATTCTCAGAACGTGCACCTAGCCGACGGCGGCGTCGTGGAGGCACGTCAAACGCTCGCGGAGCTGCTCGAAGCGCTCGAGGGCGCGGACGCGGGGCGTTTCGCCACCCCCTACAAGGGCTACATCGTGAATCTCTCCCACGTGCAGGCCATCTCCAGCTGCGCCGTCACGATGGACGAGGGGAGTACGGTGCCCCTCGCGAAGAGAACGTACCGTGCCATGAAAGAGTGCTTCTTCGACTACGCGTTTCGCGCGGGAGGTCCCGCAGCCGGAGCGGCGCGCGACTGATGCCGGGGGAGGGGAATGACGATGAACGAGCAGGCTCTGCTCTACACGGTGCGCTTCATGTTGGCACCGATAACAGTCTGGCTGTTCTACATCTGCGGTATTGGCTGCCGTAGCCGACGGCGCGCGCTGGCGTTGTTCGCCGGCTTCTGCGCCTACCTGGCCATCACGTCCTACCTGCTCATCTGCGCGATCGGGTTCTACCCGTTCAGCCGCATCTCGGTGTTCCTCACGTTTCTCCCCACGGTGATCATCATCCCCCTCGCCATCTCCAAAGACCGGGTGCCGCAGTCGCTGTTCATGCTCATCACCGCGCAAAACGTGGTCCTGCTCGTCACGCTGACCGCAAACCTCGTGCGCAGCCTGCTCGACCTCGACCTGACAAGCACCATCGCACTCATCGTGGCAATCAGCGTGCCGCTGCTCATCCTTGCGTTGAAGCGCTTTGCGGCGCCGTTGCGCTACGTTGCCGCGCATGTGCGCGGGCATTGGCTGGCCATGAATGCGATGCCGCTGCTCATCTGCGCGCTCACCATCGCGCTCAGCGTCTATGGCGAAGTGCGCTTCCATGACGAGCCGTTCCTGGCAACGGGGGTCTCGGTGGCTTTCGAGGCCCTTTACCTGTTCTTCATCCTCATGCTCTATCGCAATCTGCGCGACATCGACGAGCTCTCGGCGCGGCTGCGCACGGAAGACCTCGTGCGTGTGCAGGTCCTGGCGATGGAGAAGCAGCTGCAGCTTCTCGACGACCAGGAGCGTCTGGCGCGCATCGAAGCACACGACCGTCGCCATGTCGACCGCATGCTCGCCGAGCTGATCTCTCAAGGGGAGACCGCCCGCGCGCTCGAGGTGCTGGGTGCTCGAGAGCAGCCGCAACGCCTGCCGCGTTACTGCCTGAACGCGACGATCAACGCGGTGGTCGCCTTCTACGCGGCGCAGTTCGCGGAAGAGGACATCGCCTTCGAGGTGCGCCTCGACATTCCCGCGGAGCTCGCGTGCGACTCGATCGAGCTGTCCATCGTGGTTTCGAACCTGCTGGAGAACGCGCTGCATGCCTGCGAGAGGGTTGCGGAGGAAACGAACACCGCAGCCGATGCCGCCGCTACAGCAGCTGATAGCGCTGTCACAGCCGATAGCGCAGTTGTGCCGTGGGCACGCTTCACGGCGGCACAGGGCGAGCGGCTCATGATGCAGATCGAGAACGCGGCACCGCTTCCCGTCGCCTTCGACGAGGAAGGGCTGCCCGTGTCACCGGAGGAAGGGCATGGCATCGGCACACGCAGCGTGGTCGCGTTCGCGCAGCGTACGGGCGCGCTTGTCGACTATCGATGGGAGGACAGCATCTTCCGGGTGCGCCTCATCGTCTGATGCAACGAAACGGGCCTCTTGTGCAGTGGTGCGCCAGAGTCTCGGTATTTCGGATAGGCTTTCTGCTAATGTCGGGGGTTTATGCGAACCGCGAGGTGGTGGCGCGGAGACCCATTCAGAGTGGAGGCATCAATCATGGATACCAGTCGTCCGAACGCGTTTCTGAAGGTTGTCAGCATCCTGTTCATCGTCGTAGGCGTTTTCTCGCTGCTGAGCGCAGCCGCCATGCTCTTCCTCGGCGTGGGTTCAATCATGAGCGGAGCTCTGTCCGATGCCGAAGCTGCCGGTCTCTCGATCATGTTCAACGTCATGGGCGTCCTCATGCTCATAAACGGCATCCTCGACTTTGTCATCGGCATCGGCGGCATGAAGGGGAACTACGGCGTAGCGAAGGTCCTCGTCTACATCACCATCGTCCTCGATGTGATCGGCATCGTCGTCCTCATCGCCCAAGGTGGCGACCTTTCGGGATGTCTGATAAGCTTGTGCGGAATGATTCTCCCGGTAGCGTGGATTATCGGCATGAAGATGAGCGAGAAGCAGACGGTGGCGTAGATGCCCGCCGCAATAAACCGTCGGAAGTTTCTGGGACTCCTCGGCACGACGGGTGCGCTTGCGCTCGGCTCGGCGACGGGGTTGACCGCGTGCACGGGAAAGACTGGAGCGGACTCGGCGGGTTCGAAATCAGAAGAGGAGCGTGCCATGCTCTGGGAGCCTCATAAGGCAGCCGATCGCATCGTCGTGGTCAGCGACCTGCACTTCGGCATCGATGACCGCTTCGCGCAGAATGTAGACAACCGTGCGCTGTTCGTCGAGTTTCTCGAACGCCTCGTTGAAGTGGGCGACGTGCGCGAGCTGGTGATTGCCGGCGATTTCCTCGACGAATGGATCGTGCCGCTGAGCTATCCAGCCTATAACGACTCGGATGCTTTCTACCGGCAATGCATCGTCAACAACCAAGTGGTCTTCGACGCGTTGAACGCGACAATCGCGGCGGGCGTCAAGGTTGTCTACATACCCGGCAACCACGACATGCTCCTGACTGCACCCGTGCTGGCAGAGGCGATGCCCCAACTCGTGCAAGCGCGCGAGGGAGACGGCATGGGCCGCTACGTCACCGGAGACCGTGGCGAAATCGTCATCGAGCATTGCCATCGTTACGATGCGTACTCCGCTCCTGACATGGTCAGCAACCGCGACCTCGCGGGCAACGGGGACACGCTGCTGCCGCCCGGCTACTTCTACGCGCGACTCGGTACCGAATGGGTCGCCGAGGGGCAACCGAGCAATGTCGTGGACTATCCGAAGGACGTGACCGCCCCCGATCCGGCGGATATCGATCAGAGTGGCGCTTACCTGCACTATATGCTGATGACCAGCGTTCTGCTCTCGGAGTACACGCCCAACGTCGGCTTCGACGAGAAGATCTTCGAGATGCACATCGCCGGCTTGGAAGGCACGTATTCCGAATACGACCTGTGTCCGCGCATGATGGACGATGGTACCATCTCGGCGCCGACGCTCTATCGGAATTTCCAGCGCTCCTGGGACGAGCGCCAGACCGCGAACCTCGTGAACGTGAAAACGTCCTTCATCGAAGCCGCCAAGGGTATCTCGCAAGCAGGGTATTCCCGCGTTCAGGCCGGACGGCAGTATCTCGACGATGCGAACGGCAGCATCGAGGTGGTGGTCTTCGGTCATACGCACAAACCCGATTTCCACGATTTCGGCGGCGGCCGCCTCTACGTGAACAGTGGCACGTGGATCGACGAGAACCTCGATGCCGATGTTACGCGCACGTTCGCGGTGGTGACCACGGGCGCGGCCGGCGCCGATGCCGTGGCGCTTTACACCTACGAGGAAGACGGGCAGATAACCGACATCACGCAAGACCGGACGGACGCGTAAGGACGAGCACAAGCGTGAAAGCGCATGGCGCGACGGCGTAGGAAGTGCGAAGACGCGTCCGTAAAAGTTGCGGGCGGCGTTACGCGCCGAAGCGGCGGGAGAAGGGCGCCGCAGAGGGTGCCGTCTCGGTGGCCCGCTGCGGGGACAGGGGGAGGAATCCCGCCCGAGAGGCAGATAGGGACGTGAATTCGGACTTTTGCGCACTTGCCCGTGCCGCGGAGGCGGATAGGGACATGAATTCGGACTTTTGCGCACTGCTTCTGCCGGGGGCCTCGTCGGCGCGAGCCTCTCACCTGCAGCTATGCGTGGAGGTCATATCCGGTGCCCTACCGGGGCGCTGAAAACGGCGAGAATAGTGCGCAAAAGTCGGATATCCTGTCCCTATTTCCCCTCTGTAGACGAATCTCCCTACCTGCGTTCTGCCACCTGACGGAGGCGTGCGGGCACGACACGGCGGGAATGGCCGGTCGGAGGCACGCGAGCGTGCGAGTGTGAGGGCGTGTCAGCTCGAAGAGCCCCGTTAGCTTACGCCAGCACGATGCAGTCGTAGCGGATGGACGAACCCTTGAGCGTGTAGTCGGGCTTGCGGTCGGCCAGCCACGGCCCCTTGAGCGGACGCTTGACCACGATTTTATGCGGGTGCGCGGCAAGCGCGGCATCGAGCAGCGCGACCTCGTCGTCGCAAGGCAGTTCCAGTTGCTGAAGCAGCTGGAACTTCTTCTTGACTGCCGCGCTCTTGCGACGTGCGGGAAACATCGGGTCGAGTAGCACCACGTCCGGCGTGTGCTGGAGATACGGTAGCGCGACGAGGCTATCGCCTTGGCGAAGGTCCATACGCGCGACGATGGGCGCGAGGTCGGAATCGGCGGCGGCTCTGCGCAGCGCATCCTGAAGCAGCGCCGCTATCACCGGGTCGCGCTCGTAAAGCTGTACGTCAAAGCCCGCGGCGGCCAGCAGGAACGAATCCTCGCCAAGGCCGGCGGTCGCGTCGACAGCCATTGGGCGCGCGGTGCCGCTCTTGATCTTCGCGGCTCTCACCAGGAGTTCGCGATGCAGTCGGTTGGGAGCGGTGCGCGGACGCATACGCGCGAAGTCGCCGCGCAGCACCTCGCCGCCTCCTACGAGGGCGAGGCCTCCGGCATCAAGCAATAATGAGAGGCTGTCGATGGGGGATTGCGCCGTCGGGTCGATGACATCTGGCCTTTCCGCAGAGTCGTCTTCGCGTGCGTGGGTTCCACGTGCGATGCGAATATTCGGCACTTCCTCGAGCGCTTCGAGCGCGCGTTCGTCGGCGTCGTCTTCGACGTAGGCGGTCAAAATCATCGGCCGTTTGGGTATCTCGCTGCGGTTCGCCATGTATGCATGAGTCCCTTCAGGATATCTCCATCAGTTGTAACGGTTCTTGGCTCCGAAAAGCGGCGGAATGCCGCATCGTCCACGGTATCTCTCGGAAACAGCGTTGTCTTTGCCGTGTGGTGCGCAGGGTTCCATAGCTGATGCTCAATTGCGCGTCTCGGCTTGCGGCCGGTGGTCCGATGCTTCCCATGGTAGAATTCTTCTGTTGTCGTAACTGCGGTGTTAGACGCCGCCTGTTTAAAGGGGATGCCATGTCTGAGATCGATGAGAAGACGAACCCGATAGACGCCGAGGATGCGCTGACTAGGCTGCAGCAAGGGAACGCAAGATATCTGGTCGCGGCGAAGAACGAAGGCGACATCTCGCCGGAGATCCGCAAGGATACCACCGAGAACGGTCAGCATCCGTTTGCCACGGTTGTGACCTGCGCAGATTCGCGCGTGGTACCGGAGCACGTGTTTATGGCCGGGCTGGGCGAGCTCTTCTGCGTGCGTGTGGCGGGAAACGCCATCAACGAGTCGCAGCTGGGAAGCATCGAGTATGCGGCGGGTCCCGGAGAAGGTCCCGTCGCGCACATGCTCGCACCCATCCGTGCCGCCATCGGCGACGAGCAAGATGACTACGCGGCGTGTTGCCTGAACGTGCGTGCGGCGGTTGACTGCGTGAACGCGGACGCGCTGGTCGCGCAGCTGGTAGCCGAACAAGGTTTTCGCGTGGTTGGTGCGGTGTACCATATCGATTCCGGCGAAGTCGAATTTCTCGAGGAGTGCTGATCGTCGGCGCAGGTGTGCGGCTACGTGCGAGCGGCGTGGCACCAAGTGTGCGCTCAGGTGAGAGAGTAAGGTTGCAGACGAGTTCTGTGCGCTAACCGGGAGTGGAAACGTCGCGGTCGATGCGCGGCGTGTATCGCCAAAGCCTCGGATTTGCAGAAAATGACGCGGTTGGGCAGCATCGTGGTCTCGCGGCGAAAGCCGCGCTTCCAGACATGGAAGTATCGCCGCCGATGTGCTATATTCTGGCGACAATCCGAATGCCACCGACCCGTTTGCACAAGATTCCCGTTTGCCGGATAGGAACCTCGCCTGCAAGGAGAACGGATGCTAAGACGCCAGAACATCCCGTATCTGGTCATCTGGATTCTCTATTACGCTTGGGTGATAGTCTTCTCCACGTGGTGGACGGCAACGCCCGATGCCCTGTCGCCGTTCGACGCCCAGACGCGCGCCCTCATCCATGAGGTCAACTTGCTGTCGTCGGCTGGCTTCGTTCTCATCGTGCGTCGCGAATGGTTTGTAAGAATGGCACGTATCGGCTCCGTTCTCGTTATCGTGACCCTGCTCGCGTTCATCGTCATCCGGCAACCGACGGCACGTTTGGCTGCCGCAGTACTGTGCGCGGTATCCATCGGCTGCGTGAACATCGCCATCCTCATGCCGTTCACGTTTCGCTTGAACGATGACGAGCGACTCTGCGCGGTCGGGGGAAGCAATGTGCTCATCTACCTGCTGCTCCTCCTCCAGAACGTTGCAGGGCTGAACGCTGAGACGACCACCGCCGCGTCGTGCGTCCTCCTGCTGGCAGCGCTTGCCGCGGTGCTGTTTTTCAGAAAGAGCGATGCTGCGGCTCTCCGGCCCAGCGCGGACGCGGCAAAGCCGCACGTGGGGAAGGGCGGGTACCTGATGCTCGCCCTGAGCTGCGTCTTCGCGTTTCTCGGCAAGGGGGTGGCGAAGGGCCTTCTGGATACGGCGGCAACGGTTGGCACGGCTTCGGTGCCGGGGTTGTTCCTCGCTGCCTCTGCGCTCGGGGCCTTGCTCTTCTGCGTGCTTGTCAAGCATGCTGCTGCGCTCCCGAACATCTGGAACATCACGTTCGGGTTCCTTGCCGCCGCCTTTGTCTTCTACGCGTTCTCAGAACGCACGCCGACCCTGCTGATAGGGTTCGCGTGCTTCGCCGGGCTCGGCAACACGATGGGCATGTGCAATATGTACTACCTGGTGGGGGTTATCGGCAATCGGTCCGACAGCTTGCGTTACGTGCGCCTTTCAATCTTGCTGATCGGCGTATGCGGCGGCATTTCCGGCGTAATCATGGGAAACATCATCGCCAGTCAGAGCTTTCCGGGGCTGACAGTCGCAGTGGGCGTCATCGCGGCGCTCTTGGTGCTCGCGTTTCTGGCGGCATCGCCCGCGCTGCCGCGGTATGGCGAGGGCCGTCCTCACGCTCGCGCGACCAAAGTCGATACCGAGGAGAAGCCGGTCAGCCCGTTCGAGGGCTATGGCCTCAGCAAGAGGGAGACGGAGGTCTGCGAACTGCTGCTCCAGGGCTATACGATGAAGCAAATTGCCGGGCTGCTCTCAATCGCGTATCCCACGGTCAACACATACTGCACGAGCCTGTATCGGAAGACCGGCGTCAACAGCCGCACCGAGCTCATGCTCCTGTTCCGCGAGCATCTCCAAGGCTGACACGGCTGCGCGTCAGGAGTTGCGCGCCGCGCCGCCGCCCCACGCCCATTCCGCCTATACCGACGCCGATGCCGACTCCGCTCGCCATGCTTTGAGGTCGCACGGGGCCGTATGCTGTCGCCGCATGCTGGCTCCCGCGCTTCAGAAGCCGGCAAATACCACCGCAGCGCTCGATTCATTGGTTTTAATGAATTGACGGGTAGGCTTTCCCATGAGATATCAGACACAGGAGCCGTCTTCTTCGACCGGGTCGAGGACGGGCGGATGAAAGAAAGCGCGAGGAAGGAGGACATCATGGGAAGCGACATGTTCGGAGGGCTCGGCGGTCTGATGAAGGGGCTATCCGGCTTCATGCCTCAGGATAATCCAGACGTAAAGATCATGAATGCGCAGACGGCGTTAGAGGAACTCAAGGAGAAGGAGACGAAGGTCTACGCTGACATCGGGCGCAAGGCACTTGCTGATTCTCCCGGCGCGTATGCCGAGGCGGAGGAGCGTCTCAAGCTGATTCAGGCGGATATGCGCGACACGCTGAGCACGCTCGATGCCGCCCAGTCCGAGAAGGAAGCCAGCGACCGAGAGGCACAACGGGCCGACGAGATGCGAACCTGCCCCCAGTGCGGTACCTACAACCCTGAAGGCGTCGCGTTTTGCCAGGAGTGCGGCGCGAAGCTGGGACGCGAGACGAAATGCCCCAGCTGCTGCGCCACCGTCGCACCCGGCGTGCGATTCTGCGGCTCGTGCGGCACGAAAGTGATGGACTGACATGGCATCCTATCGGATACCCTGCATGCATTGCGGTGCGTTCATCAAAAGCGATGCGCGCATCTGTCCGAAATGTGGCAACGGAAGTCCGTTCAGCTTTCTCTGCCCGACCTGCCTCAGGCAGGTGTCAAAAGACGACACAGTATGCTCGGGATGCGGGCGTGCGCTTCACATCAGCTGCCCGCATTGCGGTGGCGACACGTTCGTGCAGGAGACCTGCGAAGCATGCGGCGCATCGTTGATGATCGTCTGCCCGAATCCGCGCTGCGGACGACCACAGTTCTTCGAGAATCGGAAATGCACAGCATGCGGCAAGATCTTGGATACAACGAGAAAGTGAGGTACCGAGATGTTGCAGTCATTCACGAGCAACTACGAGGATGAATCCACGGAGGCGGGCTATCAGTTCACGTTTCAGTGCGATATCTGCGCCGATGGCTACCGAAGCAGTTTTATCGAGTCGGAGACGTACAAGAAGCGCAAGGGGCTGGACGGTCTCGCGCGCGGAGCCGGCGCGCTCGGCGGCTTGTTCGGAGGGATTCTTGGCAATGTCGGTTACTCGCTCGAACGCGGCGGCGATGTTCTGTCGGAGCGATTCGACGGTATGAGCCCCGAGTGGCAGAAGGAGCGGGAAAACGCCTTCGAGCGCGCGAGCAACGAGGTGAAGAGCCATTTTCATCGTTGCCACGGGTGCCACCGCTGGGTATGCGACTCATGCTATAACGAAGATGAGGGGCTCCGCACCGATTGCGCACCCCGCCAGGATGTGTCCGTCGCGAGGGCGCGGGCCGAGGCGATGACGCGCAACATCGAGGAGGCGGCGCAGAACGCGACCGTCTGGCAGGGGGTCATCGAGAGCAAGACGACCGTGTGCCCTACCTGCGGCAAGCCCGCGGGAAACGGACGTTTCTGCAATAACTGCGGCGCTTCGCTCGACCTTGTCGTCTGCCCGTCATGTCATGCGAAGAACGCGCAAGGAGTTCGCTTCTGCGGACAGTGTGGCGCACGCTTGTAAGTGAGGCGCATCATCCGGCGGCATGCGCGCTGCGAATGCGCATCATCTAGCGGCATGCGCGCCGTCGGACGGCACGCACGGCGGTATGCGCGCTGCGAATGTGCGTCATCGGACAGCATGAGCGCACGCCTGCGCCGATAACGCCTATAATGGGACGCATGACAAGCGACGCGGTAAGACATTCTATGCAGGCGAACAAGCGCAAGGACACCAAGCCCGAGCTGAAGGTGCGCGCTCTTCTGCGCTCGATGGGCTATCCGGGATACCGTCTGCAGTGGAACAAGGTTCCCGGGCATCCCGATATCGCCTATCCGGGCAGGAAGATCGCCATCTTCGTCAACGGCTGCTTCTGGCATCAGCACGAAGGCTGCAAGTTCGCGACGCACCCCAAAACCAATACCGATTACTGGGAGCCGAAGTTCGCTCGCAACGTCGAGCGCGACAAGCAGACGAGGGCTGCGCTCGAGGCTGAAGGCTGGACGGTGGTCACGATATGGGAATGCCAACTCAAGAAGGACGAGATGGAGAAGACCGAGGCCTATCTCTATTCGGTCTTGGAGCTGTCGTCCGATCGTGAAGACGACTGACGCGAGCATCCTGCGCATTGCATACACTCGTGCCGTTTTCTGACGCACCTTGCGCGATAATGAAGATTCCCGCTCGACCGATTCAGCAGATTAAATTCAACGTAAGGAACCTCTGTGCCCAACATCACTTCTACGCTTGCTCATGAATTCGCGCTTTCCACCGCTCAGGTGACCGCCGTCCTCGCGCTTATCGACGAGGGAAACACCATTCCTTTCATCGCGCGTTATCGCAAGGAGGCCACCGGCGATATCGGCGACGTGAAGCTGCGCGAGCTCGATGAGCGGCTGACCTACCTCAAAAGCCTCGAGGCGCGCAAGGCCGAGGTCCTTTCATCCATCGAGGAGCAGGGGAAGCTCACGCCCGCGCTGCGCGCGAGCATCGAGGCAGCCACCGTCATGCAACGCGTGGAAGACTTGTACAAGCCGTACCGGAAGAAGCGCGTAACCCGTGCCTCGAAAGCGCGCGATGCGGGGCTGGAGCCGTTCGCGACCTCTATCATGCTGCAAGATCCCAAGGCGGGTGACCCGCTGGCCGAGGCTGCCCGCTATGTTCAGGCGGGTGGGGAATATGCCACTCCCGAAGCCGCGTTGCAAGGAGCGTTCGACATCATCGCGGAGACACTGGCCGATGACGCCGACCACGTGGCTGTGCTGCGTGACTTCACGCGGAAGAGCGGGCACTTGGGAAGCGAGGCGGTCGACGCGACCCAGCAGACCGCTTACGAGATGTACTACGATTTCGACGAGCCCGTTGCAAAGATTCCCAACCACCGCATCCTCGCGCTCAACCGTGGCGAGAAGGAGAAGACGCTCAAGGTCAAGGTGCGCGTCGACGCGGAGGCTGCCGAAGGGTTGCTGGAGAAACGCGTGATCCGCCGCCGCAACTCCTACACGTCTGCATTGAGCGCCTGTATCGCCGACAGCTACAAGCGCCTGATTGCGCCTTCGATCGAACGCGAGGTCCGCGCCGAACTGACCGAGCGTGCCGAAACCGACGCTATCCGCGTGTTTGCCAAAAATACCGAGAACCTGCTGCTGCAACGTCCCGTGCGCGGTGCACGTGTCATCGCTATCGATCCAGGGTACCGCACCGGTTGCAAGGTCGCCGTCCTCGACGAGTACGGCAAGCTGCTCGATCATACGACCATCTATCCAACGCCGCCGCGCAAGGACGTGGCCAGCACGCAGCGCCAGCTTGCCACGTACGTGAAGCGCTACGGCATCAACGTTATCGTGATCGGCAACGGCACGGCGAGCCGCGAGACCGAGGAAGTCGTAGCCGACTTCATCGCGCAAACGGGCGCGCAGGTCAGCTACACCATCGTCAACGAAGCTGGCGCCTCGGTCTATTCCGCCTCCAAGCTGGCGAGCGAGGAATATCCCGACCTCGATGTGACCACGCGTGGCGCGATGAGCTTGGGACGCCGTCTGCAGGACCCGCTCGCCGAGCTTGTGAAGATCGAGCCGCGCTCAATCGGCGTGGGACAGTACCAGCACGACCTGAACCAGACCGCGCTCGCGCACGCGCTGGCGGGTGTCGTGGAAAGCGTCGTCAACCGCGTGGGCGTCGATTTGAACACCGCGAGTGCGAGCCTGCTCGGGTACGTGGCGGGCATCACCCCGACCGTGGCACGAAACATCGTCGCATACCGCGAGGACAACGGCGCGTTTCCCGACCGCAAGACGCTCATGAAGGTACCGAAGATGGGGAAGAAGGCGTTCCAGAACTGTGCGGGCTTCCTGCGTATCGCCGACGGGAAGAACCCGCTCGACGCGACGGGCATCCACCCGGAGAGCTATCCTGCCGCGCTCAAGCTGCTCGCGCGCGTGGGGGTCGCCCCTGAGGAGCTGCACCGGGGCGGCATTGCCGACATCGCCCGCAGAACCGGCGATTTGCCGACGCTGGCGGCGGAACTCGGCGTGGGCCTGCCGACGCTCCGCGATATGGTGGCCGAGCTGGAGAAACCCGGCCGCGACCCGCGCGATGATGCGCCGGCCGTCGTGTTCAGCCGGAGCGTACGTTCCCTCGACGACCTGTCGGAGGGCATGGAACTCACCGGCACGGTGCGCAACGTGGTCGATTTTGGCGCGTTCGTGGACATCGGCGTGAAGCATGACGGTCTCGTGCACATCTCCAAGCTTGCAGACCGCTTCATCCGTCATCCGAGCGAGGTCGTGGCCGTGGGCGACACGGTAACCGTCTGGGTGTGCGGCATCGACAAAGAGCACGGCCGCATATCGCTCAGCATGGTCAAGGGGAAGCAGTAGGGGACACGGCAAGGACGTCTTGCGCGGTGTTCTGCGCGGCGGAAGGTTGCGAAGAGCGGCCGGCGTTACGCGGCCGCAGCTGGCGTGGCGCGCAGCTTCTTGCGCGACATGAGGGCGTAGGCAGCGAGCACCGCGATGCCGGTGACCACCCACGAGACCGGGTAGACGCTCATGAGCGCGTCGAAGGTGGGGTAGGCAACGGCCACGGTGCCTACCCAGATGATGCGCAGCACGCAGGTGCCGCCGATTGTGATGACGGCGGGCATCAGGGAGATACCCATGCCGCGCAGCGCGCCGGCCGATACTTCGTAGCTTGCGAGGATGAACTCGATGACGCCGACGTGCCACATACGCGTGATTCCGAAATCGAGCGCTGCGGTGTCGGTGGTGAACAGCGCGAGCAACGGTCCCATCCAAACGACATAGGCAAGGCAGAGAACGCCGGTGAAAAGGACGGATGCGACCATGCAGATGACGAAAATCTTTCGGCAGCGGTCGTATTTG
>Ga0163159_1003029_pt1 | contig 13119 bp, 11 predicted proteins | sample BioMet9_FD_108702 | JGI IMG/M metagenome (GOLD analysis project Ga0163159, IMG submission 108702) | Microbial communities from bioreactor (seeded with sewage sludge) at Lawrence Berkeley National Lab, California, USA - Biofuel... | ecosystem: Engineered > Bioreactor > Anaerobic > Unclassified ... | reverse complement strand
CTTTCCGCCGCTTCTCCTTCCGACCCGGGCCCGGCTCTGCCGGACCCGGGTCATTCTCTGCCGGCATGCGTGCGCCGCCGTCTGCGGAGAGTCCCGCACAGCGCGCCTGACGGCTGAAAACGGATCTGCATTTTCTCCGCTGCCTTCTGGTGCGGAGGCCGCAGCGCCTCCGGCGTGCGGACAGGCGCCTCCCCGTGCGCCGGCGGCGCTGCGGGGAGCAATTTGCGGGCTGAAAAGCGCGCGTTTCACGCCCCGTCATCCGGTCTTTGGAATGCTTCAGCGTTTCGGAGACGGCCGGAAGCACAGCAAAAGGACTGCTGCAAATAATAGCAGCAGTCCTTTTTGATTGGCAGTCTATCGCTCTTCGCGGAAGTACGGCTGTCCCAGGGACTGGGGCGGCTGATCCTCGCGCTTCTTGCGCATCGAGACGAGCAGCAGCACGATGATCGTGACGACGTAGGGGATCATCTTGAAAATCTCCTGCGAGCTGCGGGTCAGACCGGGGATGTAGAAGTAGGCCCAGTAGAGAACGCCGAACAGGTAGGAGCCCCAGATGGCGCGCGGCGCCTTCCAGGTCGCGAAGATGACGAGGGCGACGGCCAGCCAGCCGAGGGCCTCGATGGTGCCCTGATTCTCCCAGGTGCCCTTGATGTAGTTCATGACGTAATAGGTGCCGCCGAGGCCGGAGATGCCGGCGCCGATGCAGGTGGCGAGATACTTGTATTTCGTGACCGAGATGCCGGCGGCGTCCGCGGTGGCGGTGTTCTCGCCGACGGCGCGGAGGCTCAGGCCCGTGCGGGTCTTGGACAGGAAGTACCAGATGCCGACCGCCACGAGGATGGCGACGTAGGTCAAAAAGCCGTAGGAGAACAGCAGCGTGCCGAGTCCCAGCTTGCCGGTGAAGCTGTCGAAGAAATTGACGAGCTTGGTCGGGTACGCGCGGAACGCCTCGGAGGTGGCCGCCACGGAGACCTGGCCGACGCCGCCCGCGAGCTTGTTGAGGGAGCCGCCGAAGAAGTTGCCGACGCCGGAGCCGAAGATCGTGAGCGTGAGGCCCGTGACGTTCTGGTTCGTGCGGAGCGTGATGGTCAGGAAGCTGTAAATAAGGCCGCCCAGCGCCGCCGCGAGGAACGTGGAGACGAGACAGATGAGGATGCAGAGCGCGACGTTCGGCGTGACGCCAGCACCGACGCAGTAGACGTTTTCATAATAGAACGTGGACACGAGGCCCGCGATCGCGCCCAGATACATGATGCCGGGCACGCCCAGGTTCAGGTTGCCGGATTTCTCCGTGATGATCTCGCCGATGGCGCCGAACATGATGACGGTGCCGAAAATGATCGCGGAGTGGAGCAGTGTCGGGAACGACACGATGAAACCAAGAAAACCGCTCATACTCAAACCTCCTTGTGCGTCCGGAACTTCACCTGATAGTTGATGAAGAACTCGCTGCCCAGGATGAAGAACAGGATAATGCCGGAGATGATCTGCGAGACGTACTCGTTGAGGCCGTAGTCCGAGGCGATCTGAACGGCGCCCTTGTCCAGGAAGGTCAGAAGCGCCGAGATGAGGATCATCACGAACGGATTCATTTTGGCCAGCCACGCGACGATGATGGCGGTAAAGCCGCGGCCGCCGGCGGTCTTGGTCGAGATCGTGTGCGAGACGGCGGAGACGGCGAGGAAGCCCGCGAAGCCGCAGACCGCGCCGGACAGGGCCATCGTGCGGATGTAGGTGTGGTTGACGCGGATGCCGGCGTAGCGCGCGGTGTTTTCGGAGTCGCCGACCACGGCGATCTCATAGCCGTGCTTGGTGTAGCGCAGGTAGAGATACATGAGCGCGGCGAGCACGACAACGATCAGCACGGTCCAGCCGTAGTCCTTGTTGTAGCCCTTGGTGAACAGGTTGCTGATCCAGCCGATGTTCTTGACGGCGCCGCCGTTGTTGATGGTGCCGACGGAGTTGGATCCCGGAGGGTTCTCCCACATGGCCACGCAGAACGAGGTGAGCTGGATGGCGATGTAGTTCATCATCAGGGTGAACAGTGTCTCGTTCGTGTTCCACTTGGCCTTGAAGAAGCCGGGCACGATGCCCCAGATGCCGCCCGCCACGATGGCGGTGATGACCATGCAGATGAACAGCAGAACGGTGGGCATCTTGCCCGCGAATTTGATCATCCAGAAGGCGGTGGCGATGCCGCCGACCAGCATCTGGCCCTCGGCGCCGATGTTCCAGAACCGCATCTTGAACGCCGGCGCGAGGCCGATGGCGATGCAGGTGAGGATCATGCAGTCGCGGACGGTGACCCAGATGCGCTTGCCGGTGCCGAACGCGCCGTCGGCCATGGAGCCGTAGACCTTCAGCGGGTTCAGCTTCACAATCGCATAGATCACGATGGCGTCGACGATGAGCGCCAGCAAAATGGCGATCAGGCGGATGCCCCAGGCCTTGCCCTTGGATATACTGTCGCGCTTGGAAATATGCATATCAGTTCCCCCCTCCGAGCTTGGTCATCATGAGACCGACGCCTTCCTTGGTGGCCTTGGCCCTGTCCACGATGCCGGAGACCTTGCCGCCGCAGAGGACGAGGATGCGGTCGCACAGCTCGAGCAGCACGTCCAGATCCTCGCCGACATAGAGCACGGCAACCCCCTTCATCTTCTGATCGGTCAGAAGATTGTAAATGGTATAGGAGGTGTTGATGTCGAGTCCGCGCACGGCGTAGGCCGTCATGAGGACGGTGGGATTGAACTCGATTTCCCGGCCGACGAGCACCTTCTGCACGTTGCCGCCGGAGAGCCGGCGCAGCGGCGTGCGGTTCACGTCGGGCGTCACAACCTCGAGATCGCTCACGATCTTGTCGGCCATCTTTTTCGGGAACTGCCGGTCGGTGAAGGGGCCATTGCCGCGGCGGTAGCTCCGGAGCATGATGTTCTGCACGATGTTCATGCCGCCGACGAGGCCCATGCCGAAGCGATCCTCCGGTACGAAGGAGAGCAGCACGCCCTTGCGGATGATGTCCAGCGGGTTCATGCCGTTCAGTACGGTGTGGACGCCCTTGGGGTCTATGTAGGTGATCTTGCTGCCGGGCTCCGTGTGCTGGATGCCGGCGATGGATTCGAGCAGCTCCTTCTGGCCGCTGCCCGCGATGCCCGCGATGCCGAGGATCTCGCCGCTGCGCGCGCTGAACGAGACATCCTCGAGCATGTTGACGCCTTCCTTGTTCTTGACGGTCAGATGCTCGATCTGAAGGCGGTCCTCCTTGCCCTTGCAGTCGGGGCAGTCGATGTTGAGGCTCACGGCATGGCCCACCATCATTTCGGTGAGCGACTGCTGCGTGGCCTGGGCGGTCGGCGTGTCGCCGATATACTCGCCCTTGCGCAGAACTGCAACGCGGTCGGACACGGCCAGCACCTCGTGCAGCTTGTGGGTAATGATGATGATGGCCTTGCCGTCCTCTTTCATGTTCCGCATGACCGCGAAGAGCTTTTCGGTCTCCTGCGGCGTCAGAACGGCGGTCGGCTCGTCGAGAATCAGAATGTCGGCGCCGCGGTAGAGCACCTTGACAATCTCGACGGTCTGCTTCTGCGAGACGGACATCTCGTAGATCTTCTGGTCGGGATTGATCTCAAAGCCGTAGCGGTCGGCGATTTCACGGACCTCCTTGTCGATGGCGGATTTGTCAACCCTGCCCTTTTCGCCTTCGAGTCCGAGCACGATGTTTTCCGCCGCGGTGAACACGTCCACAAGCTTGAAATGCTGGTGGATCATGCCGATATGCAGGTCAAAGGAATCCTTGGGAGAGCGGATGGCAACTTCCTTGCCGTTTACGAAAATCTGTCCCTCATCGGGGAAATAGATGCCGGACAGCATGTTCATGAGGGTCGTCTTGCCGCTGCCGTTTTCGCCGAGCAGGGAGAGAATCTCGCCCTTATGGAGCTCCAGACTGATCGAGTTGTTTGCCACAACCTGACCGAATCGCTTGGTGATATTTTTCAGTTCGATTGCATTTTCCAAGCAAGTCATCCTTTCTTTCAGGGAATGCGACCCGTCCTTGCAAGACCGCGAGTGCTTACAAAACCGGTAGTCTGGAGTTATTTTAGCATTTTCCTTGTAAAATGTAAACAAAAATCACATGCAAAACCAAAATATTTTAGAGGCAACCTAACAAAAATTTTGCATGTCAAATTGTGTAACCTGACCATTCTCAAAAATTGCGGATGGCTGCAACCCGCAAGGATATTTCTCGTCTTTTCCCATAGATGGCAAAACAGAAAGGAACCGGATTTTTATGAAGAAAATGCTTGCTCTGCTACTGACCGCCGCGCTGCTGGCGGCCCCGCTCTCCGGCTGCGTGCAGAAAGCCGCGGCCGTCACGGCCTCGGAACTGACCGCCGGTGTCAAAACCGATGCGCCCGAGGCGGGCACGCTCACGGACGCGGACGCCGCCGCGATGACCGATTTCGGCGTCCGGCTGCTGCAAAAGACCGGCGCGGGCGAGACGCGCCTGCTCTCCCCCGTCTCGGTGCTGTACGCCCTCGGAATGACGGCGAACGGGGCGGACGGCGAGACAAAAAAGCAGCTGGAGCAGGCGTTCGGGCTGCCGGCGGACGAACTGAACAAGGCCGCGCTCGCCTGGCGCTCGGCGATCGCGGGCGGCAGTCTCAAGCTGGCCGACAGCGTGTGGCTGCGGGACTCGGGCGACCTGCAGGTGAAGGAGGACTTTCTGCGCACCGATGTTGCCTATTACGACGCTGAGGTCTACAAGGCCGCCTTCGACGCATCGACCCTATCCGCCGTCAACGCCTGGGTCAAGGAGCACACGGACGGCATGATTCCGTCGATCCTGGACGAGATACCCGACAGCGCGATGCTGTTTCTCATAAACGCCCTCGCCTTCGACGGCAAGTGGCAGACGCCCTACGAGCCCGAGCAGGTGACGGATGGCACCTTCACGGCCGCGGACGGGTCGGAGCGCGCGGTCACGATGATGCAGTCGTCCGAGACCGAGTATCTGGACGACGGACAGGCCACGGGCTTCATCAAGTATTACAAGGAGGGCGGCTACGCCTTCGCGGCGCTGCTGCCGAACGAGGGCGTGTCGATTGACAGCTGCATTGCCTCGCTCACGGGAGCCGGGCTGCGCGAAACGCTCCAAAACGCCGAGCAGACCCAGGTGAACGCGACGCTGCCAAAGTTTTCGGCGGACTATTCGGCTGAACTCTCCGGGAGTCTCAAGGCGCTCGGCGTCACGGACGCCTTTGACGGCGACCGGGCCGACTTCTCCGCCATGGGGCAGAGCGGCGAGGGCAGGCTCTTTATAAGCCGGGTGCTGCACAAGACGCACATCGAGCTGGACGAGCAGGGCACCAGCGCCGCAGCCGCAACCGCGGTCGAAATGAACGCGACCGCCTGCGCGCCTGCCGAGCAGCCGAAGTCCGTCGTCCTGAACCGGCCGTTCGTCTATATGATCCTCGACACCAATACGATGCTCCCGGTTTTCTTTGGCGCGGTATATGATATTCCGAATTCTTAAAGATTCTGAAATAGCGTCCGAATGCCTTCCATTCCCGTTTGATTGTGTTATGATACGGCATGCAAAAAGCAATTGGAATGGATGCGTTTTCTCAGGAGGGAAACAGATATGAATCAAAAACTTGCGGCCGGCGTGCTGGCCGCTGTCATGCTGGCCGGATGCCTGTCCGGCTGCGGCAAAAAAACAAGCGGTTCCGCTTCCAGCGCCTCTTCCGGGGCTGCCACCAGCTCGGCAAGCGCGCAGACGACCGCCAAATACGTCTACACCGCCGACTATGTCGACGTTTCGCTCGACAAGGGCAACACGGGCATCGGCAGCTTCTGCGCGAGCGGCGACTACGCCTATGTCTCGTCCCAGATCCAGACCAGCGCCGGCAGCGGCACGGACGGCGCCATCGCCTATTCCAGTGACGCGGCGGCATCCGTGACGAGCGGCAGCGCGGCCGTCGACGTGCCGGCGGACGACGGCAATGCGGACGGCGGCGGAGACTACACCGCGCCGACCTACAAGACCGTTCTCTACAAGATTGACCTCAAGACCGGCGATTCCGCGGCGCTCGACGCCTATCAGCCGCTCACCGCGGCCGACGGCTTCCAGGGCGACGACTACATCGGCCAGATGTTCGCGGGCGCGGACGGCAGCGTCTGGGTCTGCGACAATCTCAGCACCTATAAATACGATCTGCCCGCCGGCTTCAACGCCGCCACGGACGACCAGAGCCAGTACTACGTGCAAGGCCAGAATCTGAGCCGCGTCCAGCAGTTCAGCGCCGACGGCAAGGTGCTCACGACGATCAACCTGCAGGCCGACAAGGACGGCAATCTGCCCTACATCGGCGCGGTCGATCAGAACGGAAACCTCTACGCGACCGTGAACACCGATGTGATCGTCTACGACAAGACCGGCAAGACGGTCAAGACCATCTCCCTCGGCGACGCGGGCGGCACGCTTCTCCCCTACAACGGCGGCGCCGCTGTCGAGGTCTGGGGGCAGACGACCCAGCTCAAGACCATCGACCCGTCCACGTTTGCCCTGGGCGATCCCATCGATCTGCCCGCCAACATCGGCTCCATCTACAAGACGAACGACGAAGGCTACGATTTCCTGTACGACAGCAACGGCAGCATCTACGGCTACAAGATCGAGGAAAAAACAAGCGACAAGGTTGTCGACTGGCTCGACGACGATGTGAACAGCAACGATCTGGCCGGCTATACCGTTCTGTCCGACGGCCGCGTGCTGGGCTTCCTCAACCAGGTCAACAGCGACGGCAGCTCAAACCTTGAGCTCGTCATTCTCACCCGCACGGACAGCGCAAACGTCAAGCCCAAGACCGTTCTGAAACTTGCCTGCCTGTATGTCGACTGGAGCCTGCGCAACCAGATCGTTGCCTTCAACAAATCCAGCGACAAGTACCGCATCGTGGTCGAGGACTACTCGCAGTACGCGACGAACGACGACAGCTCCGCCGCTCTCACCAAGCTCAACACCGAGATCATCTCCGGCAAGGTGCCCGATCTGCTCTACACATCGGGCATCCCCATCGAGCAGTACGCCTCGCAGGGTCTGCTCGAGGACCTGCTGCCCTACGTGAACAAGGACACGGAGCTCGGTGAAAACAGTCTGCTGCCCGAGGTGCTGGCCGCCGCCGAGACGAACGGCCACCTCTACCGCGCCTTCTCCAACTTCTCCATCAACACCGCCGTGGGTCTCGACAAGGTCGTGGGCGGCTATTCCAGCTGGACGCTGAACGATCTCAAGGACGCCATGACGAAGCTCCAGTCCGGCGCGACCGTGTTCTCCATCGGTCAAACCAAGACCGGCGTGCTCAATGCCTGCGTGAGCCGCAGCCTCTCCTCGTTTATCGACTGGAACAAGGGCACCTGCACGTTCGACAGCCAGGATTTCCGCGACATTCTGGAGTTTGCGAACACCTTCCCCGACACGTTCGACTGGGACCATTTCGACTGGAACACCTATCTCGGCGACCAGAAGTGCATTCTCTCCGGCACACAGCTGCTGGTCGACACCACGGTCGGCGCGTTCTACGACTACATGAATCAGCTGGCCATGTACAACGGCGAGGCCGTTAACTTCGTCGGCTATCCGACGCAGACCGGCACCGGCAATACCTTCGGGCTGGGCGAGGGACTCTGCATCACGTCTGCCTGCTCTGACAAGGAAGCCGCCTGGTCGTTCGTCCGCCAGTATTTCACCGAGGACTACGAGCTGAGTGATCAGAACTACGGCTTTGCCTTCAACGCAAAGGCCTTCCAGAAGCAGATCGACGAGGCGCAGACCGTCACCTATCAGACCGATGAAAACGGCAACACGGTCAAGGACGACAGCGGCAATCCCGTCGTACAGCCGATGATCAGCTATCAGATCGACGACACGCACACGATCACCTATAATTCCATGTCGGACGATCAGCTGAATCAGTTCATGACGCTGTACAAATCCTGCAAAACCGTCTCCGGCAGCGATGCCAGCGTGATGAAGATCGTCACGGATGAAGCAGCCGCCTATTTTGCGGGCCAAAAGACGCTCGACGAGACGGTATCCATGATTCAGAACCGCGCAAGCCTGTACGTGGCGGAACAGAAATAAACGCGGAGTTTTCCGCATCCCCGGGCGGCTTCTGCCGCCCGGGGATTTTCACGTCCGGGGTGCCTCCGGCGCGTCAGTCTCCCGCGATGGCGGTGAGCAGCGCGAGACAGGTCCGGCAATACGGTCCTTCCGGGAGCTCGCAATAGAGCTCGCCCGGATAGATCTCGCACCGGCAGCGCGCGCAGAAGAGCGCCGGCTCCCGGGCCGGCGGCAGCAGCAGGCTCATTCCTCCGCCTCCGTTTCCCACAGGCTGGCCGCGGCGCGGCGGGCTTCGCCTGACAGCCGGCGGCCGTAGCCGTAGCTGTAATTCAGCCGGCTGCTGGCCTCGCGCAGAGAACAGCCGTCCAGAAAGCACAGGCGCAGCATGGCGCGCCAGCGCGGCTTGCGCAGCCTGGCGATAAAGGCGTCGACCGCCCTCTCCCGCTCCAATGCCAGCGTTCTCTGCCGCAGGAGCTGTTCCCGCTCCTCTGCCAGGCGCATCCAGACCTCCTCCGGCCCCGGCCCTCCGACCGGGCGCGCGCTCTGCGACACGGTCATGCGCCGGGCCCGCGACTCCAGCTCCGCCACCCGCCTGGACAGCCGTTCGGCCTCCCGGCGGGCGTCGAGCGCGCTCATCAGAAACTCTTCCACGTCCGTCAGCGTTTTTCCTCCTTTTCCATAAACCGTTTCCATCTTCTCCGGTCTCCGCGCGCTGCGGACAGACATACGCCGTAGTTCTCCTGTGTGCCGGTGAGACGGCGGATCTGCCGCTCCGTTCCCCCGTACCGGTCGCGCAGCAGCCTGAGATACAGGCGCTTGAGATCGTCCGGCAGCGCTGAAAACTCCGCCGCATGCAGCGGTTTTCCCAGCTGATAGCTCCGCGCCGGCCCGTTCAGCTGCTCGAGCGCCCGGGCCGGCAGCGCGTCCGAGGGCAGACGCACCGTGACCTCTCCCGCGCCGGTATACCGGCACCGCGCGGCCCGGGCCAGTGTCCGGCGCTCCGCCTGATCGGCCGAATAGACCTGAAAAGCCTCTTCCGCGGACCAAAACTCCATTCTCTTTTCCCCTTTCTTCGTCCGTTGTAGACAATATGTCTACTTTCGCAGTCTGGAAATCGGCAAAGCGGGATAACCCGCTTTGCCGGCTGTGATTGACGCGCCCTGCCGCCGGGTGCTATACTGAACAGAGGAGGCGATCGAATGTCCCGTCTGTCCGATAATATTCGCGCCCGGCGGCTTGCGCTCGGGCTGACCCAGGAGGAGCTGGCCGCCCGTGTGGGGTATCGTTCGAAATCCTCCGTTAACAAGATCGAGCTGGGGACCCGCGGAGTCCGGTCTGAGGATGTCGGGACTTTTGCCCGCGCGCTGGAGACGACGCCCGCCGCGCTCATGGGTTTCGGACCCGCTGCCCAGCGGGAAGCGCAGTTTCTGGCGCTTGTGCGGCAGCTCTCTCCCTCGGATCAGGAGAAGCTGCTGCTTCGGCTGGAATCGCTACTGCAAGCGCAAGAGCCCGAAGCTGACCCTCCGGTTTAAGGCGCAGGAAAACGGAAAAAATCCGTTCCTCGGTCTGCATCCGCGCTGCGGCACCGTTCTCCCAGCCTTCGGTCCGTCGGCTGTGTTTGGTAACCATGTTATTATTTTAGAACATTTGATCTAAAAAAGAAATTGACAAATTCTACAAAAATGCGCGCCGCAGGATCAGCGGCGCGCGTTCTGTTTGTCCCGAATATCGGACATCCGTTTCTTATTTTTATACGAAATTGGGAAAACTGTCAAATACCAGAGGCATTTTTTGCGCAAACATGAGCAAGAAAATACATTTACAATGCAAAAAGTGGCAGTATAATGAACGTAACGGAATTTGGAAAGGGGTGAGTCCGCTTGCGCTTCACGAAAATGAACGGCGCGGGAAACGACTTCATCATCCTCAACAACCTGGAAGAGAACATTCCTCCGGAAAAGCTGCCGGAGCTGGCGCGCGTGCTCTGCGACCGGCGCATGTCGATCGGCGCCGACGGACTCATGGCCGTGGACAGAGCCACGCTTCCGGACGCCGACTATCGGATGCGGTTTTACAACTCCGACGGCTCCCTCGGCGAGATGTGCGGCAACGGCGCGCGCTGCATCTGCCGCTACGGCTACGAGCACAATCTCGCGGGTGAGACGCAGAGCGTCCAGACGACGGCGGGGCTTGTGACCGGCTGGCGCATCGACAGGCGCAGTTATCGCATCCGTCTCAACAGTCCGACGAGGATCGTCCTGGCGCTGTCCGTCGAGGCCTGCGGAAAGACCTGGACCTGTTCGTATCTCGAACTCGGAAATCCCGGCCTGCCGCACGCGGTCGTGGAATATCCGGGTCTGCGCGGGGCCGACGAGCGCGAGCTGTTCGAGCTCGGCAAGGCGCTGCGGTGGTATCGCGGGTTCCCGAAGGGCGCGAACGTCAATTTCTTCGAGCTGACCGGGCCCGACACGCTCTGGGAGCGCACGTTTGAGCGCGGCGTCGAGGATTTCACCTATGCCTGCGGCACCGGCACGGGCTGTACCGTCACGGCGCTGGCCCTTCAGGGCAGAGTCAGCGGCAAAAATGTCCGCGTGGGCATGAAGGGCGGCGAACTCGTGATCGATCTCGACCGACAGGGCGACGCCATTGAAAACCTCTGGCTGACCGGCCCGACCAATCTCGTCGCGCAGGGCGAGGTGCTCGACGAGGACCTGCCCGTCTGACCAGCATGAAATAAGAGAAGAGCATTCAATAAAATAAAAGGGGAGAAAACCGCATGAAGAAGTCAAGCTTTTTCAAGAATTACTGGTTCATCATCTGTATGCTGGTCGGCATCGCTGCCGGCACCGTTCTGGGTCTGTGCTGGCCAGGCGCCACCGTCCTGGAGCCCATCGGCACGGTCTTTATCAACGCCATGTTCTGCGTTGTGGTCCCGATGGTGTTCGTCTCCATCTCGTCCGCAATCGCCAACATGAAAACGATCAAGCGCGCCGGCAAGGTCATGAGCGTCACGATCATCACCTTCCTGTGCACGGCTGCCATCGCCGCGATTCTCATGTACATCGTGGTCCGCATCGTCAACATCGTGCCCGCCAACTTCAGCGTCAAGGAAATGGTCACCGAGACCCAGGAAGTCACGGATGTCACGGCGGGCGACCTCGTGGTCAACTTCTTCACAAAGCCCGACTTCGCAGAGCTTCTGTCCCGCAAGGCCATGCTTCCGCTCATTGTGGCCGCGATCCTGTTCGGCTTCGGCGTGCAGATGGCGGGCGGCCCCGAAACGCTTACGGCGAAGGGACTGGCTGACCTGTCCGAGTGCATCATGAAGGTCGTCAAGCTCATCACCTACTACGCGCCGATCGGCTTCTTCGGCTTCTTTGCATATCTCTCCGCCAAATACGGTCCGGATCTCATCGGCAGCTACGGCAAAACGCTCATCGTCTATTACATCATGTGCTTCGCGTACATGTTCGCCTTCTTCCCGATCTACGCCCGTTTCGGCGGCGGCAAGCACGGCGTCAAGGTCATGTTCGAGCACCTGTTCCGGCCGGCGGCCATGTCCTTCGGCACCTGCTCGTCCGTAGCGACCATCCCGACCAACATGGAGGTTGCGGAAGAGACCGGCATCTCTAAAGATGTCTCTGAGATCGTGCTCCCCATGGGCGCCACGATGCACATGGACGGCTCCGCCATGTCCGCCATTGTCAAGGTGGCCTTCCTGTTCGGTATTTCCGGCATTCCCTTCGGCACCGGAAAGGCGATTCTGGCCATCATTGTCGCAGTTTTCTCCTCTGTCGCCATGTCCGGCATCCCGGGCGGCGGCGGTGTGGGCGAGCTCATCCTCTGCTCCATTTTCTTCAACAATTCCCCCGAGCAGTTCGCCGTGGCCTATACGCTGGCCCTCGGCATCGGCGATCTCGTCGATCCCCCCGCGACCATGATCAACTCTGCCGGCGACTACGTCGTTTCGTACATCGTCTCCCGCTATGTCGACGGCAAGGACTGGCTGGAAAAGAAGCTGGCCGGGAAAAAGGACGCCGAGCTGGAAAAGAAGTAATTGCAGACATCCGGGCGCGCCGCTTATACGGCGCGCCCGTTTTCTGCACCCGGAAAGCCGCCCGCAAACGATTCGCACATGCCTGCGCCGGGCAGCACCCCGTACCCGGCACATTTTGTGCTGCCACTCGCGCGCGGTGCCCCTGCAAGGATTTTTCGGCCGGCGTCTCAGAGAGCAGCCGCGCGCGGAGCCGGGACGATGCGGGCGGGTCTGAAACTCCCCCAGGCCGAAAAACGGCATGAAAAAGCGCCTCTCCGTAGTGGAGAGGCGCTTTTGGCAGGAACCGAAATCAGCCGAATACGGCGAGCAGGAAGCCGGCCGCGATGGCGGAGCCGATGACGCCGGCCACGTTCGGGCCCATGGCGTGCATCAAAAGGAAGTTGCCGGGGTTCTCCTTCTGACCTTCGATCTGCGAGACGCGCGCGGCCATGGGTACCGCGGAGACGCCGGCGGAGCCGATCAGCGGGTTGACCTTCTTGTGGGTCAGGGCGCACATGACGTTGCCGCCCCAGATGCCGCCGGCCGTGGAGATGGAGAATGCGACGAGGCCCAGGAAGACGATTTTCAGGGTCTGCGCGGTGAGGAAGTTGGACGCGACGGTCGTCGCGCCGACGGAGGTCGCGAGGAAGATGGTGACGATGTTCATGAGGGCGTTCTGCGCGGTGTCGGAAAGACGCTCCGTGACGCCGCACTCCCGGAACAGGTTGCCGAGCATCAGGCAGCCGATCAGCGGAGCGGTGGAGGGGAGCAGCAGGATGACGAAGATGGAGACGATGATCGGGAATACGATCTTCTCGGTCTTGCTGACCTCGCGGGTCTGCTCCATCTTGATCTTGCGGTTTTCCTGGGTCGTGAGAAGCTTCATGATCGGCGGCTGGATCAGAGGGATCAGGGCCATGTAGGAGTAAGCCGCGATGGCGATGGCGCCCAGCAAATG
>Ga0163159_1003024_pt1 | contig 13138 bp, 11 predicted proteins | sample BioMet9_FD_108702 | JGI IMG/M metagenome (GOLD analysis project Ga0163159, IMG submission 108702) | Microbial communities from bioreactor (seeded with sewage sludge) at Lawrence Berkeley National Lab, California, USA - Biofuel... | ecosystem: Engineered > Bioreactor > Anaerobic > Unclassified ... | reverse complement strand
TTATGAATACTCCAATAGGCGAATGCATTATGCCTCTATGCTGCTCCTCTACAACGTATTGAAGATTCATCTTTTCTTTTAAGTTAAAGAAACTGAAAGAAAAGACTATCAGCTTGTGAAGAGGAACCATAATGTCATAAATTATTTTGAAATCATAGTGTAACTTGGGCTTTTCGTCACTGTCTGCATCAGGCATCAGCGAACCTATGACAGTAGCCGCAAGTAAACAGAAGGCGTATACAGGGTGGGAGTTCTCTGAAAATATCAGAGGAATCGTAAATGGAATCACTCATATTCTTAAAGTAACATATACTAAATGGGGGGTCTAATGAAAATTACAGAGTTGAACCAAGATAGTACTGTCCGGGCATGGCTGGACAACCTCAAGCCAAAGGTAAATACAAAACTAGCTTATGTTCAGGCAGTGTCAGCATATACTGAAAACACATGCTTAACACCAAAGGAGCTTATCGCTGAAGCTGATAAAGAAGAATCGGATCAAATCCGGATGCGGGACCGGAAAATCAAAGGCCGGCTCATCGGGTTCAGAAGTTACATGATTGACCGGGGATTAGCAGACTTCACAATTAAGGGACGTATGGCAGGAGTCAGAAGTTTTTACCAAAGTTTTGACATTGAACTTCCGAAACTGCAAGGTGAGCGGCGAAGGGCAAGAACAAAGGAAGAAAATAGAGGCATTCCCACAAAAGAAGACTTGCAAACAGTTTTAAAGGTGTGCGAACCACTGGAAAAAGCGGTGGTACTTACCGGAATCAGTAGCGGTCTGTCATCAGTTGAAATTCAAAACCTGACACTCAGCCAATTCAAATCAGGGTATGATCCAGTTACCGGGATAACAACTCTAAAACTTCAGCGAACTAAAACCGGCGTTGAATTCATCACCTTCCTGTCTCCGGAAGCGTCCACGGCCATCTTGGAATACATAGACTATCGAAATCGGGAATCGAAGGCGGCCACAACGCACCGTATGAAGCAGCTTTTAAAACAGAGGACTTTTTCTGATCAGGGTTATCTGTTCATCCTCAGGCAGATTGACGAAAGCTATCTACAAAACCACGATGAAGAGACGCGGAAGCTTTCACACATTGCCGTACAGAAAATGTTCAGGTCGATATCAACCAAGGCTAAACAGAACACAGGAAAGGGACTGTATAACATAGTCCGTTCACATAATATGCGAAAATATTTTAACAGTGCTCTTCTCAATGCCGGCTGTGACTCTTTCCATGTAGAATTTTTCATGGGTCATGAGCTTGACAATACACGGGCTGCATATTTCCGGGCACAGCCAGAAAAATTAAAGGAGATTTATAAAAAATATATTCCATATTTAACGATTCAAAAGGAAAATTCGATAGCGGACGCACCCGAATTTAAATCGATGACAGAAGAAATCCAAACCCTGAAAGGTGAAAACGAAAAGCTGAGACTAGATAGATTCGAAAATGAAGCTATCAGGAAGCTCAAAGAAGAAATCGAGGAATTAAAACGCGATAAATCGGACAGGGAAGCACTCAGAAAAGAGTTTTCGCAGGTCTTAGAAGAGGATAAAAATTATTGGGAAGAAATAGATAAAATCATAAAATCGATTGCAGAAGACACGGGGATGACCCCAGCCACTGTTTATGAAAATTTTAGATTTGACGTGCCTGCAGGGGAAACCTTGAGGGACCACTTGAAAAGGATGCATGGCGACCCAGAATATAGAAACAAATTCAAAAAAGCAATAACAACCAGTGACTTAGAAAAACGTGAAAACGAGATGGGTAGACGTGCTATAAAGACTTTGGCGGAGGAATTGTAAATTCAAAACTTGACCAAGGTAAAAAAACGGCGGGTATAAATCCAGACATCGCACATATTTAATAATCAATTAGATATGGTGAGAATCAATGAAACCAATTGTCAGCGAAACCGACCGAAAATATTCACTGCCCGTAAGCGTCAATTCAAAACTGGTTACTGCGATTGATGCCGCCAGAGGTCAGAAAAACCGGAGCGAGTTCATCTGCGAGAGCGTTATGATGCGACTTGAACGCATGTAAAATTATTTTATTTTAAATTTTTTATATTGATAATTTCGATTAGCGGAGGCTATGAGAATTATGGAAAAAGAAAAAATAAAACTCAAAAATATAATTATCGATTTTGATACAGGCGCGCCTGTGCCAGACAGGTATTTTTTTCAGGCTCCATCGTTGGAGTATCTGGAAGGACTGGCAGGGTTCCAAGCCATAACTGATCAATACCCAGCAGGCACAGGCTACACGATTTATGATAGCCTCAGCGATGAGTCCTTTCAGGATGCACTCAGGAGAGCTAAAGAGTACGTCCGACTGAAAATGAAACGCGCTCGGGCAGTTGAAAGTTTTGCAATGGCGGTGCGTGCGTGTGAATCGCTGGGATGCGCGCCGCTGTTCGTAGATCTGGACCGGGGCGAGATCATCGCATTGAAAAATGGAGAACGCAATTTAAACTGAAAAACCATCGCGGGAGAACGTGGCCGCGACAAGGCCACGTCACACACGAAACCCAAACTATTATTCAAAACATGCTAATATACTGTAATACAGTAATTAACTTTTTTGAATATAAATGTTTCGTGTGGCTCCCGCTAGTGAAAACGAGGTAGAAACATGCAATATGCTGATGTCAACGATGTGATTGTTTCCGCGACTGCCTACACTGAAGCCGGTATCATTACACATCCGCTTCATTTTCCCGGTGAGCCTGTCGGGGGTGATGGGGGGGTATACTCAGGTAAGGAGCCAGTCAAATCCAAATGGCAGAAAAGGACCGAGCCTACTAATCGTCCCGATCTCGAATTCTCGAAGAAGGGTAATATAGGGTTCCTTTGCGGTAAGGCATCTAATTTGACGACGGTAGATATCGATTACGGCTATCCGGTAATCGTGCATACACTCATCGGAGATGGAAAATATCATCCGAGATGCGACGCTGATTTTGTAAAGGTCCAACACACAGCGGACAGATGGCACTGGCATTTCCAGCATGAGCCGGGCATTAAGGCAGGCCAGTTCGGCTGGTTCGGGTTCGATGTTCTCGGTGAGGATAGCAAGGGCAGGGGTGACAATTGCGTGGCTCCGCCATCTATCCACAGCGACGGTAGCAGCTATAAGTTCACACAGGGAAAGATCGAGGACCGGCCAAAGATGCCGAGCTTTTTTAAAGATAACCTTAAAATGCTCATAGACTTGCACGGAGAGTTCGACGCTTGCGTAAAAAAGTGCCGGCCTTGGGTCATGAAGTTTCTGGACGAGTGCCTGCGAAACAAAGGAGGCAGGTATTTTCACAACGTCAGTGTATTTCATGGAGCCGATGGAAGGGCACGCACGCTAGCGTTATTATCGGAGATGAAAGCGAATGGAGCAAGTGAGATGGTGCTCCGTGTGACCTGTACACTGATTTTCGACAAGGAATCCGATGACTCAAAAATCAATAAAGAGTTGCCAAACGTCCACGATAAGCCTCCAAAGGCTGATACTCTCAGGGCTGACCCAATCATCAGGTCAATTGCCACTGATGACGATTTCAAACTGAAACCCGCCTCAACGAATGCACCTGCCCGGACAATGGCCGCTCCTACCTACCACGTCACAGGGTCAGATCTAGGGATCGATGATGAATTTGAGGGGCTGTACACAGTCGAAATGCACCCGGTCACAGGCGCGCCAATTGTCACAGTACTATGTGACAGGGTAGCATATCGGGTAATCGAGAAGCTTCATTTAATTAACTATTCAAATAATTTTTTTGTCTATATGAACGGGTACTATCAAAACAACTCTTCGGTAGTCTGGGCGGAAGTGCTGCGAATAGTCCGAGGAATTCGCAAAGACTCTCACAGCAACGGCGTGAAACGGATTTGTGAAGATGTAATGTTAATTGTCCGGACCTTCGACCCGGCCTATACATACCCGTTCAACATCCGCGTTGATGCCTTCCCTGTTCGAAATGGGGTAGTAGTCTTCGACTTCGAGACGGGCGAGGCAAGGCTTGAGCCGGCTGATCCTGACCGCTGGAGGTTTGATTACCTGCTGCCCGTGGATTATGACCCCACCAACAAAAGCACTGTGCTACTCGACGTAATCAAAGCTTACGCCGATGATTGGCCGATGCTAATACAGGTCGTAGCACAGGCGCTCCTTCAAAAGATGGGATACGGGCCATATAAAATGGCCTACCTCCTGAAAGGCGCTAAAAACTGCGGAAAAACTACATTCCTTGATATCGTAGAGAGACTGGTCGGTGAAAATAATCGATGCAGCGTGCCACTGAGCGAATTGACCCCAGCACACAGGTTTTCACGGGCCAGCATGGAAGGTAAACTTCTGAACATTGATGATGATTTAGGATTCTTTAGGATCACAGAATCCGGTATCTTTAAAAAACTCGTTGGGGGTACGAAACAGCGGATAGAAAGGAAGGGGGTCGATGCCTATGATGTCATTTTGACCTGCGTCAATATGTTCACGACCAATACTCCAGCCGGGTTCGACCAGAAAATATTTGTCGATGATGCTTTCTGGAGTCGCTGGTGCTATGTGGAATTTACACACACTTTTGAGAAGGATGACAGTTTCAGGCAGCGGGTCTTAACGGATGAAAATCTATCGGGGCTGCTAAACGCTGTAATTGAAATGCTGATCAAGATTCGTGCGAATGGTGACCTGCTCCATGTGCAATACTGGGCGGATGTGCGCGAAAAATGGACGCAGGAATCCAATATGCTATTCAAGTTCATAGACGAAAATATGGTAGCCGGAGGCCGCACAGCAATAATAAAGGATGACCTACTAGCGGCGCTGACGAAGTTCGGAATGGATCAGAAAATTGATAATAGTAAAATCCCGGAGACTGTGAACGCATTAACTCAGTTAGTCGAGGTCGTCGGTGGAGAAAAAGACGCAAAACGAATGTTCGGGCAAAATCCACCCGCCCGTGCCCACTGCTATGTATTAAACTATACAATGAAACCAAACTCACCTTATGCAGTATATTTCAGAAAAGAATCGGGTACATTTTCAAGCTCTCATCAGCAAAATTTTTACAATTAACAAAATTTCTATTTTTTTCTACGCGGGTAGTATCTTTTTGATACTGCCGGACAAACCCGGACAGGCTCACATTTTGACCTTGTAACTCTGTAACTTGTGTAACTTCCGACCGTATGTGATTTGACTTCCGTACATGGGAAACTTTTGAATGCTGTCCGGGTTGGCCGACTTTTTTCTAAATCATTATTAACATTCATATTAGACAGTTTGACATACTTCCTAACATTGTAATATCGCATTACGCGATGAATTAGAAAAAAGTCGGCCAACCCGGACAGAATGCGGAAATTCACTAAGTTGCAGCCGAAATCAATAGCGGTGAAACGTTAAATGAGTTACAAAGTTGCAGGCCGACTTGTGAGCCTGTCCGGGTTTGTCCGGGTGAGTAACTAACATCATGTAGTATCTTTTTGATACCACAACTTGCCAAGTTTCAATAAGTCTTTTTATTGTTTAGGCGGGGTCACAGGCCAGCCAGTAGGCAGCAAGATCACAGCCAGTGACCCGCGCCCAGGGTTGTAATTAATAGGTATTCGCCAGGCAAAACAGGCATTTTCTTTTATAGAATCATCGCATTGTTCACAATCGTGATGTTTGTATAGTTATCAGATTTATAATTGATTAATATATACAAACATCACAATTGTGACGGTGTATATTTTTTCAGTACTTCGGCACTTGCATGTTATATATATTTCACGAGAATAATTCACAATTGTGATGTTTGTATAGTTATCAGGAATATAAATCACAATTGTGAAGTTTACATATATATATTTTTGCACTGTTAAACTGCCTCACGCATCTTTAATTTTCATTTGAAGCAAGGAACGAATTCCGATAGCTCATTAACTCTGTAAAAAAACCGCATTCTGTAAATCAGGTTTTTAAAGTGTCGGGCCAATTTTCTATCATGGAGGGTTTTAAATGAGTTTAAATGTTCAATGGTTCAAAGATAATCCAAATTATGTTTGGCTAATCGCTTTTGTGCCGATTGCTTGCATCACCATGATCGACTTCATCGCGGGCTGTGTATTACAGGCGATAATCGCGCGGTTCATCCTGCAGGCGAAAAATCGATCAATGTTATACTTACCCCTTTTTCCTATATGGATAGTGTTTCTCGCGCTCGAAAATCGCAGTCCGCATGGCATCGCGAAGCGAAACATGGCGCTTGCGAGCTACAGAGAGCACAACACAGCAACGGAACGACAGCGCGAAGAAAACATGAAAGTGCGTGCACCTGTATTTGATGGTAAGAATCTAAGATGAGGGAAGATTAAAATCAGTTAAAGTAATTGTTAATATGTCGAGATGAAAAAAAGACCTCCAGCGGGGGCGCGCCCGCCAGTAGGCGGTTGTCAGGTTTCCTCTAGATTTCCCGGACGGCCGCCTGATCACCGTCGTTTTTTAATGTGCTCGATTTTGTGTTTTCTCTGAGGGGTGAGGGGTAATTCCCCAAACACCTAGTATATTGCTCTGAGATCGGCTGCAAATCGGTAAAATTTGAGCGTCCTTTTGCAATTCGCTGCATTCGGATGAACGTCACTGATGCCCAGGAGTTCGCGAGCACACGAACGTTTATCATCAATGGGTGACATTTCTAACATATGGGGAAAATTCAGGTCAAGATCGGTCGGTGTGACCGCTGCCAGCACATCACGGTTCTGCATATTAAAAATGGACATTTCTATTGCCCAGACTGTTATATATATCACAGTGATATTAATCTCGCAGAGTGGAAAAATGCGGTACAGTACCGTAACCCGATACCGATTTGCTCAGAATTCTAATTTCTTCTCATTTTTCAACCGTTGGCCGCGTATAAATATACATGGCACTCACATTCGGAAGATTCGCGAGAAGCACAGGCGGGAGATCCTCCGCTGTAGCAGAATCAGCGAATAAAGCACAGGAAGCCGCTGTAGTAGCTCAGAACGCTAACGCATCGGATCAGGAAACGACCGAAACACAAAGCAGCGACGTTTCGGCACCCTCTGGCAGCACAAAATCGGGTAAAGTGGAACTTGCTTCTCTGGGTAATAGATTTGCCAGGCGCGGCGGAGTATCACAGCAGCACACTGCAGCCCAGCAAGAGGCAGACAAGGCCGCTATTGCTGCAAGGCAGGCCGAGACTGGCTCAGGGACCGTTGATTTATCTACACTGGGGAACCGGTTTACAAGGGATAAATCGAATGCGTTATATGGCGCAAAAACGGGTGATGTAGTCACTGTCAACGGTAAACAATACTATTACAATAGTCCTAAGTACACTTATGATATTTCGGACGCGATCCAGCAGATGCAGGAAGAGGCCGCAAAGCAGGGTTTGATCATACAGCCAGAAGCCCAGACGACTGACACAACTTACGAAAAATCAGGCGGTCTGATCAATAGAATAGACAATGTATCACCTACTCTTGCCGACGTGACATATGACACGTCCGGAGGGCTGGTCATCAAAAAAGAAAATCCTTACGGGGAGTATACCGGGCAGACTGTTTTTGACTCAAAAGAGGCAGCACAGGCCGCGCTTGATGCATATGCAGCCAGGTTTGGTATGCAGCAGTATGATATTTCAAGTTCGATCACTTCGGTATGGGATCAAATCGAGTCTTATGGTGCATCCGGATCTGTGAAAAAGTATACTGGAGAGACAGTATTTTCATCTGAAACGGAGGCGCAGGCCGCCATTGACGCTTATGTAGCACAGGCGAATGTTGACCTGTCGGCATGGGGAGAAAACCAGCCAGTCACGATTTACGATAGCCTCGGGCGAGAGCAAACCGTAAGCGCAAAGCAGTATAAGCAGATGCTTTCAGCGCAATCCACGGCTTCCAAATACGATAACTATTATGTTCTGCCTGAAGAGGTCGCAAACAGCCAGGCCGATTGGTGGATTAATAGCAAGGGGCTGTATGAATGGACACCAGTGACAGCGGGCGATATTGCCGAGCTTGCACTCGAAAACAAGCAGAGGAAACAGCTTGGGCAGAGTGAAAAGACAACCCTTACAGCCGGAGCAGTATGGAGCGACGAATTTACAAAAAATTGGTACAGTACGGGCGGCGGGAATAGAGGCACTGGAGAAACAGGAGTAAAAATAAAAAGCTCGTCGGGGGACATCGTTCAAACCTTCGATTATGACACAATAAACCGCGCCGTCACTGGATCAGGAGATGTGAAATTATCCGCGCTGAAAGAAAGCAGTTCGATCAATGCCTCCGCTTCTGCAATTACGAACACCGCCCAGCAGCAGAAGGCTACAGTTATTGAAAAAGTCGTAGCGAGCATGGTAGAAACTCCAATTGCTTCGGAGAAAAAGACCGATGTTTCGAATTTATTTGGTGCCGGGTTCGTTTATGGGGCGAAGGCGGAGGCAATAACGGCAATAGCCGGCGAGTTCGTAAATCCGACGGGGACCATAACCCTTGATGTTACCGATGCCGCCCTCAAAGCTGCCCAGGCGAAGGGTGCCAAGGTCTCCAGGGACGTAGCCACAGGCACAATTTTATATACCGATGAAAAAAGTAAAAAAATCTATGAAGCTGAGTACGGCAAGGCGGCGAGTGAATACTCAGCCCAGTGGTCGGCTGCGCTGAACTTGTCACCGGAAAAAACCGAAACCCAGGAGAAAGTTGATACTGGAATTTTCGGAGCGTTAAAATTGGGCTGGGCGGCCGGCACAGGCAAGACTGTAAATATGGAAGGATGGGAATCACGCAGCGTAGAACTCAGTGGATTCTCACAGAAATTAATCGATGTTGCGGACTCTGTCACTAAAAGGTACGATGCGACGCAGGAGGGCATTTTCGGAAACTTAGGAGTTGCAGGGGACTTCCTGACAGGGGTAACGAATATCCCGCAGATGCTCTTGGAAGGGGCCCTGATAATTCCAGCTGGGCTGGAGAGCACAGCCAAGAATCCTACCGCCGCAGCCGATTATTTTTTAGCAGGGACCGGGGCCATGTTCGGCTCGATCTATACAAAGGCAAAAGGAAACCCTGCTGAATTGGCCGGGGAGCTTGCCGGCGCTGTAGCTCTGGGGAAAGTCAGTGCAAAGGTCACTGGCGCTAGCAAATCGGCAAAAACCGATGTATACAGCGTGAATGAGGTCAAGGTGAATAAGGCGGCGGTCGTTAGTGAGACGCGAATAGGTGAACCGTCCGTGTTTTCCCGTGTCTCCGTGAACACGGAACTTGTCAACCCATTCAACAAGCTAAGTACAGCCGAGCAATACGCTAAATCAGTAACTGAGCGAGGCATGAAATCGAAGGGAGAAACAATTGCAGAGAAAGCAGGCAGCATAGACATTACGGAACTTACACGGGGCAATTCCCTTCTTGAGATGAAGGTAGAAAGCGCACATCTCTATAAAGACGCATTTTCGGGCTTAAGTACAGCCGAGCAATACGCTAAATCAGTAACTGAGCGAGGCATGAAATCGAAGGGAGAAACAATTGCAGAGAAAGCAGATATATCTGACATGCTGAGCTTCGGCCGTAGTAATGAGCTATTTGAAATGAAAATGGAGAGTGTTGGCAGGGCAACCGGTGTAGAATACGATTCGCGGTTCGGTTTCGGTGTTGCGATTGGCGGCAAGGTGGCAAAAACCCGAACATTGGCGAGCCTGCAGGATGTAGGGGATACATTCGCTAAGAACGTCCGGAAGATGTTAGAGGATGAGAGAGCAGAAATTAGCGGTGAGCGGGAGATCTCGCGGGTCAGAGAGCGAACGGCGACGAGAGAGCGAACCAGGGGAGAACTGGGAACCATCAAAGATGAGATCACCAGGTTGATGGATCAATCCGAGTTAAAAGAGCGATCAATTCGGGCGGCGAGTAGATCGGACAATCCGTCGATCCGGCAGCGTGGAAAAGAGATGGTAGGGGAACAAATGGAAATTGAATCACGGATAGATGCGCTCAACGATAAGTTTTCACGGATACGCCAAGAGAAGTTCGATGTCGGAAAAGCCAGGGCTGAGCGGACGAAATCCGCTAAGGAAATGCTCCGTGAGCAGGAAAAAACACTTGAGCGATCAAGGGCAGGAAAAACAGTATTTGTGATTGGCCGGGGTGGGCGGCAATTGGAACAGGCAATATCCTTCATGGAATCTGAAACGTCAGGGGTTGAAATCGCGTCAATTCCGTGGATAGCGGGCACAGCCGAGAAGGGAAAAACCCGCGAGCGTGAGCGTGAAAAGACCAGTATAAGGCAAAAAGAGAGAGAAGTAAGCAAGTTGATGACACTGCAATCTGTGTCAGGTGTGGAGATTTCTTCAATCAGCGAAAAGACTTCGCCAAGGACAATCGAGAATGTGGTAACCCTTGAAATTCCAAGGGTAATAGAAAAAGTACGCGAGATTGAGAAAGAACGTGTAACCCCCAGGGTCAAAGAACGGGAAATAGAGCGGACAAAAGTTCGGCCGCGTGAAAGGGAGCGAGAGAGGGAGCGAGAGTCAGTCATCGAACAAACCACTGATCGAGTGACTGAGAGGACCATTGAAAAAATAAACGCCCTGAAAAACACTAGGGTCCGTGAGATACTGTCGCTTGAGAGTGAGAGGGAACGGGACGCGCACCGAGGCACACCTAAAGGGTCGAGATATGGGCGCAGAAAGCGGACGTATGCAAACACGTTTGGAAGCTTCACGGCTTTTAATCGCGCAATGCAAAAGGCAGGCAAGTCGATAGAAAACCAAACGAAGAAGAACGAACGTTCAGGGAAGCAGACGAGCATTAAAAAATTTACGGGGAAGTGGTAAAAATGAAACAATGTAAAAACGAGATGGGGGGATGGGCTGGGGTGTGCACGGCTGTGATATCCCGCAGACTCCATCCTGAAAACTCAAATGCGACGGTAGGCGCTGAATATCCTGTGTATTGGAGGGGGATTGAAAAAAGAACTAGCGCGCTGCTTGAAATGATAGACAAGTTCGCCGCTCGCACCGGAAGGCTGCCTGACAATTTCGAAGCGCTCTTCCCGAGCATCAAACCAGCCGATTACACAGGCATACTTAGACAGTATGAAAAAATTTTCGGGGAATGGGTACGTCAGATGAGACAAGACCCCAAGATGCTGACGGCTGCCAGGGCGGAGGCAAGGGCGAGGGCAAACGAGCAGGCGATGATGGAAGCGCATGCAGCGGCATTGAAGGCATTGGCAGGCAAAAGTTATATCTCATGGGAAACGCTCATCCGCGCGCGAATAAATGGGGTGAAATTTGCGCCTTCGGAGATGGGCGGGCGGCTGGACTACACGACGCGCGGAGCTTATCCGAGGTCGAAGAAAGTAGAAAATGTCAATCTGGTAATGGATGCAATTGATAAGCACATTTCCAAGAATGGATGTCTACCCGTCGCGTTCCCTGATATCGAGGGGTACCTACCAAGAGGTCGAAGGTTCAGCCAAGGAGAAGGCCGTATCATATTTCAAACGTGGGCAAGTTTGACGGGGTGCTAATGTGGGCAGCAAAATTGATTTGACATTCAGGGAAATTGTGAGGACATTCGTTCGATGTGAAGGCGATTTAATAGGCTTTGCGTTGTCCCGGAGATTCAGCAACGGAACGGCGTATCGAATCAGGCGGTTCCTCCGAATTGAGAAAACATGCTTTGACTTCATGCTGAAAAAAGGAACGGGACAATTCAGTAGCAGGAGAACGAGGGACGCGATCCTCGCAGTAATGGACTTCCGGGATGAAAAGGACCGAACGGAAGCCGACGACATCATGAAGGCTATGGTGGCTGCACAATGGAATTTGGCGGCGCATCTGAAAAATAAGCGGAAGTATGGGGCAATAAACTATTAATTTTGACGAAAAGAATATCTCAAATTTTGTTGTCACTAATTGCGAAATGAGAACGTGTATATATAGTGAAAAAATTAAAAACAGTATTGGTAACTATGCCAATACTTCCATTTTTCACACTGTCGTTTTTGGCTTCATGACAGCCAGAGCAGCCAGGAAACCAACCAGAGTAAAAAAATACAATAATAGTATATTAAAAAAGTTCAATCGGTGTTTAACATGAAGCAATACAGGGATTTTGGCAGGCCAATGAAGCGTTGTCCGCATTGTGGGGTTGTGACGATTCGGTGGACCAAGTGTATTCATGCCTACCGCTGTGACCGTTGCGGGGCAGTGTTTCAGGTGCCGATCATAGTTTGAGCGTGCGTTTGAAAAAAGTAGATCAATTGTGATCGGCCACGTTACACATTTTACAGGCAGAAAAGCCCGTCTCATCCAGCATTGCGCAGCGGCGGGACGTAATGGAACATGTCCCATTGATGCACATTGCCGCCTTCCTGCGCACAGGCTCCGGCAGTTTGGCAACGCTGGCCTCTTCGGTCTCTTGGGTGGCGGTCACTGGCTCGGTGACCCCATCGGGTCCGCATTCCTCAGCCTCGATGCGCTCGGGCTGGGTCACAAACGGGTCAACTACGCGGGCACGGTTCACCCGCACGTAGTCTTTGGGGTCTTTCCTCCCAAGCAAGCGGCCAATCAATTTCCAGAAGCCCATACTCACCACGCCGATTTATGCCTTTAGGGCTGCCTGCCATCCCGCATATGCCGGCCAAGTCCGCACAGCCTTAAGCGACGGGCAGCCGTGATTTTCGAGCAGTATATGAGCGGCACAGAAGTCACCGCCACACTTCTTGCAGCGGATAGTCATTTCTTTTGAATCGCAAACCTCACACATATTTACACCAACCTGACTTATTATAGTACATACTATTACTCACACGGTTTTAAGGCTGTGTGCCTGCTCGCGGAAAGTTTACACAGTTAGATGCGGCCAGGTAATTGGTCCGCTCCCTGAGATCCGGATGAGATCCGGCCGGCATCAGCCGGCCGGCAAGCCTGGCCCGTTCTGGCCCGTTGTTGTCGCTCCACAAGCAGGACTTAAGTTGATTTCATTGGTCATCGGTTAAGGATACATGTCCGTCCCCTGGCCCTCTTTTTTAACCCAATTCTTTCATTTTTTATTCAAACCATTCGTCTCTAAATCTTTCTCTGTTTACATGCGGATCTA
>Ga0163159_1003023_pt1 | contig 13141 bp, 9 predicted proteins | sample BioMet9_FD_108702 | JGI IMG/M metagenome (GOLD analysis project Ga0163159, IMG submission 108702) | Microbial communities from bioreactor (seeded with sewage sludge) at Lawrence Berkeley National Lab, California, USA - Biofuel... | ecosystem: Engineered > Bioreactor > Anaerobic > Unclassified ... | reverse complement strand
CTTGGACAACATTCGCGCCTCCTATGGCAACAGTGCCGGACTGGTGTCGCGGATTGCCAGCTTTTCGGACGACAGCGGCCTTAACCTGACGCTGGGCAACTTCCTCGATTACTATCACCTTGATCCCCGCGCCATCTACAAGTTCTCATCCTTTTCCCGTCTCTGCGCCCGTGCAGATGTGGCGGAGGATTTTGCGGAGCCGCTGGAGGGCACGATCACAAAGGCGCTGGCAAGGTTTTCTGTGCTGGACTCTCGGCGATTCATCTCTTTCTTGCTGGACCTTCTGCCCCGGCTGGACGATGTGGATTTCACAGCGCTGCCGGATCTGGACAAGCGGATGCTGCAAATGTTCTACGTCACCGTCTGGGGCAAGGCGGTGGAGGACTGGAACGCTGATGAGGTTCTGGACAACCTGTATGGGCTGGCAGATGGCCCGGTGATGCGCGCGGAGCTCATGGAGCTGCTGCGCTACCAATATAACCGCATTGACTTTATTGACGAGCCGGTGGATTTGGGCTTTGACTGTCCGCTGGATCTGCACTGCACCTACACACGCGATCAACTGCTGGTTGCCATGGATTTTTTGAAGCCCGCTACCGTGCGTGAGGGCGTGAAGTGGCTGCCGGATAAGGGCTTGGACGTGTTCTTCGTGACCCTCAACAAGGCGGACAAGGACTACTCGCCAACTACCATGTACAACGATTATTCCGTGAGCGAGAGTCTGTTCCACTGGCAGAGCCAGAGCACCACAGCGGAGGATTCCTCTACTGGCCAGCGGTACATTCACCACCGGGAACGAGGCTCCAAGGTGCTGCTGTTCGTGCGAGAGTTTAAGACTGACCGCGTCACGGGCGGTGCCGGAGCCTACACCTTCCTCGGCACGGCAAACTATGTGAAGCATGAGGGCAGTCGGCCCATGAATATCACATGGAGACTGGACAGGCCGATTCCGGCAAAGTTCCTCAAGAAAACAAATAAGTTGGTGGTGGGATAAGACACTACTTTTTTACTTTGGCACCGTACACAATAGGCAGGACCCGGTTGTCCCAAACCAAAATCCAGCCATCGCCGTACTCTAACCTTACATCCAGCCATTTTCCATTATAGTATTGAAAACAATCCCCACAGTGCAGTCCACCATATTGCGCTCCGTTTTCAAAGACAATATCGGGCCGGTCACCCATTAACACAATCGTACCTAACATGATTTACTCCTTCAGGTGGTGAGTTTATGAAATTATTTGATGCGGTGCCGAATGATCTGTTTTCCGTTTTGGCTTCGCCCAATCGAATCCTTTATGCAGATGCTCTAACTGTACTTTATGATGCATATCGCGATACGCTGAAGATTCCCGAAGAAAAACTATACTCTATGCTGCGCAGCAAATTGGAACATCAACTTGCTGAGGCAACTTTTGAAGGAGAAGATATTGATGAAGACGAATTGCGAGACATTTCAGGCCGAGCCCGTTTTTTGATTCGAAAGCTTTGCAGTAAGGGTTGGTTTGAAAAGGAACGCGGCGATGATTTTGGTGAATACATCACTGTGCCCGGATACAGCAGTCGCATTTTGGAATTGTTTCAGCAAATCACCAACGAAGAACCTTCTCGTGGCTACTCCTATGTGTTTGGCACCTATTCTTCCCTCAAGGTAGCGCAAGATGGAGGCGGTGTTTTCGAGAAGATGTCCGCTTTATACAGTTCCTACGATAGCACACAGTCCTTAATAAAATTGTTGCAAATGGTCTATCACAACGTAAAACACTATTTTCAGTTACAAATCGATATGCAAAATGTGAATGACGTGCTCTCCGCGCATTTCGATGATTTTGGGCAAACGGTTGTGGAAACATACATTCGTCCGCTGAAAATCAGAGACTCCGTCCCCAAGTACCGGGTCCCGATCCAAAGTATACTGGACGGGTGGCTGGAGGACGATGCGCTCATCACTGCCATGGCAAATTCTGCATATCAGGACAGGCGAGGAGAAACACTGGAGAGTTGTCGAAGTGATATCTTACAGAAGATTTTCTGGATCAAAGAGCGCTATGATAGCATAGAGCCGGACTATCTGGATGAAATTGACGCTCAGGTTCGCCGCTATACACGAGCCACCACGCAGAAACTCGAGAATTTGACCAACAGGGATCAAAATATTCGTGGAAATCTAAATTATCTACTCACCGCTCTATCCAGAAATTCGCGTGCTTCAGAGCTGGTGGAGCAAATTCAACCTGCATTTTCCCTGTGTGAGCAGTCTTATCTCTCGGAAAAGAGCCTGTGGTTCCGAAAGCGCCCCGGCAAGCGGGAGAAAGTAGATCCAGTGATGATTGAGGATCTAACGCCAGATGAAGCTGCTACAAGGCAAGCGGAATTACTGCTGCATTCTGAATATGGGCGAGCTGAAATTTCTGCCTACATTGATCAGCTGTTGGGAGAGCGCGGCTTTTGTTATTCCAAGGACATGACGCTTACAGACGACAAATCGTATATCATGAGTTTGCTCTCAGTATTGGCAACAAGCGATGTTGGAACGCCATATGTCGCAGAGATCTATGGGGGTGCCTTTACAGAAAACGGATATACCATTCCTCAGCTTAAAATTGCGCGAAAGGGGACGGAAAAATGAACTATGATTGGTTAGAAAATGCCACGCAAAAAGAACTGACGCAGTTCAAGTCTGTCTGCAATCAACTGCTCAGCAAGACATTTGTAGTTCGTTCTGTCTATGTCCCGGAGAAGGGACCCACCAACAATCCTGATTATTCATTTCTTTCTATCCATTTTGAGGAGGTCAGGGACTATCTCTTCCTCTTGGACTGGGATTTACGAAAAGACGATTTTAACGGATATTTTTATATTTGGAACACGGACGAGGCAAACCGATGCAATCTCAACAAAAATACAACCGCGATTTTGCTAACTCTGCGCATGATCTATGATGAAAATCAAGAGCGCGTCGGGTTGGAACACGATGTCATCTGCACAGTCCGAGATATATTGGAAAAAGTGGTGACCGATTATGCTATTTTACCCGCCAAACCCAATATGGACGAAGTCAAGCGCGCACTGACTGTTCTGGACAATCACTGTGTCATCCAGCGAATGGAAGAAAAATACAACCAAGCGGGCTGTAAGTTTTCCATTCTACCTACAATTCTAACAGTTGTCTCCAGCGAGAAGCTCAATACGGTAGTATCCGTGCTGAGAAAGGAGGACGAAGATGAAGAAACTGAAGAAAATCCTGTTGATTAATTGGCTTTATTTTTCCAAACAGCTGATTGAAGTGGAGGACATCAATTTTCTGACCGGGAAAAACGGAGCAGGAAAGTCAACTGTCATCGATGCTCTTCAAATTGTCCTCTTGGGTGAAACCAATGCACGCAATTTCAATCAGGCTGCAAATGAAAAATCACAGCGCACAGTGGATGGCTATCTGCGCGCAGATATGGATGACAACAACCCATATTCCAGACGCGGAAAAGATTTTTCCAGCTATATTGCCTGCGAGTTTTTAGACGATGTGGAAGGCACGCAGTTTGTCATTGGTATTGTTTTTGACTGCCGGAGTGACGGCAGTCGACAGGATCGCTTTTTCGCCTTTGATGGGGCAATTCCGGAAAACTGCTTTATTGAAGGCCGTCAGGCCATGGAAATCAGCGCTCTGCGCAGCTATCTCAAGCAGCGCTTCGGTGCGCATGCAAAGCTATATGACAGTCAGAAGCAATACCGTACCGATATGTTGGCGAAATGGAACGTGCACACCGAGCAAGTGTGTAGAATGCTCAAAAAAGCGGTTTCGTTCCGCCCGATTGTGAACATTCAGCAATTTATAACGGAAAACATCTGCGACATTCCCGAAAAGCCGGATATCGAGGCGATGCAGCAAAATATCAGGGATTACAAGCGGCACGAACAGCTGGCAAAGAGGCAAGAAGAAAAGCTGCTCATGCTGCAGGAAATTAGCAGTCTCTATCGAGAAATGCAAGCGGCATTAGATCGTTGGCAGCAACACAAATTTCTGGTTCTGTGGGCTGAAAAAGAAGACCTTGCAGGACGAATTGACCATTTAGAATTGGAAAAAGGTACCTGCCAGGCTGATATTCAAAAAGCGATTGATGACATTGTGCAGGCGGAAGCCACTCTCGAAAGCAAACGAAAGCGAAGGGACGAGTTGGTTGCTGCAAGAAGTAACAGCGATGTTTTTCACGAAGATCAACGTCTAACAGAACAAAAAGGGAATCGGGAATCGACCCAAAAGGGCTTAGCAGAACAGCTACAGCGCACAACGCTGGAAGTCAAAAAAGAAACACAAAATTTGAAAGTCCTTTGTCTGCGCATTCAGGAGCGGGAAGATACAGACGAGATACAATCTCTCAAGAAAATATCCGCGGATGTTTTAGATGCCTATGCAATATTTGATGCCTGTACCCAAGAGGTATTTTCAAAGCCGCTTGCGGTTTTTGAACAGGCGGCAGAGGCCTCTGCTCGGTTTCACAAATGCCTGCGGGAGGTCTCCTACACCGTGGAAGGCAAACTGGAAGAACTGAAAAATCAAGAGGACCAGCTTTCCGCGACTCTGCTGAATCTTCGCAAGGGCATTAAGGACTATCCTCAAGAGCTTAAATCGCTTCAGGCGCGTCTCAAAGATGAGCTAAACAAGCCGCTTCATAGTCCCGTCACCATCGAAATTCTGGCAGATACCTTGGAAATCGCCCCAGGCGAAGAAGCATGGCGCAATGCCGTTGAGGGATACTTGAATACACAGAAATTTTATTTGCTGGTGGAACCTCGCTTCTATCCCCGGGCACTTTCCTTATTTGATCAATTTAAGCAGGAGTATGGCAATCACGGTTATGGCCTGGTGGATATTGGAAAATTACGTGAAAGGGAGCATGTTGCCGCTGCGCCAAACAGCTTGGCAAAAAAGATCGACACAGACAATCCGCTTGCAAGAGCCTATATTGATTACCTGCTTGGGCATGTTGTCTGCTGCGCTCATGTCAATGAACTGCGGCAATACAAAACAGCGCTCACTGCCGAGGGCATGGTATATCAGGGCTATGTAGCGCGCCCCCTTTCTAAAAGCCGTATGGAGGATGCCTTCATCGGCCAGAAAGCAGTTGCACTGCGTATCGAAAAAGCCACACACGCATTGGCAGAGATTCAGTGTGATTTAGGGAAATGGAGCCTGCTTTGCGCTCAGCTGATGAAAAGCAAGGACAGAGAGCCTTTATTTACGCAGAACTTCCTTGCTGGTGAGATTTCCCAGCGCCAGCAGGATTATTTGCGCGGGCTTGAAATCACAAAGGAACTGCAAGAAATTGAGGAACGCCGCTCCCACTTAGATCTGTTCTGGCTTGCAGGCATTGAGCGGCAAATTCAGGCACTGGATGATGAGGTTCGTTCTATTGAGAAACAGCATAAGTCCCTGATTGGTAAAAAAGGAGGCTTGGAGGAGCGAGTTCGTAAACTCGAATATGAGGATCTTCCGGATCTGTACCAAGCCATGACCTCAAAAGAGGATACAATTGCAGAACAGTTTTCAGAGACATTTCGAGATACAGTAGGCATTCCCCGCTACAAGCAGGAACTGGCGCGTTTAAAGCGTGCCTCCATTGTGGCAAAAAACTTCAGTGACCGACTGTCGCAAACTATCAACGAAAGGGATGGTGCACAAAGCCATCTGTTCAAGAAACGAGAAGATTATGTTCGTACGTTTCAGCCATGTTCTTTCAAAATTGAGGTGATGGATAATGATGAGTACGCCGAGGAGCAGCGCATTTTAGAGGAAAGTGAGCTTCCGAAGTACCGTGAAAAAATCAAAGCGGCCCGTGAAAGCGCTATGGAACAATTCCAAAACGACTTTTTGGCCAAACTGAAATCCAGTATCGATCAGGTGCAGGATCAGGTAAAAAGCCTAAACAAAGCATTGCGACAGGCTCAATTCGGTACGGACCAATATCAGTTCCGTGTAGATCGCAACCCCGATTATTCCGATTTCTATGATATGATCATGGCTCCGGAGCTGATGGAGGGCGAGGGGGGTCTGTTTGCCATTCCCTTCCAAAGCAAATACGGCAAGCTGATTGAAGACCTGTTTAGTCGGATTTCCACAGCGGATGATACACAGCTCAACGCAAGGAAACAAAGTGAGCTCCAACAGAACATCGAACGCTATACAGACTTCCGAACCTACTTAAAATTTGATTTGGAAACTACAGATCAAAACGGTAGCAAGCAGCTTTTATCCCAGACCTTAAATACGAAGTCAGGCGGAGAAACACAAACACCGTTTTACATTGCTGTTTTAGCCTCCTTTGCACAGCTGTATCAGGTGAACAACCACTCCGGGCTTGCCAACAATACCGTCCGATTGGTGGTGTTTGACGAAGCGTTTAATAAAATGGACAGTGATCGAATTATCGAAAGCATTCATTTGCTGCGGCAAATGCATTTACAGGCAATTATCTGCACCCCACCGGACAAATTACCGGATATCATGCCACTGGCGGACCAAACGCTTCTGGTCAGCAAGGATAAGTATCAGATGAACGTTTTATCATACAGCAAGGAGATCACGGAGGGATGAAGCATACCATTATCATTTCGAGACTCATCCAGAAATATGAGAGGAGCAAGCATCTCACCCAACCTGGTTCGTCCAAGCGGCGTGTGATGCTGAACATTGCAAAAAAGGAGCTGCCCGAGTATGAATATGAAAACGCAGATATCCGAGACAGCTTCAATCAGGAGTCACTCTCGCTGGAGCAGCAAGGCCTGATTCATCTGGAATGGCTCAAGGGACGCCCGGTGCTCTCTGCAATTATTCTCGATTTAGACGCAATTGACCGTTGCTACACGATCATTGATAAGATACCACCGCAAAAACTGGCTGAGTCGGTCGCAGCCTTCATTGAAATGCGTGTGGCAGATATCTCCACACCATGGATCAGAAGTTGGGGCACAGACACGTGCGCAGCGGCAAGAGAATCTTTCCGGATCCCACACTACTGTAAAGAGGATTTAACCTTTTTGTCCGGCTTGCTGGATGCATTGCTCGCCTATGATGGGCTGCACGGAGAATCCACTACGATGCGTGCTTTTAGCACGCGGTGCTATCAGGACAGCAAACGGTTTGAGCGTGTGTTTCGCGACGAGTTTTTACACATTGCTTCTCGGTACAATCAGGAGCTTTTTGAAATCTGTCAGCAGCAAGAATTGGGAATCCGTGACGCTCTGGCATTTTTAGGGATTTATGCCCGTCCGGAATTGTACGAATTCTCCGGAAAATGCTCGGTATACACAAAGACAGGAGTCGTAGATATTTCTCCGCTGTACCCCTTTGGTATTGCACTTCCCAGCACCCTGGTTGAACAGATGAGCGCCTTTTGTCTTGATCAAATTCAAAAGGTTATTTTTATAGAAAACAAAACCAACTATGATGAATATCTTTTATCAGAGATTCAACCGGATGAATTGGTATTTTATCACGGTGGATTTCTCAGTCCGCAAAAGCGTGCTTTCCTCAAGGTTTTAGCGCAGTCCTTATGCCCAGAAACCAAGGTGCTGTTTTGGGCAGATATTGATTTGGGCGGGTTTCAAATGTTCTTCCATCTACAAGCAATTTTTCCAATACTTGTTCCCATGCGCATGGGTGCCGAGGAAGTGCGAAAATATAAGGCGATGGGACTTGCTCGCTCAGACGAGTATTTGAATCACCTTGTCGATTGCTTACAAGAACGTCAATATTCCATTTTTAGTGATGCAATCCATGAAATTCTCGCATGCAAGGCAACCATTGAGCAAGAAGCCTTTTTATAATCCAACACACGATATGTCTGTGGATGAAACAGAAAAGAGAATGATTATGACCGAAGTAGTTGCCGCCCTAATATGGGACAAGAATAAATTTATGATCTGCCAGCGACCGGCAAGCAAGGCGCGCGGAATGCTGTGGGAGTTCGTCGGCGGCAAGGTGGAGCCTGGAGAGACAAAGGAACAAGCGCTCATCCGCGAGTGTCAGGAGGAGTTGGCCATTACCCTCTCCGTCGGCGAGGTATTTATGGACGTAGTCCACGAATATCCCGACCTGACTGTGCACTTGACGCTGTTCAATGCAATCATTGCGAATGGTACGCCGCAAAAGCTGGAGCACAACGATATCCGCTGGATCACCGTGGACGAAATCCCGGAGTACATCTTCTGCCCCGCAGACGAAACAATATTGAGTAAGCTTTCTTCAGCAAAAATGAAAAAGTGAGGGAAACGAAAATGAGTGAGCGATATATCGCATTCGACGTAGAGACTCCGAACTATGCCAATGACCGTATCAGTGCGATTGGCATTTCCGTGATTGAAAATGGATGCGTAACCAGTGATTTCTATACGCTTGTCAATCCAGAAGCTCACTTTGACCCATTTAATATTCAGCTTACCGGTATCACACCGGAGATGGTGGCGGATAAGCCCACATTTCCGGAACTGTGGGAGAAAATTCAGCCGATCATGGACAGCGGCCTGCTAATCGCACATAATGCGCCGTTTGACATGGGCGTATTGGCCCAGTGTCTGAATAATTATCGCATTGAATGGCAGCCCTTTACCTATTACGCCTGCACCTGCGTCATGGGCCGGGCGTGCTATCCGAATTTAAATAATCACAAGCTAAATACACTTTGCGAGTATTTGAAGTTTGAGTTGGATCATCACAATGCCGGCAGCGACAGCCGTGCCTGTGCAGAGCTGCTGCTGGACTACATACGCCACGGTTTAACGCCAGAACGTTTTCTGCGGAGATATGATTTGGCACAGCGCCGCACCCTGCGCACACCTCCCAAAGCAGCGCCAAGCGAAACAACAAGGCAGCTTCTCGAACTGAAAGAATTGCTTGGCGCGGTCACTGCAGATAACGAACTAAAAGAAGAAGAAGTTCTATTCCTTCAGAACTGGATGGTGCGGAATATTACACTGCGCGGTAACTTTCCGTTTGACAAGATATTTGAAACCGTAGACAAAGCGCTGGAAGACGGCATCCTCGAAAAATTCGAATTGGACTCAATGCTCCAATTATTCGAGCGAATTACGGACCCGGTTGCAAGTGCCTGTAGCTGCGACTGCTTTGACATCAGCGGTAAGACGTTTTGTCTAACAGGTGAATTTGAGTTTGGGAGCCGGTCCGAAGTGGAATCCGCACTTTGCCAAAAAGGCGGTACTCCGGTCGGCAGTGTGACAAGGAAAACGGATTGCCTGGTTGTCGGAAGTAAAGGCAGTGAAGCTTGGAGCAATGGAAATTATGGAACCAAAGTGAAAAAGGCAATGGAACTTCAAGAAAAAGGAATTTCTATACGGATTGTGAAAGAACAGAATATTTGTAGCCTGCTGTCTGTTTGAAAGGATTGCGTTATGAAAGTCAAGGTGTATAACAAACTCGTCCGCGACCACATTCCGGAGATCATCGAGTCCTCTGGCAAGGTTTGTATGACTGAGATTCTTACGGATGAAGCTTATCTCAAAATGCTGGATAATAAGCTGGATGAGGAGTTGGCGGAATACCATAAGGATCAGAACATTGAGGAGCTGGCTGATCTTTTGGAGGTCATCCGCGCCTGTACAATTGCCCGTGGCTATTCCACGGATGAACTGGAGAATGTGCGCGCAGACAAAGCCGCCAAACGCGGCGGTTTTGAGCAGAAAATATTGCTCAAGGAAGTTATCGAGAATTGAGGTGATCCCATGCCCACATACCACGCCGCGTCCGGAAGCGCGGCTGAGGACTTGTTCATAGACCTGTTTGCGGATACCTTTGGTGCGGAAAAGGCAGGGTATCTCTATTCGCAGTACCCGTTTTTCGATATCTACCAAGACAGCCGCTTTGCCGACTTCGTGCTGGAAACGGGTATGCGCCGGGTTGCATTTGAAGTGGACGATGAAGCCTCACACAATCCGAGGCTCATTTCCACAGACAAGTTCTACGACCATCTGCTCAAGCAAAACAGTATGGTCTATTTGGGCTGGGACGTATACCGCTTCGCCGTTCGGCAAATGCAGCAGCAGCCGGACTCCATCAAAGACGAACTGCAACTCCTACTTGGCAAATATCCACAGTTCAAGGAGATTGAGGACTACCTCCCCACCCAGCGAGCGCGCTCTATCAATGCAGGCAATCTGGAACTGAAAGCGCACCAAAAGGCGGCGCTGCACTCGCTTCAGGAAATGCGTGAAAACGGCGAAACCATTGGCCTGCTTTATCACGCAACCGGCACTGGCAAGACCGTTACCGCAGTCATGGACGCCAAGATCTGCGGCGGACGGACGCTATTCCTTGCCCACACCCACGAGCTGGTGGATCAGGCTGCCGAGACCTTCCGCAAGCTGTGGCCCAGCATCACTGTAGGCCGTTACATGGATGCCATCAAGCAGCCAAATGCCCATGTGGTCTGCGGCAGCATCCAAAGCGTTGCGCTGAATTTGGACAAGTTTAAAGACAGTGATTTTGACTATCTCATCATCGATGAGGCGCACCACGCTTCCGCCGATACATATCAAAAGGTTTTGGCCTATTTCAAGCCGCAGTTTACGCTGGGGCTCACCGCCACGCCCGAGCGCACAGATGACAACACCGTCATCTTGAACATATTCAAAAATACAGCGCACAAGCTCGACATTCAGACTGCCGTGGAAATCGGCGAGCTGGTTCCTGTGCGCTGCATTCGCATCCATACCAATATTGATTTGACCAGAGTACGCTTCAACAGCGTTCAATATAATATCCGCGATTTGGAAAGTAAAATCTACGTCCCGGAGCGCAACCGCCTCATCGTGGACACCTGGCTACAATATGTAAAGAACCGTCGCACGGTGGTATTCTGCGCCAGTGTAAAGCATGCCGAGGGGATCGCCGCCCTGTTCATCGGCGAGGGCATCGCTGCCTGCGCCGTGTCCGGCAGTATGAAGGCGTCTGAGCGGCAGGAGCATCTTGCCAAGTTTGCCACCGGAGAAATTAAAGTTCTTTGTGCCTGTGATCTGCTCAACGAGGGCTGGGACTGCCCGCAGACAGAGGTGCTGTTCATGGCGCGGCCCACCATGTCCAAGGTGCTGTACACTCAGCAGTTGGGGCGCGGTATGCGGCTGAGCGACGGCAAGGACTGCCTGATGGTATTCGACTTTGTGGACAACGCCAGCCAATACAATATGCCTCAGTCTCTACACCGGCTGTTCCGGTTGAAGGACTATCACGCCGGCGGATTGGCGCTGGCGCCACAGGGACAAAAAGCCGCCGAGGAAGGCTTGTATGCCAAGGGCGAGAAGCCGGATGCCCTGATCGACTGGCCGGTGGACGCCACTGATTACGAGCTGGTGGACATTTTCAACTGGCAGGAGGAAGCCGCCGGCATGATCTCGCAGATGGAGTTCGTGCGCCGCGTGGATGTGCAGACCGAGACCATAGAGCGCTATGTTCGGGAGGGGCTCTTGGTGCCGGATCTGGTGGTACCCATGAGCGAGCATCGCACCTTCAAGTATTTCAAAGAAGAGACGCTGGAAAAGTACGCCGAGCAGTACGGCTGGACGCTGATCGACGATTCCAACCGCAAGGACTTGTTTCTGGATATGATTCGGCAGATGGATATGAGCTATTCCTACAAGCCGGTGCTCATCAAGGCCGTGCTGCTGTACGCCGACGAAAAAGGCCGCGTGAAGCTCAGCGACATCGTGACGTATTTCCGTGACTTTTATGAGCGCCGCCGTGCCGCCGGGTTGGTCGTGGAAAAGGCCAACAGTATCTACGCCAAAGGGGACTATACGGATAAGGACGCCGAGCGCAATATCCTCGCCAACCCCTTCAAGCGCTTCGAGGATATGCAGATGCTCCGCCACACCAAGACGCTGGGTATCGTCGAGGCGGACGGAGCCGTGTGGGAGAACCTGTCCCAAGAGGGAAAGGCTGAAATAGAGCGCATCTGCGATCAGAAGCTGGCGGAGTATTACGCAAGATTGTGAGTTGCTGGGTAATAGCAATTCGGGGAAGCTAAAGCGTTACTGTGCAAAGCAATGCAAAAATTTAATTGTTGGGAGGATGGGAGTATAAATGGCATCATTAACGCATGTCAATATGTGGTCTGGACATACTTGGACGCATATAACAGCCGAGGAGGCTGCGTCTCTTCATCCGGGTGGCACAGTATCTGCACACAGCGGTTTATTTATGTGCGATCTCTGTAGGCAGTATGTAACTCTTACCGGTGGAAAAAAGAATGCCAGAAGTTTTAGGCATAGTTCGTCCGAGAAAGATAAAAGCTGTCCAGAAAGGACGTTTGGCTCAGGGACATTGCCCCCCTTGTATTCTCCTGACGCGCATGAGCTGCCAATAAAGATATGCAATGTGTCTGACGCCGGTTTTTCTTTTGAAATTGGCTTCTTGTATCTACCAGCAGAGATTCTTTGTGCTGCCGATATTCAAACCATTGAAATCACTCCCAACGGAACAGGTACGTCTTATCGGTATTCATTTGAAAGACTAAATGAAAATTCTCTGACCTACCTATCGGTCGGCGATTACCCAGCTCAAAGTTACTCCATTCGCTGCGATAAATCTCTAGAACCATTTTGGCCGAAAACAACAAGAGGAATTGATCCAACTGGTGGGATATTTGACGTAAAATCAGGAAGAATGCTTCCCTGTGATGCAGATGTGTGTATAGGTAAAAAGTACTATCTGTTGACTTTTAGGTCATTGTCTTCGTCGCGGCATAAATCGGTTCAAATCAAGCAAACATGTCGGAAGCGTTTTGACTGGAGATGCTGGTATTTATATGAGGTGGAAGCGTCTGAGTATGACGAAGAAGCCGCAAAATTCTTTTTAGATTTACACTGCTGGCTGACAGATGAGCCGCTGACCATACAGCCGGTATGGCCTTTGTACACTCAAACCCCTTTTGTAATAAAACACAATAGCAATCCGCTTGTATTATGCGTTAAGGGAGACTATATCGGCCAAGTAAAATCTTTTCCACAAACCTATAAACAGGAGTATTCGTGCCCGAATGAAGGAAAAGTTGCTAAGATCAACGGTATCGGAAGGCAGCAGCTAATTTCAGCCGGACGAACCAGAGAAGCTCTCCAGTATCTTTATGCTTGGAAG
>Ga0163159_1003022_pt1 | contig 13146 bp, 8 predicted proteins | sample BioMet9_FD_108702 | JGI IMG/M metagenome (GOLD analysis project Ga0163159, IMG submission 108702) | Microbial communities from bioreactor (seeded with sewage sludge) at Lawrence Berkeley National Lab, California, USA - Biofuel... | ecosystem: Engineered > Bioreactor > Anaerobic > Unclassified ... | reverse complement strand
CTTTCACTTCGCATTCTGTAAAACAAAAGGAAGATATTTTCAATTTTTATCTTGAGAAAGGATTGACGCTCAAGCTGCACCCTTGCCTTCCTTCTTTAAAAGGTGACAATCCTGAGAAATGGACTCTTGCTCCTGAGGAGTACGGAGAATTGTTAATCTATCTTCTGGACAGATACCTGGAAAACCTGGGCCGGATTGACGTTATGAACATTGATCAGCTGTGCAAATGTGTATTCACAGGCAGGGGAACGGTCTGTACTTATGTTGATTGCATGGGAGATACCTTTGCAGTCGGTCCTGACGGAGATATATATCCCTGCTATCGTTTTATAGGAATGCCCGAATATGTCATGGGCAATGTTTATGACCGGCCGAGCATGGCAGACCTGGCTCAATCCGAAGCCTGGAAGAAAATGCACCAGTTTAAAGAATATGTGGACACTGCATGCAGCAAATGCGCCCATATCAAATATTGCAGAGGCGGGTGCCCGTACAATGCAATAGTGCCCACTGATGGCGAGATAAAGGGTGTAGACCCGCACTGCACCGCTTACAAGATGATTTTTGATGAAATAAACAAGCGTGTCAATGATGAAATGTTTGGGGGTTCAGGTATGGATAATATGTTTATGCCCCAGACAATGAAACCCTCAAAACCAGGAATAATGTCCCTCATGCTTAAGAAACTCTGAAACAAGCTCAAAATGTATGGAATTATGAACTTGTATGAAATCTATGAAGTAGCCACACTTTTGGAATAAAAAGGGATTTTAGAGGTATTATTGATGAAAGAAAGTTTGAAAATTGTAGCAATGCTCCTTGTTGTTGCTACTGTTGTCTTTGCAGCCGGATGTTCCGAAAAGACAACAAATCAAGGAAACGAAACTTCCGAAAATGTAGTTTCAGAAGACGAAGTTTCAGGTAATGAAACTCCAGGTATCTCAAACCAGACCGCTCCAGCAGTAGCAGAAACACCCTCACCTGTTGAAGCATCAAACGTAACCGAAAAAACCAATGAAACTGTTGCGGAAGACAATAACACTGAAAAAACTGAAAATATAACAAAACCTGTAATCAGTAAATCAACTTACGTAGCCCCGCATCAACCCAGTTCGGAAGCAAACCAGATAACCTATACTACATACAATAACAGCAAAAGTAATACATCAACTGCTTCAAATCAGGGTACTCTAAAGATTATATCAAATGGAACAAACACAACTCAGGGAAATACAACTCAGGGAAACACGACTACAACCAGTGATCCCCTGCGAAAACAAAAGATTGCTCAGAATCACACATCCAGTAATGGAACTATAAGTGTCTGAACTACAAGCAACATACTATAAAGCATCCGCGAATGGCAACGAAAACAGAATTTGACCTGTGATTTGACCTGTGATTTGACCTCGTTTTCTTTTTATTTCTCTATTTTTTTTAGTCGAAAGCGTCATAAAAGTCAAGAATTATTAAATTTATATTAATAAGTTATATATTTTATTTCTTTTTCTATCATCAAGGCTCTTCGCTATTTCGAATGGGTAACTTACATCTAGCTCCTGACTGTTGAAGTATCATATATAAGACATGAAAAAAATTGTTGTTGAAAAATCACATTCAAGCTTGATGTTTTCATGTTTTATCTGAATACTTTTTAGTAAGCAATTATTTTCAACCCACGCAAAACAGCGGAGAGCCAATAACTTTAAATAAATAATATCCCTATTAAGCTATGAATGAAAAAACAAATGATTCATTGAGATTAATAAATTAGCTCTTGAATGGATAAGTTAGAAGATTACGGAGTCAGCAAAATCTGAGAGAGCTATTTTCAGAGGAAAGCTATGAGATCTTTTACAGATGAAGAAAGAGAGATTATAAGAAGGAAAATTATAGACCGGGGCAAAGATTGCTTTGCAAGATACGGGATCAAGAAAACAAGCATTGAAGATCTTACTAAAGACCTGGGAATTGCAAAGAGTTCTTTTTATTCATTTTTCAGTAGTAAAGAGGATCTCTTTCTACAGATATTTAAAGAAGAGCGAGAAGCTTTAAAGGACAACTTACTCGAAAATTCATTCCTGAAATACAGGACAGAACCTGATAAAGCTGTAAGAGCTTACCTCCATTACTTGCTGAATATAGTTAATAACCACCCAGTCTGGAAAAAAGTTTTCATAGAAAAAGAGTACGTTGAGCTGACAATCTTCCTGTCTTCTGAAGAAAAAATTAGAAATATTCATAAAGAAAACGTGGCAATGATTCTGCCTTTTTTTGAAGAGTGGGCAGATGCTGGTCTCCTTATAGACAAAGATGCCAGGATTCTTGCCGAAACCACATTCGCGGTTTTTTCCCTCACACGTTTCAGGAACGAAATTGGGGATGAGGATTTTCCGAAGATTATGGATTTTTTTATTGATCTCCTGACAGAAAATATTGTAAAAAAAGACGAGTAGAGTTAATAAAAGGGATGTGTAGGGCTAATAAAAGAGATATGTAGAGCTAATAAAAGAGATGTCTAGCGCTAATAAAGAGATATGTAGAGCTAACAAAAGAAATGTGTAGAGCTAATAAAAGGGATGAAGAGAATCCCCTTAAGAGAAAACAGGCTTTTTGAAAAAACCTGATCATTATCAATAATGTGTATAAGGTGTTTGAATGAAACACATTTTATCTGTTTGTCCAGAGTGCAAAAAAGTTATTGATTCCATTATGTTTGAAGAAAACGGCAAGATAATGTTGAAAAAAACTTGCCCCGAACATGGAACATTTATGGACATTTACTGGTCGGACAGCAAACTATACGACAGGTTCAGACGCTATTCTTATGTAGGCAATGGAGTTTCCAGTGAGTCGACTCTTACTTCTAATGGTTGTCCCTGGGACTGCGGAATTTGCTCCAAACATAAAACAGGGACTTTGCTTGCAAACATCGATGTTACCAATCGTTGTAATCTTAGTTGTCCGGTGTGCTTTGCTAATGCCAAAGCAAGTGGCTTTATATACGAGCCAGATTTTGAACAGATAAGAGAAATGCTGCTGACTCTCCGGAATCAAAAACCTGTTCCCTGTTATGCCGTCCAATTTGCTGGAGGAGAGCCTACAGTCCGGGAAGACCTTCCGAAAATTATAGAAACGGCTCAAGAGCTTGGGTTTACACAGATCCAGATTGCAACTAATGGTGTCAGGCTCGCAAAAAGCCAGGAATACTGTGAAGCTTTAAAGAACGCAGGGCTCCATACTGTATACCTATCCTTTGACGGAGTCTCAGAAGAACCATACATAAAAAATCGAGGATTTAATGCCCTTCCTGTAAAACAAAAAGCTATTGAAAATTGCAGGCAGACCGGCCTGAGTAGTGTTGTGCTCGTGCCCACCCTGATAAAAGGCGTTAATGACCGCCAGGTTGGAGATATTGTCCGCTTTGCGGCTAGAAATGAGGACGTAGTGAGAGGCGTAAACTTCCAGCCGGTAGCATTTGCAGGCCGCATTGATCAGGCCATGCGAAAAGAACAGAGAATAACAATTCCCGATCTAGTATCACTCCTGGAAGAACAAACCGAAGGAGAAATTCCCAGTTCAGCCTGGTATCCTGCATCTGCCGCAGTCCCCATCATCCGATTCGTGAGTGCGGTGCGAAAGGTCCCGCTTCCCGAGTTCACAGTGCATCCTCTCTGTGGAGCTGCCACTTATGTCTTTGAGAGAGAGGGAAGACTAATTCCTATAAACGAGTTCGTAGACGTGGATGGGTTACTTGAGTTCCTTGAAAGCATTACTCCAGAATTTAAGGGGAAAGGTTCTAACGTAACGAAACTTACAAAAGTTCTCCACAATGTACCGCGCTACATTGATGAAGCCAGGAGTCCAAAGGATCTTAAGATAGTCTCCCTCATAAATAATTTTCTTAAAAACGGTACAAGAGAGCATGCTGCTCAATTTCACAGAAAATCACTTTTCCTCGGAGCTATGCACTTTCAGGACCTCTACAACCTGGATCTGGAAAGGGTTGAAAACTGCGGAATCCACTATGCTACTCCTGATGGCAAAGTGATTCCCTTCTGCACTTATAACAATTTTCATAGAGAAGGAGTGGAGGCAAAGTATTCAAAACAATATAGGAAAAACATGGAGTTTGATAAGAAAACCCTGGATGTTCTGGAAAGAGAAACACCTTGATTTCTCCTACAAAGGAAAGAATGAAAATTTTCTAAAAGGCAAAAATATAATTCGGTGGTGTAATACAAAATATTTATATTAGATAAAAAATTAACTGAATGAAATTTTTATATCGAATAAATTGGTTCAATAGAGCCAATAACTTTAACTGGACAAATACATTAATTGTGAAAACTATTCAGAAGAGTAACCATACAAAATGTAAATCTGAATTCAAATCTGATCTTTCTGAGGAAGAAGTTAAAGATGAAAACTAGACCTCGGAAATTCAAAAAATATTCATTGACCGAAAAATAAAAGTTTAAAATTATAACGGTTAAAAAGAACTTTCAGGACTCTATTTAAGTAATCAGTAGAAACCCTCAGAGCCTTTGGCACATGCATGAAACATGAGAAACTTTATACTGGTGTTAGAGATTTTCATGGAAAATAATGTGGCATTATACTGTGATGCCTTTCGGTTCATGCCACAGCATTTGCAAGAAAGAAGATTTCTACTGGTTAAGCATTATATATTAATTTTAAAATGTACAGGTGAGCTGGTGAGCCTTAATATAAACAGATATAAATGTGGATACTGTGGTGCCTGTGTGGGAGTCTGCCCTAAAGGAGCACTCGAACTTGTAGAGACCTGGGTCGAAGTAGACGAAAGTACGTGCATTACGTGCGGGATATGCGATCGAATCTGCCCTGTCGGAGCAATTGAGGTAATGAAATGAAGGACAGTTATGATGTTTTAGTTATAGGAGCAGGGCCTGCAGGTTCCATTGCCGCCAGAACTGCAGCCGAAAAAGGGCTGGATGTACTTTTAATCGAAAAACGCCAGGAGATAGGTGACCCTGTACGCTGTGCCGAAGGCGTGAGCAAAGTATATCTCAAAAAACACGTGGAAATTGACAATAGATGGATTTGTGCTGACCTTAATGCCTCCCATATTTACGCGCCGGACGGTACAAAGATAGAGATGGCAGAAGAAATCGCTGGTGGAGAAGTAGGCTACGTCCTTGAGAGAAAAGTGTTTGACCGGGCACTTGCAGAACAGGCCGCCAAAGCCGGGGCGGAAGTGAGGGTAAAAACCAGAGCAACCGGACTTATCATTGAAGACGATTTTGTGAAAGGAGCCAGGCTCATGCATCTTGGAAAAGAATACGATGTGCGGGCCAAGATAGTAATAGGCGCTGATGGTGTAGAATCAAAGGTAGGCAGATGGGCAGGCATCGATACCTCTTTAAAGCCGATAGATATAGAAACATGTGCCCAGTACCTGATAGCTGGATTGAACATAGACCAGCACCACTGCGAATTTTACATAGGTAATGAAATTGCACCGGGCGGCTATATATGGGTCTTTCCGAAAGGCGGTGGAAAAGCCAATGTAGGGATCGGGATTCTCGGGAGCAAGACTGGAAAATTCAAACCAAGACCTGTAGACTATCTTAACAAATTTCTGGAAACGAAATTTCCCGATGCCAGGATAGTCGAGATGGTTTTCGGAGGAGTTCCGGTTTCTGGGAGCATTGAGAAAACTTCCACTAACGGACTTATGCTGATCGGAGACGCTGCCCGCCAATCCGACCCTATCACAGGCGGTGGAATTCTTAACGCAATGGATGCCGGAAAGATGGCAGGAGAAGCTGCATATACAGCTATATCCGCAGGAGATGTCTCCTTCGAAAAACTCGAAGAAGTTTATGAGAAACCATGGAGAGCAACCCTGGGTCACGAAATAGACATGAGCCTCATCGTAAAGAATTGCTTTATCAATCTAAGCGACGAGGACCTCAATTCGCTTGCGTATTCCCTGAAAAATGTAAAATTCGAGAGGATGAGCCTTCTTGACCTGTTACAGGCCCTCTTTAAAGCCAATAAAAAACTTCTCTGGGACCTTCGAGTACTTTTCAAAGACGCCGCAAAAGAAGTGGTAAAGAATAAGATGAACGCAGAATAAATGTAATATAGAGTAAGATGTAACGCCTGGAAGCCCAGGCACTTTCTTCCATTTATTAGACTTTTTTTAGGAACATAAAAGCAGAATCCCCGCATTTCCAAACGTGGGATGAATGCGCAATCTGTCTCAACATCACGTTTTCAACTCTGGTGAGACATTTGTTTATAATCCCAGAGAAATTTGAGTAAATTAGCTCTCCTGAGAGCGTTGAAAATATAACCTTTTTCCAGGGATTACTCCGCTTGAGCGAACGAAGTGAGCGAAACGGTACCGTCCTCCCGAAACGGGACTCGTGAAGCGAAACTTTTGTGTTCATAAATTACCCCGCTTGAGCGAACGAAGTGAGCGAAACGGCCCCGTCCTCCCGAGACGGGACTCGTGAAACGAAACTTTTGTGTTCATAAATTACCCCGCTTGAGCGAACGAAGTGAGCGAAACGGTACCGTCCTCCCGAGACGGAACTCGGGTGACGGAACTCAGGTGACGGGACTTGGGCGATTACTTGCTCCAGAACTCGGGCGTAAAAAGTAGAATTACAGTATAGACTTCAAGCCTACCAATCCACATATTTGCAATAAGGACCAGTTTACCCAGAGGTGGAATAGGAGCAAAACTGCCCATTGGACCTACGACATTCAGACCCGGCCCTATATTACCAAGCGTAGCTATGGATGCAGTAAATGAAGTTATAATGTCCATGCCCAGGACCGAGAGAATCAGGGTGCTTAAGAGAAAGACAAGCAGATATATGACAACAAATGAAACAATCGAATTGACAATCTCATCGGGCACATTTTTATTGTTAAATTTAACGGCTTTTATGGCTCTCGGATGAATTGCCTTGAACAACTCCGCTCGACTGTGCCTGAGGAGAATAAGGACACGCACAACCTTCATGCCTCCACCTGTAGAACCGGCGCAGCCTCCAATAAACATCACCACTATAAGTACCATTTTGGCAGAATCGGACCAGAGATTAAAATCTGTTGTCGCAAATCCTGTACTTGTCATGATCGAAACTATCTGAAAAATGGCAAATCTGAAGGAGTTAAAAAATCCTGTGCCCATATCCCGCCAGAGCAGAATAGCAAGAATCGCGGTTGCTGAAAGGACCAGGAATGTATAGAAACGGAATTCATCGTCTTTAAAAAGAAACTTTTTGTCTATGTAAATTGCCCGATAGTGAAGCGCAAAGTTTGCACCGGCAATGAACATGAAAAAGGTTATTATGAACTCAATCAGGGGGCTGTTAAAAGCCTCAACGCTCAGAGCGTAATTGGAAAAACCTCCACATGCCATTGTAGTAAAAGTATGATTAACAGAATCATAAAGGGAGACTCCCGCAAGCAGGAGGACAATAACCTGAAGAAGGGAAATTGCAAAGTAGACTACCCAGAGAATTCTTGCAGTTTCCTTTACCCTTGGCTTTAGCTTATCCTCAGTAGGCCCAGGCGCTTCGGCCCGAAAAAGCTGGCGGCCTGCAACTCCGAGTTTGGGGAGGATAGCGATGAAAAGTACGATAATACCCATGCCACCAAGCCACTGGATCATTCCTCTCCAGAAAAGAATGCCTTTTGGATGGCTTTCTATGTCAGTAAGAATTGTTGAACCTGTAGTGGTAAATCCGGACATGGATTCAAAGATTGCGTTTAAGGGAGAAATCCCATCCAGCATGAAAGGAATTGCACCGAAAACAGCAGCTGCAAGCCAGCTCAGGGCAACGATTGCAAAACCCTCTTTGCGCATCCATTCTTCTTCAGACTTATATGTGAGCAGGAGAAAACCTGTAAGGGTAGTTATTAGAATCGAGACCAGGAAAGGAGTTAAGCTCTCTCCGTAATAATATGCAACTCCGAGAGGGACTACCATGATCAGTCCCAGGAGCCGGAGCACACCACCAAGTGCATATAAGACAACTCTAAAATTCATGTGGTCCCTCGATTTTAAAAACTAATATACTGTTTTGAATTTTTTATATACATTATTTACTTAAAAAATTTTTCCACTGCCGAAACCGCGGAAGAAAGCGCAAAAACTATTACCCTATCTCCTTCTCGAATTATGGAATCTCCTCTAGGTATGATAATGTCATCATTATGAACAATAGTGGTAACGATTGCATCTTTAGGGAACTTGACCTTGTTGAGGGACTTTCCTATAATTTTCGAATACTTTGAAGTCGTGTACTCTATGATTTCCGCCTTTTCACCTTCCAGCATGGTAAGCTTTTCGATACCTTTTCCCATTGTAAGCTTAAGCACTTCATTTACGGTTGCTTCCCTGGGGCTGACTGCCATATCAATCCCAATCATTTCAAAAAGAGGCACATAGTCAGGGCGGTCAGCTCTTGCGATCACTTTCTTTGCCCCCATTTGCTTTGCCAGAAGCGAGCACAGAAGATTTTTTTCGTCATTGTCCGTAACTGCAAGCACGACATCCATGTCTTCGATATTCTCTTCCCTCAGAAGGTTGACGTCAGTGCCATCCCCATTTAAAATAAGGGCATTTTCCAGCATCTCTGCCACTTCTATGCAGCGGTTCTTCCTGTACTCGATAATCTTAAGGTCGGCATTCTCATTTTTGTCTATCAATTTGGCAAGATAAAAACCCACAATACCGCAGCCTATCAGGAGAATTCTATTTCTGTGAGGTTCCACGTTCCCGAAGACACGACCAAGTTCTTCCAGAGCTCTGGGCTTGCCTACAACTACCATGTGGTCGTTTGCCTTAATTAGATCATTTCCATGAGGAATAATTATTTCATGCTCTCGAAAAATCGCACTGACAATGCAGCAATCATCAAGCATGAGATCCTGAATCTGCTTTCCTACAAGTTTGCCTTCATGACGGATGGCAAATTCCATCATCTGAACTTTTCCTCCGGCAAAGACCTCCGTATCTATAGCTGACGGGCTCGAAAGGACCTCGGCAACCTCCGAGGCGAGCGCAAGTTCAGGACAGATCATTGTATCGACTCCAACCTGAGACCTTGAAGTTACAGGCACATCGATATAATCAGGGTTGCTAACCCTTGCAATTGTCTTTGTTTCTTTCCATCCTGGATGAGACCTTATGATAAGTTTTGCAGTCATACAGGCAACAATATTGACTTCATCAACGCCTGTGACAGCAACCAGAATATCCGCATCGTGAATAATATTGGCGAGAATATCAGCGTTTGCACCATTTCCCTCCAGAACCTGTACATCGAGTTCATCGGCCCTTCGTGCGACATCCTCATCTTTTTCGACAACAATTACATCGTGTGTGGCGGAAAGAAATTTTGCAATATGATATCCAACCTCGCCTGCCCCTATCACTATTGCTTTCATAAGGTTCCCTCGAAAAAAAAAGCTTGATTCAAAATAAATTAACCTGCTTACTTAAGTATTCTTTGGAAAAGGGAACTTAAAAGGGCATATTATAAGGAATACTCTTTATGTAGAGGAATAGCTTAAGGTTCAGAGCGTTTAAGATATCTATTTTTATAGGACGAAGCGTAAAACCCCTGAGTCTTTACAAGTGGTCCTACAATTACCCTCAGTAATAAAAGAATTCCTTCTTTTTTGAATTAAAGGTCTTATTTGCTTTTTTTAGCACTTTTTTATTACCAGTAATAATTGTCAAACAGCCTGTTTAGCTGAGTGGTAGTTCACTTTACGATGACAACACCCTTCATGGAAGGCTCAATAGAGCAGTAGTAATTATAAGTCCCCGTTTTCGTGAATGTGTGATCGTAAGAATCCTGACTTGTTATGTTACCGGATGAGAAATCAGTTCCCACGACCGTGTAATTAGTTGAGTCAAGATTTGTCCATCTTACAGTATCACCGGAAGATATTGTGATTGAATCTGGATAAAATTGAGAATTCTCAATTTTAACATAATATGTCTCGCCTTTACTCGTACATCCGATTACCAGAAATATGCTAAATAAAACCATCAAAAGAATAAGCCCAGATCTCATTCTTTTCCCCCATCAAGATGGAATTAGTTCCAATCGAAAAATTTTTAAAATTATTTTCATCCCTCAATTTGAGGGTAAATAGTTTTCAATCCCCTAAACAATAATATTATCATTAATATTTAAAAGGGATATTTAATTGTATGTGAAAAACTTAAATTTTTTGAATCAACTCTATTGTAACAAATGTCTGAATATACCTTAAAAGAGTTTCTCTGCTTTTCGACCCCATATATTCATAAAAAGTTCACTTCTTTATAATTCAATCGGTGATTATATAATTTTTTGAATAATATCCCAAAAGCAGTAGCAAGTAAAGCATCATGGTTTTGTGAAACATTTTTAAAAATTTGGATACACTGAATAAGTCCAAATACTAGGACTCAGATTGTGAGTTGAATAATCTTGTGTGAATTTGAGGTCTTTATAATTGTTAGTAACGACTAAAAAATAGGTAATAGGCGTGAGTTTTTGAAAAACGTGGGCAGAAGAACCTCTCTACATTTTTGGAAAATAATGAAGATGCACTCGTTTTTTGGGAAATGATCAATTACTCACGAACATAACCAAGAATAAAACGAAGGCTAATAAGAATGCAAGATAACGGAACACCGAATAAGAAATTAAAGTCATTAAAAACTTTAATTATTGGAGAGCCACGTAACCCTTTTGATACTGATATTTTCCATAAAGTTTCTTTAATAGCGCTCTTCGCATGGGTCGGTCTTGGATCTGATGCAATGTCTTCTGCATCATATGGTCCAGAAGAAGCATACCTGGCATTGGGAGATCATATTTACCTTGCCATATTTGTAGCACTGAGTATTATACTAACCATTTTTGTAATAAGTACTAGCTATTCACAGATAATTGAATTATTCCCTACTGGTGGTGGGGGATATCTGGTTGCCAGCAAATTGCTATCCCCATCTCTTGGAATGCTTTCTGGCTGTGCACTCCTTATAGATTATGTCCTTACGATTGCTATTTCGATAGCAAGTGGTGTAGATGCCATGTTAAGTTTTCTACCAGCAAGCTGGCATGTATTCAAATTAGGATTTGCTCTTTTTGTAATTATGACAATTATATTATTGAATTTAAGAGGGATTAAAGAATCAATTATATTTTTAATACCTATATTCGCATTATTCGTAATTGCTCATGTCATCCTAATAATATATGCTCTCTATTTCCATGCAGCAAATATGCCGACGGTGGCGAGTAATACTGTAACTGATGTCCATAATATAGCATCCGGTGCAGGGCTCTCAGCGTTGATTTTTATTATCCTACATTCGTATAGCATGGGTGCAGGAACATATACAGGAATTGAAGCCGTAAGTAATGCAGTTCCGGTAATGAGAGAACCTAGAGTGCACACTGCTAAGAGAACTATGCATCTAATGGCGATTTCGCTGGCATTTATGGCAGCAGGATTAATGCTTACTTACATATTTTACCATGTTTCTCCAGAATCTGGAAAAACTCTGAATGCTATTCTTTTTGAGAATATTACCAGACCGTGGGGAACTTTAGGTCACTACTTTGTAATAGCGACTCTTGTATCTGAAGCAGGACTTTTGTTTGTAGCCGCACAAACTGGATTTATAGACGGTCCACGAGTACTGGCAAACATGGCACTGGATAGATGGGTTCCTACCAGGTTCGCAACGCTGAGTGATAGACTTGTAACACAAAACGGAATCTTAATAATGGGCATCTCAGCATTAACTATGGTCTTTCTGACCCAGGGATCGGTCGAACGCCTGGTAGTCCTTTATAGCATAGCAGTTTTCATAACATTTATTCTGTCTCAGGCAGGTATGGTTCGTCATTGGTGGCAAGTTAAAACGAAGGTGAAAGACTGGAAAAAGAGATTCGTTATCAATGGTACCGGGCTGCTTATGACAATTTTGATATTGATGTCAGTAATAGCCGTTAAGTTCGGTGAAGGCGGATGGGTAACACTGCTTATAATAGGCGCCTTTGCTGGAGTTGTTATTCTCATAAGACGCCATTACGACAATACCTCAGAGCTGATTAAAGAACTGAATGCAAAGACCATCAATTCTCCTGAAGATATGAATCTGATTCAGAATGATATGCCTGATAAGACTAACATGCAAGATAAGACCGCAGTGCTTCTTGTAAACGGTTTTAATGGTTTGGGGATGCAGGCACTATCCACTATATTCAAATTATTTGGTGGAATGTACAAAAATTTTGTATTTGTACAAATTGGTGTAATCGATGCTGGTGTGTTCAAAGGAGCAGAAGAAATTAAAGAACTCCAGACCGAAGTATGTAAAGACGTAGATAAGTACGTAAAATTAATTTCATCACACGGTTACTATGCCGAAGGTTTTACTGCAGTAGGCACTGACGTTGTTGAAGAGATTACAAAACTGGCACCGGAGATATTAAAGAAGTTCCCTAATGCCGTATTCTTTGGTGGACAGATAGTCTTCCCGAATGATTCGAGACTCACAAGGTGGCTACACAACTATACTGTCTTCGCATCACAGAGGAAATTGTATGCAGATGGCATTCCTTTCGTAGTTTTGCCAATAAAGGTATAAAATGGCTGCAAAGACTAAAATCTTTTAAGACTAAAATCTCTTAGCTTTGTACTCATTTCCTGAGCCTTTACCAATTTCTTAAATAATGCTTTAATCTTAGATTAAAAGCATTAAATTCCTTTTTTTAAGAAAAAATTACTTTTAATTACTCAGATATTCAACCTTCTAACTTGCCTTTCAAAGATGTGTGATTTTACGATATCTAGAGACTTTATTTGTGTACGCCTAATAAAAGGAGAGACCTTACGATAACGATTTTGTTAGGATGGCAGGTATTTCTTTAACAAAATTTTTGAAAGATTTTCGTACCTGTAGCTTTATTTTTTGTTGTATCCTGAAATGATTTCGCAGACTCACACCATTTGGAAGTCTAATTCATAATACAATCGCAGGAGACGCAAAAGGTTAAATGTTGAATAAATTCCAATTTCATTTTGGTATTGTGGAATGATTGCGTAAAATGAAACAAATTCAAAGTT
>Ga0163159_1003021_pt1 | contig 13148 bp, 14 predicted proteins | sample BioMet9_FD_108702 | JGI IMG/M metagenome (GOLD analysis project Ga0163159, IMG submission 108702) | Microbial communities from bioreactor (seeded with sewage sludge) at Lawrence Berkeley National Lab, California, USA - Biofuel... | ecosystem: Engineered > Bioreactor > Anaerobic > Unclassified ... | reverse complement strand
TTGCAGCTCGAATTTCAGCGGGCAGTCTTCTGCTCCGGGCTGCCGTTTTGGCGTATTCATTCGGCTTTCTTGGAAAACGGCGAGCAGCCTCATCCTTCGCATGATGCTTGGGGCTTTGCAAAAGCCGCATCCTCCCCTGCGGAAGGATGCGGCTTTTTCTGTGCCTGAATCGCCGGTTTACAGAGGCCCTGGCTTTTGATTCTCACAGAAACGCGCCGGCCCCGATTGACGGGGCCGGCGCGCGGCTTTTTACAAATTCTTGATATGTTCGGACAGGTGCTTGGAGAGCAGGGCCAGTGACGCGGCCATGTTTTCGTTTTGGACCAGGATGTCTTCCGGCACGTTGAGATGCTTCGGGGCAAAGTTCCAGATTGCGCGGATTCCGTTCGCAATCAGCATGTCACAGACCTCCTGCGCGTGTTCAGCCGGCACCGTGATAATGCCGATCATGATCTTGTTCTTCTGGCAGACATCCTGCAGTCTGGAAATATGCATGATCGGTTTTCCGTTTTTGCTCACGCCGATGAGCGCGTCGTTGGCGTCAAAGGCCGCGACAATATTCAGCCCATACTCGGCAAAGCCGCTATACCCAAGCAGCGCGCGTCCCAGTTTTCCCGCCCCGATCAATACTGCGTCGTTGGTATTCCCATATCCGAGGAACTCTTCAATATCCGCTATCAGGCGGCTCCGGTTGTAGCCGATCTTCGGGCGTCCGCCGTCACTCACCAGCGCCAGGTCCTTTCGGACCTGCACTTCGCCCATGTGAAGCGCAGCAGCGAGCGCCGTGGCGGAAATATTGGCAGGACTGCCGTCCGGCATGGATTTCAAATACGCCAGATATGTTGGAAGGCGCTTGAGCGTCGCCTTTGAAATTTCTTTCTCTGACATCGTATTTCTCCCCAATCATTCGCTAAAATAGGGCTGGAAAATATATCGATATTCCCACTTCAAAATATCACACTTTTTCTGTTTTCGCAACTGAATTCTCATTTAACTGCAGATCTGTCTCGTAATTTCGCGCCGGAGCCGCAGCATGATTCTCTTTTCCAGTCTGGAGATATACGACTGAGAAATCCCCATCAGATCCGCGACTTCCTTCTGTGTTTTTTCCGCTTTTCCCTCCAGCCCGAACCGCATGGAGACAATCTTCTTTTCCCGTTCCGGCAGCCGCGAAAGAGCTTCTCTTAAAAGCTGATGATCCACGTCATCCTCCATGGGGCGCATCACTGTATCACCGTCCGTGCCAAGTACGTCGGAAAGAAGCAGTTCATTTCCATCCCAGTCCGTATTGATTGGTTCGTCGAGCGACACCTCCGCCTTCTGTCCGGAAATTTTGCGGATATACATTAAAATTTCGTTCTCGATACAGCGGGACGAATAAGTCGCAAGCTTGATGTTTCTGTCGGATCGGAATGTTCCGACCGCCTTGATCAGGCCGATCGTGCCGATCGAGATCAGATCCTCCAGATTGATACCGGTATTCTCAAAACGCCGTGCGATATACACGACGAGACGCAGATTTCGTTCGATCAGAAGCGGCTTCGCCGTTTCATCTCCGGCGTCCAGTCGCGACAACAGGTTTTGCTCTTCCTCCGGTTTCAGGGGCGGCGGGAGCACATCGCTGCCGCCGATGTACATGATCTTTGACGGCTGAAGGAAGCCCAGAAGCTCCAGCAGTTTTCTCAGTTCCAGATTCATCTCTCATCCTCCTGTCAACGCTTCATAATTTCCGGCATCCGATACCGGTGTCGGTGAAAATGCCACCAGAACCGATCCCGGCACTGCCTTCCCGTCCGTTTTTTGGCATCGGACCGCGAGCAGCATTCCGTTCTTCTGTCCGACAGAACGATATGGCAGCAGGCGAAAGCGAAGCGCCGGATATTCTTCCGACAGGCGGGTCATCAGCCCGGCAGGCTGTGCAAACTCTTCTGCACGGACTTTCCCTTCCGGCAGGAATCTGCCGGCCACCTGCCATTCTGCAACCAGCGCCAGTTCCCCCGTCAGGGGGTCTTTCAGCGTGTTGCCCGTGTCCCTCAGCGCCAGAATGGTCTGTGTCCTGTGATTCAGGGTAAGGCAGATTTTTACGATTTCGCCGGAAGCATGCTCCCCCAACCGTGCGAATGCGAGACAGGAGAGCAGATAGACACTGCCGACCATCAGAACAAGCGCCTGAACACTCACGGGATAAAAGGCGCCTCCGTCCATCATCAGCAGGCCCGTCCCGAATACCTGCGTGCAGAGAAAGGCCAATCCGCCAAAACCCAGGGCAGACGCCAGGAAAAGGGCCGCCAGTCTGGGCGTTCTTCGCTCCGCGCCATAGGCAAGCAGCATCATGGCAAGGAATACGATAAGCTTCATTCCGGCAGTCTGCAGAAAGCCCATGCCGGGATAGACAGAAGCTGCCGCATAGAGACCGCCCAGCGCCGATGACAGAATGAATCTGCCCTTTCGAATCTGTCCGCCGCCCAATCGCGCGCCGGCGAGCAGGAGCAGGCCGTCGATCAGCATGTTGATTGCAAACAGAATGTCCACATAGACCGTCATGCCAGTACCTCCCGCGCCTTTTCAGTATATCCGCAGCGGCACAAAAAACAGGTCGCAACTCCCACAAGAGCTGCGGCCTGTCGTTCGTCAGGTTCCTGTATTATTTGAGTTCCACCGGTTTCCCATTCCGCAGAATCTGCCGGATGCTTTTTTCTGCTTTGCTGCGCGGCACCATGATCTCATGACCGCAGCCAAGGCAGCGCATCCGGAAATCCATGCCGGTACGCAGGACTTCCCACTCCCGGCTGCCGCAGGGATGCGTTTTCTTCATAACCAATATGTCTTTCAGTTGTACGTCCATTCTCTCACCCGCTCAGTCTGAGGTCTTTTTGATCTCGTCCCAATATCGTTTTGCCGCCTGTTCGGTCTTGTTGTCCCCATACTCATAATACCGTCTGTCCTTGATCGCGTCCGGCAGGTATTGCTGGCGAACCCAATGATTCGGAAAATCATGCGGGTATAGATACCCCTGTTCGCGTTCAAATCCGGCGCCGTCTGCATGCACATTCTGAAGCTCTCTCGGCACCGGCCCCGTTTTTCCATGCTTGACATCGGAAATGGCCGCGTCGATCGCCATGCAGCCGGAGTTGGATTTTGGCGCGGTCGCCAGCAGAATGACGGCGTCGGCCAGCGGCAGCCGCGCCTCCGGCATGCCCAGCTGAAGCGCGCTATCCACGCACGCTTTGACAATCGCAATGGCCTGCGGATAGGCAAGGCCGACATCCTCACATGCCGAGCAGAGGATTCTCCTGCAGGCGGAGGGCAGATCGCCCGCCTCCAGAAAACGCGCCAGATAATGAAGCGCCGCGTCCGGGTCGGAACCGCGGATCGATTTCATCAGCGCGGAGAGGTCATCGAAATGGTCGTCGCCCTCCCGGTCATAGCGCATGGCAGAACGCTGCGAGATCTGTTTTGCGTCTTCCAGCGTAAGCCGAACAACACCGTCCTGCGTCCTGCCGGCGGAAAAAAGCAGTTCAACCGCATTGATTGCCTTTCGAATATCCCCGCCGCAGGCGAAGGCGATGTGTTCCAGCGTCCCCTCTTCCGTTTCCGCACGGACGCCGTTCTTCTGCTCCAGATAGCCGACCGCACGCCGGATCGCCTTCAGCGCTGCCTCCGGCCCAATCGCCTTGAACTCAAAAACGGTTGAACGGGACAAGATGGCATTGTAAACATAAAAATACGGGTTCTCTGTTGTAGACGCGATCAGGGTGATTTTCCCGTTTTCGATATATTCCAGCAATGTCTGCTGCTGTTTTTTATTGAAATACTGAATCTCGTCCAGATAGAGCAGTACGCCGTCCGGTGCGAGAAAGGTATCCAGCTGCGCGTATATCTCTTTAATGTCGGCCGAGGAAGCGGTCGTCGCATTGAGCCGGAACAGTTTTCTCTTTGTCTTTGCAGCGATCAGGTTGGCGACCGTCGTTTTCCCCGTTCCGGACGGACCGTAAAAGATCATATTGGGAATTTTTTCCGACTCGATGATCCGTCTGAGCAGCGCGTTGGAGCCAAGGATGTGTTCCTGCCCGCAGATATCCTCCAGGCTGGTCGGACGCAGTTCATCTGCAAGAGGCTGATACATGACGTTTGCCTCCTTAAAAGGTTTTCATTATTATACAAAACGCCAGGTGAAAAAACAAGCTTTCGGCTTTTCATTTCCCTTCTGCCTGTGGTATACTGATGAAAAAAGCAGAATCAGGAGGCATTTATGGATATTCAGGAACGCATCGACGGAATCATTCCGGCGTTGAAGGAAGCCTATCCGGATCCGATGTGCGCGCTGCACTATGACCGGGATTATGAACTGATGGTTGCGGTGCGCCTTTCCGCACAGTGCACCGACGAGCGTGTCAATCTGGTCACGCCCGCGCTCTTTGCACGCTACCCGACCCTGGACGCCCTGGCGGACGCCGATGTATCCGAGGTGGAAAACCTGGTGCATTCCTGCGGTTTCTACAAGCATAAGGCGCAAGATATTGTCCTTGCCTGTCAGATGCTGCGCAGCCGGTTCGGCGGCAAGGTCCCAGACAATATGGAGGATCTGCTCTCTCTTCCCGGCGTAGGCCGGAAAACCGCCAATCTCTTGCTTGGCGACATTTACAAGGTACCCGGCTCCGTCGTCTGCGATACGCACTGCATTCGGATCTCAAACAAGCTGGGAATTGCCGAAGGAAAAGAGCCGGAAAAGGTGGAGACACAGCTGCGGAGCATTCTTCCGCCAGAAGAATCCTCCGATTTCTGTCATCGCCTTGTCCTGCATGGACGGGCAATCTGCACTGCAAGAAACCCGCAGTGCGCGCGCTGTCCTCTGGCTCCGTTCTGCAAAAGCTTTACCGGTGAATGACGCGGAAGTGACAAAGCCTCCCGTTTCTGCTACAATAGCAGAAACGGGAGGTTTTTATCTTGCAGTTTCAGAGAATTACCAATGTTCAGGATCCTCTTTTTGCGCCAGCATGGGTTTTATATGAAGAAAGTTTTCCGCTGGACGAGCGCAGGAGCCGTATTGCTCAGCAGGCCCTGATGACCGACGAAGCGTATTATTTTTATGCCATCTGTGAAAACGGCTCGTTTGCGGGGATTTTTCTCCTCTGGAAAACAGAGGATTTTGTCTATCTGGAGCATTTTGCCGTCCTTCCGGAGCTTCGCTGCCGCGGCGTCGGAGCAAGGGCCGTCCGGCAGCTTCTCAGCCGGTACCCAGCTGTAATCCTGGAAGTTGATCCGCCGTCGGATCCCATCAGCCTGCGCAGGCAGAGATTCTATGAGCGCCTTGGTCTGGTTCAGAATCCTTATCATCACGTACAGCCGCCTTATCAGGCCGGTTGTCGGGCGAAGAGATTGCTGATTCTCTCCCGACCCGCGCTGACACCAGACGCGTTCAGCCGCTTTTCTTCTTTTTTCCACAGCCACGTGGCCGTCTATACGGATCTGTAATCTCGCGGAATCAGGAATCTGGACTTGCCGTTCCGGAATAGGCTTTTCCTGGAGGTGGGGCTGTATGCTTTCAGCGGCTGTCTGGCTCATGCTCAGCAGCATGCTCTGTTCCCTGCGGCTATCCGGCGGTGGGTCCTTTCCCAAACCGCTGAGCCCTGAGGAAGAAAAACATTATCTGGAGCTTTCGGCAAAAGGCGATCTCGCAGCCAGGAACATACTCATCGAGCGGAATCTTCGTCTGGTGGCACACATCATGAAAAAATACTACACGCAGTCGGCCGACCAGGAGGACCTGATCTCCATCGGAACGATCGGGCTGATTAAAGGGATTTCGACTTTTGACTGTACGAAGGGCGCTCGCCTTGCAACCTATGCTGCACGATGCGTAGAAAATGAGATCCTGATGCATTTTCGCAGCATGCGAAAAACCGCATCGGATGTTTCTCTGTCGGACTGCATCGAAACGGGAAAAGAGGGTGACGCCATCTCTCTGATGGACGTAATCTGTTCCGATCAGGACCTGTTTGAAGACCTGAGCACCAACGAGCTCTATGCGCACCTTCACAGCGTCATTCGCCGCGTTTTGTCGGACCGGGAGCAGACCGTCATCACCCGGCGTTTCGGTCTGGACGGCCGCAAACCTCAGACTCAGCGCGAGGTCGCTGAATCGCTGAATATCAGCCGTTCCTACATATCGCGAATTGAGAAAAAAGCGCTGAATGAACTGAAGCATGCGATGAGCGGATACGCCCTGACCGAATAAGCGCTGAAATACCTCTTCGTTTTTCCAATCCCCCAGTGACTTTTCCCAAAAATACGCTATAATAAAAGCAAAACCTGCGGCGGGAGGCGGCAAAATGGATCTGTTTTGGAGGAAGCATGGCGAACACAAGCTCCTCTATCAGCTTTACTGTGTCTTCGTAACGGCGCTCACCACAGCGGTTTCCGTTGTTTTATCGCTGCAGCTGCACCGTCTCGGCCTGGAAAAAGAGAATCTGCTGATGGTCTTTTTGGTCGGTGTTCTCCTTACGACCGTTTTTACAAGGGGTTATATCTACGGATTTCTCTCCTCTGCCGCCTCTATTTTCCTTTTCGACTACTACTTTACCTCGCCTGTCTTTACTTTTATCATTTCCAACAAGCAGGATCTTGTTCTGCTGCTGTTTTTCCTGATCGCGGCCCTTATCAGCGGCATGCTCTCGCACCGACTCAGACGGCAGTCGGAGCTGGCTGAGGAAAATGCGCGCGTGACGCTGCTGATCAATGAGATCACCGAAAGTTTCCTGAATCTCTCCGGCGTCGATAACATCGTGGAAAACGCCATGACACGCATCCAGGATCACACCGGCTTCAGCTGTCGTGTCACTCTGACTCAAAAGGTGGACGGGAAACTGCCTGTCTATGCAAGCCGTGATTTCCGGGAGGATCTTCCTCTGGTGCTGGACTGTCCCATTCCGGGCAAAACGCAGCTTTTGGGCCATCTCCTGGTCGCCGGCAGCGAAAATGCGCCCTCGCATGAAGCGGATACAATCATCCGTGCGGTTGCCACACAGCTGGGCCTTGTTCTTGACCGTGAATACATCGACACGGAGCGGGAGCGCATCAAGCTGGAGATGGAGAGCGAGCATCTGAAGGCAACGCTCCTGCGAAGCGTCTCCCACGACATCCGCACGCCTCTTACCGGAATCATGGGCGCCAGCAGCACCATTCTAGACGACTATGACCATCTCTCTGACGCCGACATTCTCCGCCTGGCGCAGGACATCAACGACGATTCCGCATGGCTCATCATGACGGTTCAGAATATTCTGGATATGACCCGGATCTCCGGCGGCAAGCTGATGATTCATCAGGAATACGAGGCCGTGGACGATCTTGTAAGTCAGGTCATTCAGCGGGTTCCCTACCTGGTGAAATCCGGCCGTCTGCAGGTAAAAATGCCGGATGAGATTGTGCTTCTCTATGTGGACGGTCGGATGTTCGACCAGGCCCTTCTGAACATTCTGGACAACGCCTACAAGCATTCCGGCGAAAACAGTCATGTTCGTCTGACAGTTTCCTGCACCGACACGACTGTGACCTTTGAGGTATCGGACGACGGCTGCGGGATAGATCCCGCCATTATGGATACTCTGTTCAACGAATTCGTCACAGTTCCCGCCAACAACGCCGACCGCGGCCGCGGCGTTGGCCTTGGTCTTGCGATCTGCAAGGCGATCATCAGCGCCCACGGCGGAACCATCACGGCATTCAACAACGAGACCGGCGGCGCCACTTTTCATATTGAAATGCCCAGGGAGGACAATGAATAATGGACAATCCCATCCGGATCCTGCTGATCGAGGATGACAGCAAAATCGTCAACTTTATGACCATGGCGCTTGAAGCCCGTGATTACACGATCCTGACTGCAAAGAACGGCAAAAACGGCATTCTGCGGTTCTGTACGGATTCTCCCGACATCATCCTTCTCGATCTTGGCCTGCCGGATATGGACGGCAATGAAATCATCCGGGAAATCCGCAAAGTATCCGCCATTCCCATTCTGATCGTTTCCGCCCGTGAAATGGAGAGCGACAAGATCGCGGCGCTGGATGCCGGCGCAAACGATTATGTGACAAAGCCCTTTTCCATGGGCGAGCTGCTGGCGCGCATCCGCGTCATGGAACGCTATATCACGCACGGCAATCCAACGCAGCCGGCCGATGTGCTCCACTTTGACGATCTGACCATCGATCTTCAGCGCCACCGGATTTTTCTCGGCGAGACGGAGCTCCATCTCACGCCGCTCGAGTACAAGCTGCTCATCCTGCTTGCCACCAACTGCGGCAAGGTTGTAACCCACGGTCAGATCATGAAGGAAGTCTGGGGCTACGCCGAGACGGGCGACGCCAAGAGCATCCGCGTCTGCATGGCATCGCTGCGCCGTAAAATTGAAAAGGACACCGCCAATCCCAAGTTTATCATGACAGAAATCGGCGTCGGATACCGCTTCAAGGAACCGTAGCGCGTAAAAGCTGCTGAACAAATCGGAACACCAAAAACAGGGAGCTGCCGCGAACGACAAATCATTCGCGGCAGCTCTGTCTCACTTGTTCAATCTGTAAGATATGGGTATGCTGGCGGCTGAAATCCGAATTGAAAAAATATATGTCGGGGTGAACATGGGATGATCGTGAAAGTTCATAACTCAACGATACTTTCAGCGGCGGAAATTCATTCCGAATCCTGGAAAGAATCGCACAGAGCTTTTTGCAGTGAACAATTTGTAGAACAGCACACCGTGGAAAATCAAGTCAAATATCTGCAAAAGGAAATAAATGATGGAAAAGAGCTTTATATTCTCATCGAGCAAAAACCAGTCGGAATCGTATCAATAAAGAATGATCTTATTGAAAATTTGTATATTTTATCATCAGAACAGCATAAAGGCTATGGAACGCAATTACTTATGTTCGCGATAGCGCATTGCAGCGGCGTGCCGCGCCTCTGGATCCTGAGCAACAACAGGAAGGCGTACTCGCTGTATGCAAAACATGGATTTGTTTTGACCGGCAATCAGCATAAGCTTTCAGACACAATTTCAGAAATGGAAATGAAAATGGAATTACCGGCAAAATAAGCATAGCCTTCACCCTGCAAGTTCCGATCTTGCATGAAATCGGACATGCCCGCAGACGGCACTTTTGATATGGCGACTGGGCCATGCGGCTGGAAAAGCACACCTCGACAAAAAACTCACGTTTGCCTTTTGCAAACGTGAGTTTTTCCGTTCAGCGGGCAGCGACCGGAATCCGGCCGCCTTTTTACGTTTTCGAGGCGATCTTGAACACATCCGAGGACTTTCCGATCACGATGATGTGGTCGTCCGCGGAAAACACATAGTCGGCCCCGGGGATCGGCCGCAGCTCCATGTTGTGCTTGACCGCGATGATGTTGATGGAATACTTGCGTCGGATGTCCTGCTCCTGGATGGTCTTGCCCACCCAACTCTTGAGCACGGGGATCTCATAGATGGAATACTCCGCGGTGAGGGGCACGAAGTCAAAGATATTGCGCGCGTTGTAGCGCACCGCGAGCTTTTCCGCGATGTCCCAGTCAGGGCAGACGACCTCGTCCGCACCGATTTTCTTGAGCAGATCCATCTGGATGGCCTGCTTGGCCTTGGCCACGACCTGTTTGGCGCCATATTGTTTCAGAAGCGACGTTACGACCAGAGAAGACTGGAAGTCCTCGCCGATTGTCACGAAACAGACATCGAAGTTGCTGACGCCCAGCGCGCGGATCACGCTCGCGTTCGTGCAGTCGCCGATGTGGCTGTCGGTATAGGTCTCGGACATGCCCTCAATGATGGAGGCATCCTTGTCGACGACCATAACCTCGTTGCCGAGCTCCTGCATTTTCTTGGCCAGGTGGCGGCCCATGCGGCCCATGCCGATAATCAAAACTGATTTCATACTTTTCCCTCTCTATCCGATTAATAGTTTCCCCTCCGGACGGCTCAGCGGGGCCTGTTCCCGCCGTTCGGACAGTGTCAGTGCAAATGTCAGGCCTCCGATTCTTCCGGCATACATTAAAAGCGTCAGAATCAGTTTGGAACCGGCGCAGAGTAAGGAGGTGATCCCCCTGGTCAGTCCGACCGTGCCGATCGCAGAAACCACTTCAAAGATCACGTCCTCGGCTGAGAAAGGTTCAAGCGAGCAGATTGCCAGCACCGCGGCAAACACCATTGCAAGATAGATGGCAACGATGGAGGAAGCCTGCCGCAGTACATCGTCACCGATTCTGTAATGCAGTGCGTTCACCTCGCTGCGTCCATGGGCCGAGGCCACTGTCGTCAGAACCAGAACCGCCAAAGTGGTGGTTTTAATGCCGCCCGCTGTCGAGCCAGGGCTGCCGCCGATAAACATGAGAACAATCGTGAGCGCCGTCCCCGGTTCAGACAGAGCCTTCATGTCCACACTGTTAAAACCCGCGGTTCTCGGGGTGATCGACTGGAAAAGAGCGGAAAGCAGCTGTTTTGGCAGGGAGAATCCTCTGAATGAGAAGTTTCTCTCAAACAGGAAAAACAGCAGCGCGCCGCCGAAGATCAATGTTCCTGTCGTGATCAGGACAAGCTTTGTGTGAAACTGGAACTGACTCCAGCGAAAACGGGTCTGAATCAGGTCGTTCCAGACTAAAAATCCGATGCCGCCTATGACGATCAGGCCGCCGATCGTCAGAATGACGACCGGATTGTCTGCAAAATGCACAAGCGACGATCCCGGTTCAATCCTTCCCAGAATATCAAACCCAGCGTTGCAGAACGCGGAAACCGAATGGAAGAGCGCAGCATACAGACCGTCCGCCCACCCGAAGCGGGGAACGAACTGGGTCGCCAGCAGCACCATTCCGGTAAACTCAATCATAAACGTGCCGATCGCGATTCTCTTTACAAGACGCAGCACGCCGGACAGACGCAGCGTGCCTGTCGACTGCATGATGAGTTTTCTGGACTGCAGGGAGATCTTTCTCCTCATGAACATCGCAAAAAGCGTGATAATGGTCATGCAGCCAAGTCCGCCGATCTGTATCAGAAGCATAATGACGGTCTGGCCGAAGATCGTCCAGTGAGTAAAGGTGTCAAATACCACGAGGCCTGTGACGCAGGTTGCGCTTACCGTTGTAAAAAGCGCGTCGACCAGATCTGTGGAATGACCGTCTTTTGCCGAAACCGGAAGCATCAGCAGCGCGGTTCCAACGGCAATCAGAACAAAGAAGCTCAGCGCAATGATCTGCGCCTGCGTCATGCGGCTAAGAATTTTTCTCATGCAGGATTTCCTCTCGATCTCTTGTCCAGCAGGGACGCCAGCTGGTCAGGCTGAAACAGATCCGGTGAAAAATGCCGGACATCACGGTTTTCAAATTCCGGCTCAAACGAGCCGGGCCGGCACAGTGCGATCCGGATCGGAATGCCGGTCACCTGTTCACCCAACTCGCAGGCGATCAGATTTTCTGACTCCTTGTCCGACAGGGCCAGCAGATAGCGGCATCCGCGCAGGTCCAAAAGTTCCCGCACATTCGTCGCGCGGCAAAAATTCAGAGAATGGGAATTCAGCGCATGTTCCGCAGCCGCCTCATATTCAGAATTGCCGTATACCAGAATCTCTGTCTGGCGAATCTCAGCTTCAACAGGCTGCGGATGTTCCCTATCAAGCAGTTTTCCCGCCTGGCGGATTACCCAATATCCAAACGCAAACGCCGCAAGCGTCGCAGCGACCAACAGCCACTCCAATCTGCTCATCTCTTTTCCTTTTTGGATGCCACTATTATCCAGATTCGCACATAAATTTAGGATTAAAATTTGGAGACCTGCATTTAAAAGGCGTTATTTGCCCTTCCGGTTCTCCTAATGCGATTTTAACAGTCTCACCGACCCGGAATTTTGTCTTTTTCTTTGCGTCCATCCGTCATGCTCGCGGAGGCTTGTTCTGTCCGCTGCTCCGCAGGAAAAAAACGTCCTCTGTCCAGGTGTACTCGACCTGGAAACATAAAAAAATTGGTTAGCCCTAAAAATGAATAATTAGTTTATTTTCACTAAAAACAGAATAATTATTCTATTGACATTGCACAAAGGTGACCGTATAATCTTAAGAAATTATCATTTTAAAGAATGAAAGCGAAGGAGATTATTTCATCCCAAACCTTCGGGAGGAGAATCGATATGCAGAAGCGAACCATGAGTCAACTCTATGACAGCCGGCTGGAGCACGATTCCTGCGGCATTGGCGCAGTCGTCAACATCGACGGCCGGAAGGATCACGACACCGTGGACAACGCGCTCAAAATCGTGGAAAAGCTGGAGCACCGGACCGGCAAAAACGCCTCCGGCGACACAGGCGACGGCGTCGGCATCATGCTGCAGATCTCTCATCGGTTCTTCTCCGAGGTGGCGAGCAATCACGGGGTGGAGCTGGGCGGCCCGCAGGATTACGCCATCGGCATGATCTTTTTCCCGCAGGACCCGCTGGCCCGCAGCCGCAGCCGCAAGCTGCTGGAAATCATCCTGAAAAAGGAACAGATGCAGCTTCTTTTCTGGCGCGAGGTGCCGACCCATCCGGAGATTCTTGGGAATCTGGCCAAAAGCAGCATGCCCTATATCATGCAGTGTTTTATCCGCCGGCCGGAGGAGGTCGCGCGGGGCGCGGATTTTGACCGCAGGCTCTATATCGCGCGCCGCGAATATGAGCAGTCCGTCTCCGGCACCTATGTTGTCTCCCTGTCCAGCCGGACCATCGTTTATAAGGGTATGTTTCTGGTCTGGCAGCTGCGGAAATTCTTCGATGATCTTCAGGATGAGCGCTATGAATCCGCGCTGGCTCTCGTCCACTCCCGTTTTTCCACGAACACCGCCCCCAGCTGGAACCGCGCCCACCCGAATCGGTTTATCCTCCACAACGGCGAAATCAACACCATACGCGGCAACATCGACCGGATGCTGGCTCGTGAAGAGACCATGTACTCTCCTATCCTGGCGGACGACATGGACAAAGTTTTCCCTGTCGTGAATCCAAACGGCTCCGACTCGGCCATGCTCGACAATACGCTGGAATTTTTGACCTTCAGCGGTATTCCCCTGCCAAAGGCCGTCATGATGACGATTCCCGAGCCCTGGGTAAAAGACCGCAACATGT
>Ga0163159_1003016_pt1 | contig 13159 bp, 11 predicted proteins | sample BioMet9_FD_108702 | JGI IMG/M metagenome (GOLD analysis project Ga0163159, IMG submission 108702) | Microbial communities from bioreactor (seeded with sewage sludge) at Lawrence Berkeley National Lab, California, USA - Biofuel... | ecosystem: Engineered > Bioreactor > Anaerobic > Unclassified ... | reverse complement strand
TATCTGGCGGTGCTCGACCGGCAGTCGGCGCGGCTCAAGAAGCTGACCGAGGATCTGGTCGAGGCGTCGAAGGCCTCGACGGGCGCGATGCCCGTCGCGCTTGAGCGCACCGATCTCAACGTGCTGCTCTCGCAGGTCGCGGGTGAATACGACGACCGCCTTCGCGCGGCCGGGCTGGAGCCCGTGCTCGCGGTGTCCCCCGCCATGCCCGCCGTGCTGGCGGACGGCAAGCTCCTCTGGCGCGTGTTTGACAACCTGCTCGGCAACATCTGCAAATACGCCCTCTCCGGCACGCGGGTCTACCTCGAGACACGGACAGAGAACGGCAAAGCGGTCGTCTCGTTCAAAAACGTCTCGAAATACGCGCTCAACATCTCCTCGTCCGAGCTCATGGAGCGTTTCGTGCGCGGCGACTCCTCCCGCAGCACCGAGGGCAGCGGGCTGGGCCTCTCGATCGCACAGAGCCTCACGCAGCTGCAGAAGGGCGAATTCCGTATCGTGATCGACGGCGATCTGTTCAAGGCGCTCGTCTCGTTCGACGCGCTGCCCCTTCCGTCCTAGACCGCCGTGCGAAAAACAGCGCGCTGCCTGCCAAGGCAGCGCGTTTTTTAACGAATCCTTGACATCCTGCGGAAGATGGTTACAATGAAAGTATCCACATATTTGCCATTTATCGGGAAGGAGAATCCGCCGTGAAAAAGTTTCTGAACGACCCTCAGAATATGGTCGATGAGCTTCTCGAAGGCTTCTGTCTGGCGAATCCGGAGCTGGTGCGCCTTGCGGCGCCCCGCATCGTGGCGAACGCCTCTCTGGAATACGCCGGCCGCGTGACGGTCGTCGGAATGGGCGGCTCCGGGCATGAGCCCGCGCCCATCGGCTTCGTCGGTCTCGGCATGCTGGACGCCTCTGTGGCCGGGGATATTTTTCTCGCGCCGGACGCGGAGACCGCGGCCCGCGCGATCAAGCTGGCCGACCGCGGCAAGGGCGTTGTCCTGGTCGTGCTCAACCACGCGGGCGATCTGCTCACGGGCCGAAAGGCTGTCGAGCTCTGCCGCGCGCAGGGTATCCGGGTTGAAATGATCGTCACGCAGGAGGACATTTCCAGCGCGCCGCGCTCCATGGCCTCCGAGCGGCGCGGCCTGGTCGGCTGCGTGCCTCTTTATAAAATTCTGGGCGCCGCGGCGGCCCAGGGCAAGTCTCTGGAGGAAGTCGCCGCCATCGGCCGCCGCTTCGCCGACCAGATGGCGTCGCTCGCCGTCGGCGTACGGGGCGCCACAAATCCCATGACGGGCAAGCTCCTGGCCGAATTCGGGGACGACGACATGGAAATCGGTATGGGTCAGCACGGCGAGGAGGGCGGCGGCCGTCAGAAGCTGCTCTCCGCCGACGAGACAGCCGACATCATGCTCGATTCCCTGCTGCGCGATCTGCAGCTCCGCCGCGGGGACGAGATTCTTCTGATCCTCGACGGCATGGGCTCCACCACGCTCATGGAGCTGTTTCTCGTCTTTCGCCGCTGCTCCGCGCTGCTCCGGGAGCGCGGGATCACGCTTGCCGCGAACTGCGTCGGCAATCTTTTGACCGTACAGGAGGCCGCCGGCTTCCAGATGTTCGCAGCCCGGATGGACGAGGAGCTGCTCGGACTCTGGAATGCGCCCTGCGACACGCCCTATTTCAAAAAGCTGTGACTGTTCCGGCGCGGGAGACCGCGCCGGTATTTTTATGCTTGACAAATCCTTCTGTCCGGCATATTATAAACAAGTGCTTAGAACATAAACTTTTTGTCGGGTGGTGGGCGCATGACCGAACGCGAGCAGGAGATCTTCCATATCATCCAGCAGAACCCCGCCATTTCCCAGAACGAGCTGGCCGACCGGCTCAGCATCGCGCGCAGCTCAGTCGCCGTGCACATCGCCAATCTGCAAAAGAAGGGCTATATTCTGGGAAAGGGCTACATCGTGAACAATTCCTTTTACGTGGTGGGCGTCGGCGCGGCCAACGTCGACATCCACGGCCGGTCCAGGGCGCCCATCGTCATGAAGGACAGCAACCCCGGCCGTATGAATTCCTCCGCCGGCGGCGTCACGCGCAACGTGTGCGAAAATCTCGCGCGGCTGGGCGGCAGCGTCAAGCTCATCTCCGCGGTCGGCACGGATGTCTATGCCGAAAAGATCCGGCAGGAGTGTCTGTCCGCGGGCGTGGACATCAGCCATCTCTACACGGCCGAGGGCCGCGCCTCCTCAACCTACATCTCCATTCTCGATGAGAAGGGCGACATGCTGGTCGCCATGTCCGACATGTCCATCCTGCAGACGCTACCGGAGGATTATCTCACGAGCAAAAAGAGTCTGCTCATGGGCGCGAAGCTCATCACCTGCGACCCCTGCCTGCCGGAGCACGTCATCCTTCACCTGCTGGAGCTCGTGAAGGACGGACCGCCCGTGTATGTCGATCCCGTCTCCACCGCCTACGCGCGCGTGCTGGCGCCGCACATCGGGCGCTTCCACACCGCGAAGCCGAACATCATGGAGCTGGAGATTCTGAGCGGCCGGAAGATCGGCTCCGAGTCGGAGCTGCTGGCCGCCTGCGAAACCGTGCTCGGCAAGGGACTTCAGCGCATTTTCGTGAGCCGCGGCAGGGACGGCTGCCTCTACATGGACCGGGAGGGCCGCGTGATCGAGCGCCGTCTGCGTCCGGTCGAAAAAATGGTCAACGCCACCGGCGCGGGCGACGCCTTCACCGCCGCCGTCATTTACAGCGATCTGAACGGCTTCACCCCCGAACAGACCGTGGACTTCGGGCTCGCCGCCGGGATCGCGGCGATTTCCCACGAGAAAACCATCAACCCCGGCATGAGCGTTTCGCTCTTGGAATCCATATTAAAGGAGTATGCGTTATGAATCTGCAGAAATATCTCACCGTCACACCCGAAATCGCGGAGGCCGTCCGTGAGGGCAAGCCCGTCGTCGCGCTCGAATCCACCATTCTGAGCCACGGCATGCCCTACCCGCAGAACCTGGAGTTCGCGCACAAGGTTGAGGAGATCGTCCGCGGCGAGGGCGCCGTCCCCGCCACGACCGCCATCATCGGCGGCAAGCTCAAGGTCGGCCTCACCGCCGATGAGCTCGAGATCATGTGCAAGGCCGACGGCGTCGGCAAGGTCAGCCGCCGCGACGTGGCCGTCTATCTCGCCACCGGCATGACGGGCGCCACCACGGTCGCCACCACCATGATGATCGCCTCCATGGCGGGCATCCGCTTCTTCGCCACCGGCGGCATCGGCGGCGTGCACCGCGGCGCCGAAAAGACCATGGACATCTCCGCCGACCTGCAGGAATTCGCCAACACGCCCGTGGCGGTCGTCTGCGCCGGCGCCAAGAGCATCCTCGACCTCGGCCTCACGCTCGAGTACCTGGAGACCTACGGCGTGCCCGTGCTGGGTCTGCGCACCGACGAATTCCCCGCCTTCTTCTGCCGCACCTCGGGCCACAAGCTCGACTACAACTGCCCGGACGAGGCCACGGTCGCCAAAATCATGAAGACCAAGTGGGACATCGGCCTCAAGGGCGGCGCCGTCATCGGCAACCCGATCCCCGAGGAGTACGCGCTCGACCCCGTGTGGATGGAGGAGATCATCCAGAAGGCCCTCAAGCAGGCCGACGAGCAGAACATCCACGGCAAGAACATCACGCCGTTCCTGCTCGCCCACATCAAGGACATGACCGAGGGCGTCTCCTTCGCCTCCAACCTGCAGCTCGCCTACAACAACGCCCGCGCGGCCAGCCGGATCGCCGTCGCCTACGCCGGACTGTAATTCTCCAAATAATCCATAAAAGCCGGAGCACGGTCGACCGTGCTCCGGCTTTTTTCCGCAATTGTTTTCTTTTTCGCATTTCTCCATTCTTTCCCGACTTGACAATTCGGCTGTGACCTGTTAAATTAAATCCGTTTAACAGCGATATAGGTCCCATTTTAGGAGCAAATGTATGGAAAAAGTTAAAAATTGGCTTTCTGCTTTTGGTCTGTCCGTCGCCGGCTGGGCTGTCCGGGTCGGTACAAAGTTCCATGAGAACCGGAACGCCTGGTTTTCCCGGTTTTTCTTCGCGCTCGGTCCCTTCGCGGCCTATGTCTATGTAGAGATCCTGAACGGCAACAATCCCTTTCATTCGATCGAATTCTGGCGTGTCTGCTGGAATTTTATCTGGTATATCGTGATTTTTGCGCTCTTCTGGCTCATCACGGGCCGCCGGCGCAAGGCCGGCGCGATCCTCGCCGCCTGTGTGACCTTCCTCTTCGGCATCACCAACCACTATGTCCTGCGCTTCCGCGGCACGATGTTCTTCCCGATCGACATGCTGAGCTGGAAAACCGCCGCCAATGTCTCCTCCGGCTACGACTATACGCCGGACAGCAAAATGTATCTGGCGTTCGCGGTGTTCGCGGTCTATGTGCTGATCTGGATCTTCCTCATCCACGGCCAGAAAAAAGAGAAAAAGGCCAGATGGCTCAGCACCTGCATCATCGGCGTCGCGCTGGCTGCCTTCCTGTTCGTGTTCTTCTGCACGAGCTTCTGCCCGGACAACGACATGTATGCCGAGCAGTGGGTCACCCAGCGCAACGGCTTTGTGTTCAATTTCATGCTCTCTCTGCGGTACAGTTTTGTAAGCAAGCCGGACGGCTATTCCGAGGAGGCCGTCACCAGAATCGAGGACGACTTCAAGTCCTCCGAGACGGCGGATTCTTCTGAAACCGCCGCCACCAAGCCCGTCAACGTCATCATCATCATGAACGAGTCGTTCGCCGACCTTTCGATTTTCGACGGCTTCTCCGTGAATGAGGATCCGCTCCAGTTCATCCACAGCATGAAGGAAAACACGATCAAGGGCTTTGTCTGTTCGCCCGTGTTCGGCGGCGGCACCGCCAACGTGGAATACGAAATGCTGACCGGCAACCCCTCGACCTTCCTGCCCGACGGCACGGTCGCCTATCAGCTCTACGTGGACAGCGAGACGGCTTCTCTCGCCACGCTGGCCGGCAGCCAGGGCTACACGACCTACGCCTTCCACCCCTATCTCTCCTCCGGCTGGAACCGTGTCCAGGCTTACAGCTACCTGGGCTTCGACCACCAGCTCTATGAGCAGGACGTGGAAAACCCGGAGATCGTCCGCAAATACATATCCGACAAGAGCGACTTCGAGACGATCGAAAAGGTGACGGAAGACGACACCGGCAACACCTTCGTTTTCAACGTGACCATGCAGAACCACAGCGGCTACGCGCTCGGCTGGAACAACCTTCCGCACACGATCCGTCTCACGGGCGACCTGGCCGGGACAGACTATGCCGCCGAGCAGTATCTCTGCCTGATCGATCAGTCCGACGCCGCGTTCGAGCAGCTGGTCGACTACTACACGAAGTCCGACGAGCCGACCATCATCGCCATGTTCGGCGACCATCAGCCTCCCCTCTCGGCGGAGTTCTACGACGCCATCATGGGCAAGAGCGCGGCGGATCGTACAAAAGAGGAAAACCTCCAGAAATATCTGACGCCGTTCGTCATCTGGGCCAACTACGATATTCCCGAGGAGGACGGCATCACGCTGGGCGCCAACTATTTCGGCAATCTGGTGTTCAAGACCGCCGGCTTCCCGCAGACCGACTACATGAAGTTCTTGGACAGCGTGCAGGCCGTCGTGCCGATCCTCCACGACCTCGGCTACGTCACCGCCGACGGCACCTTCGTGGACAGCTACGACAAGCTGAGCGCCGATGAACAGAAGCTCGTGAACGAGTATCAGATCCTCGCCTATCACAATCTGTTTGAAAGCGAGCCCGGCGAGTCCTTCTTCGAACTCCAATAACGAAACGCCGGCTGACCGTCTGGTCAGCCGGCATTTCGTTACTCCAGCGCAGGCTCCGTGTCCTCCCAGCGGTGGCCGTACCGCGCCAGCAGTTCGTCTGCGCCGGCGGGTCCGTCGGTGCCGGGCGCGTAGGTCTCCGGCTCCAGGCCCGCCGCCTCGTAGGCCGATTTCAGAGCGTCGATGAAGCGCCAGCAGGTTTCGATCTGGTCCCACTGGGAAAACCAGGCGCGCTCGCCCAGCATGCAGGCGCTCAGCAGGCGCTCGTATGCCTCTGGCGTGTTCTGCTGCGCGCGGATCATGCAGCTCTGGCAGTAATCCATTGTGACGGGCAGGACCTCTCCTCCCTGGCCGGGCTTCTTGATATTGAACCGCAGCGACACGCCCTCCTCCGGCTGGATGCGCAGCGTGAGCAGGCAGCTTTCTGCGTCTCCGGCCGCTCGGAACACGATCGTCACCGCCATCTCGCGGCGGCGCAGGCGCTTGCCGGTACGGATATAGAACGGCACGCCCTTCCAGCGTTCGGTGTCCACGAACAGGCGCAGCGCGGCGTAGGTCTCGGTGCGGGAGTCCGGTCCCACCTGCGGCTCCGCGCGGTAGCCCTCATACTGGCCGAGCACCAGCGCCTCCTCCGTCCTGTCCGGTCTGCGCAGCGCGCGCAGAACAGCCAGCTGGGCGTCGTGCAGCCGTCCGGGGTCCGCGTCCGCCGGCGCCTCCATCGCCAGAATCGAGAGAATCTGGAACAGGTGGTTCTGCACCATGTCGCGCAGCGCGCCGCTGCGGTCGTAGTATCCGCCCCTTGTCTCGACGCCGACTGTCTCGTCCGCGACGATCTGCACGCATTCGATGGCCTCCGCGTTCCACGCGCGGCTGAAAACCGGGTTCGAGAAGCGCAGCGTCTGGATGCCGCGGATCATTTCCTTGCCGAGATAGTGGTCGATGCGATAGACGCGCTCCGGCGTGAAAAACGACTCCAGCCGGTCGCTCAGCTCGCGCGCGTCCTCCAGCTCCTCGCCGAAGGGCTTCTCGAGAATGACCTTCCATCCCGCCGCGCCTCTGACCCGGGCGAGTCCCTCCGTGATCGTGCGGAAAAAGCGCGGCGCGACCGCGAAATAGAAAATTCCCTTTTCCACACCGTTCGCCTCATAAAAATCGCCCAGAGCCGGATATTCCTCCAGGTCCGTGAAATCCATGCGGTAGTAGACGATGCGGCTGGCAAAACGCTCGTAGACCCCGTCCTCGAAGCGCACGCGGGCGAATTTCCGCACCCATTCCCCCGCCTTTTTCCGGTAGCCCTCGGACGTATCCTCCCGATGGCCGATGACGAGGATCATCCAGTCGTGCGACGGCGCCGTCAGCGCCGTGAGATTGTAGAGCGCGGGCAGCAGCTTGCGGAACGTGAGATCGCCCGTGCCGCCGAAAATCGTCAAGCAGGTTTTATTCATTTCCATTCCTCCCTGGTTCCCGGGCCAGCAGAATGCTGCTGCCTGCGGGGATCGGCGCCTCGCCGGACGGTCCGCCGAGCAGGCCGGTTTTCCGATCGACCGGAAAACTGACCAGATTTCCGGAGTCCCGGTTGAGGCACAAAAGCCAGTTTCCGTCCGGCGTCAGATCGAAGTCCCGCGGATGCCGGCCGCCGCAGGAGATCTGCTGGACGCGCTCCGCGTCGCAGCCGCAGATCCGAAACACCGTCAGCACGTCCTCGCCTCTCGTGGAGACGTACAGGAATCTCTCGTCCGCGGAGAGCCGGACGGCTGCCGTGCCGCCGCCCTCTGTGATCGCCGCGCTCGCCTCCGGCACGAAATCCCGCCCGCAGACGCGGAACACGAACAGCCGGCTGCTGCGCTCCGAAACCAGGAAAAGGCGCTGACCCGCGCGGTCGAACACGCCGTGCCTCGGTCCCGTTCCCGCCGGAAAGGAGATCTTCCCGATCTGCTCCAGCGTCCCGTCGTAGATCCGCACCTCGTCCAGCTCCAGGCAGGGCACCAGTATGAGCCCGCCGAAAACCAGCGTCTGATGGCAGCCCGCTCCGGTCCCCGCCTCGATCCGGCCCAGCACCTCCAGCGTCTCCGGATCACAGACCGTCACGGTGCCCTCGTGGTAGTTCGCGGAAAACAGCCTGCGGCCCGCGCGGAGCAGATGGCAGCCCGTCCCGTTCTCAAACAGCGATTCGGCCAGTCTGGTCCCGTCCGGCGAAAAGAGCAGAATCCCCGCCCGCTCGCCCTCCCGGACCGGTGCCGCCAGCGCCGGTCCCGTCCGGCACAGGCACTTGGCGTCCTGCGCCTCCAGGACAAGCGGCGCATCCCCGAACCGGCCCGTTTTTTCATCGAAGAGGAACCGGTATACGCCTCTGCCCCCGGACGAGGCGTAGGTCCCGCAATATCCCGTCAGCATAATGATCTCCTTTTTGTTGCCGTCTTATCTGTAATTATATTAGTTACAGATTGAAAAGTCAAGACCTGCCGGCATAAAAAAGCTGCCGCTTTCGCGGCAGCTTTCCGATTCATCGAACCGTCAGAACATGTCTCCGCCGGCGTTCAGCCCGGCGGCTCCGATCAGACGCCCGATCCCCACCGAGGCAATCGTGACGACGCTCTCGACGTGGATGAAGTCCACGGCGCTCGTGTCGAACAGCAGATTCGCCTGCGCCGGAAACTCGTCGTCGCCGTCCCAGAAAAGGAACCGCACCGGAATGCAGTCAAACGCGCCGGCCTGCCAGCCGACGTCCGGCCCGGCCAGCGGCACGCCGCCGAGCGTCCGGCAGGCATCTCTCAGCAGATCTGCATGGCCGGAAAAGGTGCGGGCGAACGGCTCCAGCTCGCCGCGGCGGAACGCGGCCGCGAAGGGCGATGCGCCGCGCAGGTTTTCAAAGCTCACCCATTCGTTTTGAAATTTCGCGTCCGGCTTCACATAGCCGAAGAGCGTGTAGATATTGAGCCGGATATTGAGGCTCATCGGTCCGCCGTCCAGCGCCGCGATCTCGCCCGTCTGCACGTTCACGCCGTATTTCTTGCCGAAGTGGAAAATCGTCAGGAATTCTCCCTCCTCGCGCAGCTCCGGCAGGCGCCGCCGGAGCTCGGCCCGGTCCATCTCCAGAAATCGCCCGCGCCAGTCGTCGCAGAGTTTTTCATAATTGGACTTTGATTCTTCTTTCACCGTTCACCCTCGCTTTTCGGGAAGAATTTCCAGCCAGTAGCCGTCGGGATCCTGGATAAAATAGATGCCCATGGCCGGATTTTCATAGCAGATGCAGCCCATCCCGCTGTGCAGCGCATGGGCGGCGGCGAAATCGTCCACGTGGAAGGCCAGGTGGAATTCCTGCTCCCCCAGATCATAGGGCTCCGTGTGATCGCGCAGCCAGGTCAGCTCCAGCTCGAAGTCCGAGGCCTCGTTTTTGACGTAGACGATGACGAACGAGCCGTCCGCGGCCGTCTTTCTTCTGCATTCGCGCAGACCGAGCGCCTTTTCATAGAAGGCCAGTGAGCGCTCCAGCTCCCGCACATTGTAATTCTCGTGCGCCATTTTGAATTTCATCGGTTCTCATCCTTTCTCCCGTTGCTTCTGTCCCTAATATAGCATAAATTCAGGCGTTTTCAATCTTGCGGACGGAAAATCCGCGGGACGGCGGACGCGCGGAACCTGAAATTCAGAGCAAAACTTACAAATATATCCTGCCCGGTTTGCATTTCCCTGTAAAAAGTGCAGAATATCCTGTTATTGGAAGAGAAAGATTGCATATTTGTTTGGAAAGGATTATAATATGGCCGTCCGAAGGCGCTCACCGTTCAAATTGAAAGGAGCAGATCATTATGGCAGAAAAGAAGAAACTCGATAAAGATCAGCTTAAGGAAAAACTGGAGCCCGTCAACGAAGCGGTGGCCAAGGCGTCCCAGACTGTCAAGGATGCGGCGGAAAAAGCAGCTCCGGCAGTAAAGGCCGCAGGCAAGACCATTCGTGAGACCGGCAAGAAGGCTGCCACCGCCGGCAAGAAAGCCGCCAGCGCAGGCAAAAAGGCCGCCACGGCCATCATCCCCGAGGTCTATCTCCAGTGGCAGGGCCGCGAAACGCTGTGCTCGGAGATCGTCGACCGCGCGAAGGCCGACTTCCGCGCCGAAAACAGCAACGCCGTCATTCTCTCCTGCAGAGTCTATCTCAAGCCCGAGGACGGCGCGGCTTATTACGTCATCAACGACAAAGAGGGCAAAATCGTCCTCTGATTTTCCGGCAGCGCCTGTACATAGATCGGATCGCAAGCGCCCGGCATGCCTGTGCATGCCGGGCGCTTGTCCGTTTTCAGCATGCCCCGAAAAGAATTGCCAAGCTCCGCCGCCGTATGGTATAGTGAGAGCGATAAGAAAATTCCGCCGGACGCCGTGTTCCGGAGAGGGGGCCATGCCGCTTTGCAAAACCGAATTCTGATTGCCGAGGACGACGCGGACATCCGCGCCGTGCTGCGGCTCTATCTGGAGAGCGAGGGTTTTCTCGTGACCGAGGCCGAGAACGGCGAGGCCGCGCTGCGGAAGGCCGGCGAAATCCATCCGGATCTCGCGATTCTGGACGTGATGATGCCGAAACTGGACGGCTTTGCCGTCACGCGCGCGCTGCGGGAGACCAGCGGCATCCCCATCCTGATTCTCTCCGCGAAGAGCCAGGACCAGGACAAAATCCTGGGGCTCAATCTCGGCGCGGACGACTACATCGCCAAGCCGTTCAACCCGCTCGAGATTGTCGCGCGCGTGCGGGCGCTGCTGCGCCGGACCGGCCGGGCCGACAGCGAGGTGCTCGCGGTGCGTGAGCTGCGGCTCGACACCCACACCTTCGAGCTCACGAAGCGCGGCCGGCCTGTCGTCCTGACGCCGACCGAATACAAGATCCTTGCACAGCTCATGCGCTCGCCGGGCCGCATCTTCACCAAGGTGCAGCTCTATGAGGCCGTAAGCGGCGAGTACTTCGAGAGCGATGACAACACCATGATGGTCCACATCTCCAAGCTCCGGGAAAAGCTCGAGGACGATCCCAAAAAGCCGGAATATATCATGACCGTGCGCGGTCTGGGGTACAAGCTTGAAAAATAAACGTCAGAGCGGCAGTCTGTTCGGCCTGCTGGCGCGCAACTATCTGCTCTTTGCGCTCGTCCTGCTCGCGCTCGCGGCGGGCGTCTATGCGCTCTGGAACGCGCGCATGGATCAGCTCTACTCCTCCACCGACTGGGATGCTCTCTCGTCCGATCCGGCGCTCTCCAGGGGCAGCTACGCCTCGCTCACGCGCTATCTGGCCGGCGACCGGTCCTCGTTCGTCGTGACGGACGCGGGCGGACAGGTGCTGTACGCCACCAAATACGCGCCCGCCGCCGTGCCGACAGCGGGCGAGATCGAATGCCTCGCGGAATACGGCAGCCAGTACTACGGCGACTGCACGGAGTTCTATGTAAATGGGGAGCGGGAATACCGCGTCGTCCGGTATGCGCTCGGCGCCGGCGATGAAACCGCCGAACTGGCCGTGACGCTCGACGCCGGCCTGCACGTTGTGGACGGCGGCTTGAAAGACGGGCGGACCGAATATACGCAGAGCGAGTTTTCCTACCTCTGCGCCAGATCGCCGAAGGGATATTCCCTCTACCGGCGCACGCTCACCGGTTCGGACGGGACCGTTCGATACGCGCTGTTCTACACGCCCGACTGGGACGAAGCCGCCTATCAGCGGGAATACGAGGCGTCGCTGCGCATCCTGCTGCTGTTTTTGCCGCTCGCGCTGCTCGCGGTGGCGGGCTTTATCTGGTGGCTCAACCGAAAGATCCGCCGCCCGCTCGACCATCTGAACGCGGCGATCATCGCGCAAGCCGAGGGCCGTCCCGGCGAGGCCGGCAGCTGCGGCGGGCCGCAGGAGATCCGCCGCATCGGCGAGAGCTTCGACCGGCTCTCCCGACAGCTCGACGAGAGCGAAGCGGAGCGCCGCAGGCTCGACGAGGCGCGGCAAAAGCTGATCGCCGACATCTCGCACGACCTCAGAACGCCGATCACCGTCATTGCGGGCTATGCCGACGCGATCTGCGACGGCAAGGTCCCGCCGGAGGAACGCGAGCACTATCTGCGAGCCATCCGAAACAAGGCCGCCTCGCTCAGCGAGCTCATCAGCGCTTTCCACGAATACAGCAAGGTGGAGCATCCCGCGTTCTCTCTTTGCCGTGAGAGCACGGAGCTCGGCGAATTCTGCCGCGAGTACCTCGCGGAAAAATACGACGAAATCGAACTTGCGGGCTTTACGCTGCAAATTTCGATCCCCGGGCAGCCGATCCGGGTGCAGCTCGACGGTTTCCAGTTCCGGCGCGCGCTCGACAATCTGCTCTCCAATTCCCTGCGCTACAACCGACTGGGTACGATCTTGTTCTTCGACGTGCAGGCGCAGGAAAAATTCGCCGTGCTGCGCATCGGCGACAACGGCATCGGCATCCCCGCCTCGCGCAGAAGCACGATCTTCGAGCCCTTTGTCGTGGGCGACGACTCCCGCTCCGGCGGCGGCAGCGGACTTGGGCTCGCGATCACGCGCCGCATCGTCGAAGCGCACGGCGGGACGATCGTCCTCTGCTCCCCGCCTCCCGCGGGCCGCAGCACCGAGTTTGTCCTGAAAATACCGAGAATTTGATCTTCTGTTCAGACCGGAGGCCGGCGCGAAAGCGCCGGCCTTCTTGTTTTCTTTACAAACCTTAAGGTTGCGCAAATGCTGAATAAAGGTGCCGCTGATAGGATGACACCGTGACAGGGAGGGACGATAAATGCCAAATTCATTGGAAAATCTGAGAAGCCAGCCCATCATCGAGGTCCGGGACCTCCGCAAGGAGTATCCGATCGGCGATGAGACCGTCGTGGCGCTCAAACGGATCAATCTGAGGATTATGCGCGGCGAAATCTGCTGCATTTTCGGCACCTCCGGCTCCGGCAAGAGCACCCTGCTCAACCAGCTGGCCGGCATGGAAAAGCCCACGAGAGGCGAGGTGAAGATCGGCGGCGTGCCGGTCTCCCGGCTCTCGGAGGATCAGCTGGCGGCGTTCCGCCAGCACCACCTCGGCTTTGTTTTCCAGTCCTACAATCTGCTGCCGGGCCTGACCGCGACCGAAAACGTGGCGCTGCCGCTCATGTTCCGCGGCGTGCCGAAGCAGACGCGCGACGAGGCCGCGCGGCAGATGCTCTGCCGGGTCGGACTTCAGCACCGCCTCGACCACTTTCCGGGCCAGATGTCGGGCGGGCAGCAGCAGCGGGCCGGCATTGCGCGTGCCTTCATCACGCACCCGGACGTTGTTTTCG
>Ga0163159_1003010_pt1 | contig 13180 bp, 8 predicted proteins | sample BioMet9_FD_108702 | JGI IMG/M metagenome (GOLD analysis project Ga0163159, IMG submission 108702) | Microbial communities from bioreactor (seeded with sewage sludge) at Lawrence Berkeley National Lab, California, USA - Biofuel... | ecosystem: Engineered > Bioreactor > Anaerobic > Unclassified ... | reverse complement strand
CGAAAGATAGCCCGCGATGTTCTGCCCGAAATCCAGCACGGTCTTCCCGGCGGGCGTGGTGATGACGGCGGGCTTGAAGTGCTCGTGTTCGGTGACGGGAACGTTGTTTGATGCGGCGGGCGTGACGGGATGGGATGTCACTTTCGCGTTCCGCCGGTAGGAGGGAGTCAAACGGGCATCGTAAACCTCGCCGTCCTTGTTGTCGGCAAAACGGATCGGTCCGTCGTCTGACCATTGCCATGAGCCGTCGGTGCAGACCGTTGTAACGCCGCCGGCACGGTCCGTGATTTCCAGCTGCGCGAGCAGCTTCGTTTCATAGCCGTATTCGCAGAGGCAGCCCCACGCGCCCACGCCGCCGCGATACCAGCCGTCGGCCAGCATGGCGGTGAGGGTGTTCTCGCCGCTGCATAAGAGATTCGTCACGTCGCAGGTCTGATACTGCACCCGCTTCGTGTAATCGGTATAGCCGGGAGCCATGACGAAATCCCCCACGCGCTCGCCGTTGATGCGAGCTTCATACAGACCGCAGGCGGTGATATAAAGCCGCGCCTTGGCGATATCCCCGATGGTGAATGTTTTTTTGAAGCAGTCGACGGGGTAGCGTTTTGCCTTGCCGCCCGTGTATGCGCGCAGGAGGTTCCTGCGGGTCCTGGGAACGTAGCCGCCGGTGATCCATTGCGCCCTCCAGTCTTTCCGGTCAAGCAGCCCGATTTCAAAAGAGCCCACCGCCCATTCGCCCTGAACGCCGTTTTCGTCCCACAAATGAACGCGCCACGTGACGACATCCCGGCTTTTGAGCGGCGGGCCGCCCCATTGGTATTGCATGGAATCACTTTCCATCCTGCCGCTGTCCCATGCGTTCCTGCCGTTCACTTCGGCGACGATCCGGCAGGCGGTCTGCTTGACGCCGCCCTCGCAGTTCCACATGAGCCGGGGCCTTATAATATCGATCCCGACGGGATCGTTCAAATATTCCGTACGCAGCCGAATCGCCTTCATGCCTGTTTCTCCCGTCTGGATTTGATCTCCTCCTGCTTATGCCCAATGTCCTTCTCAACATCCAGGAAGATCAGCAGCACGGCAAGAATCAGGCCGGTGATGACCTCCAGTCCCACAAAGCCAAAGGTAATGATGTTTTGCACGGCCTTGGTCTGCACCGCGACCAGATTTCCCGCCTTGTCGGTGTATGGGGCGGCGTAGCCGGCGTTTGCCAGAAGGCCGTTGAAAATGCCCTGCGCAATGCCGACCATGGCCACGGCGATGATGTTATAGATGGACATGGACAGCCCGTCGGAGCGGAATCCGGTTTTCCACTCCAAATGATCCAACACGTCGGCAAACAGCGCCATAAAGACATAAGAACAGGGCAGTCCGCCGATGTTTTTGATAAACTGTCCGATCAGAACGACAGCCAGATTGCGCGGACTGATCCAGCAGATCGCACTTCCGACGGCAAAAAGCACAAATCCCCAGAGCGTTACGTTTCGCTTGCCGAACTTCTTCGCGAGCGGCCACACCGCAAAAATGCCGATGCCCATGGGGATGCCGCCGATGACGGAAACCAGCGTCTGGGTAATGCCGTCATTGTAGGTACCGAGGACATAGTTGCAGTAATATACTAGACTCACGTTTTTCACGCACGTTCCCACGGTGACGATGAGAAAATAGGCGTACAGGATCAACATGTATTTGTCGGTAAAGATCGCCCGGAACTGCTTTGCAAACGAGACCGCCTCAACCTGACCGGTCTGCTCGGTCTCCAGGGTCACGCGCTCTTTGGTGTAAAAGTATTCCAGGAGCGTCAGCGGCAGAGCAGCGATCGCGATGGCGGACATCAGCGTGATCCACCTGCCCTGATCCACGCCGATCACGGGCATGATGACCATGGGGAAAATCAGCGCCACGAGGATGCCGCTCACCATGACGGTGGCAATCTGATTGAAAACCGAAAGCCCTCCCCGGGCGGCGGTATCACGGGTGGAAAGGGGCACCATCAGGTTGTGGCTCATGTTGAAGATGGTGTATGCAAAGGAATAAAACAGGTTGTAACTCACCATGACCCAGATGACCTGAACCGTCTGCGATGCCCTGGGCACGGTAAAGAGCAATATGCCGGTGACCGTCACAAGCGGCGCGGAGAGCAGCAGCCAAGGTCTTGCCTTGCCCTCTTTTGTGCGGGTGCGGTCAATGATGCAGCCCATGATCACGTTGGTGGCGGCGTCGATGAACTTGCTGACAATGGGGAAAATCACGAGAAACGCGCCGCCCCACACGCCTGTGAGGTCGAGCACATCGGTGTAGTAGACGTTGAGATAGGTCGCCAGCACCGCATTGAAAAGCAGAGCGCCCGCGGGCCCCAGCAGGTAGCCCAGCCATTTTTCTTTTGCGGTGACGTTGTCCGAACGGATCCTGCTCGCCGGGAGGCTGCTTTTAACGGTCATAGTCGTGCTCCTCCAAAATACAGAAGATTGAGTACAACCATTGTACCGGATTCGAGTGGGCGTGTATTGCAAAATAGTCGCTTTTATTATATGATAGCAGAAAAACTTTCAGGAGATTCCGGATGAGATTTGATTACGAATATATGGCGCGGACGCTGGCCTCTCTGTCCGGCCTGCCGGTGCGGCTTTATTACGGCCGCGTCTTTCAGGGGCTTTATCACCACAGCAAATTTAAGCCCGACCTTGCCATGATCGAAGAGGATTCTATCTTCCGCAACACGCAGAGCGTAAGCTACTATATGACCGGCACGTTCCTTTTTTTCGGCCTGTTTCGGGTCGAGGCGGACGACGTGCAGTTTGTGCTTGGCCCCGTGACCTCCGTGCCGGTTGACAAGAACCTTGCCAGGAGCATTCTCGTTTCCATCGGCGAACCGAGCACGCGCGAAAAAGAGCTGAAGGACTATTTCCAGTCCATTCCATCCTACCCGCTGCGGAATTTCCTCCAGATTCTCTGCACGTTTGATTTTTTTCTGAACGGAAACAAGAGGGATGTCTCCGAACTGATCCTCGCTGAGCACAGGGCGAATTTCGACCCCGGAAAGCTGACGCCCCTTGCGGAGGAGATCGCCGAGGCAGAGTTTCCGCACAACACGTACGACTATGAGCAGGAGATGCTCTCGCTCGTGGAGCACGGCAGAACGGAGGAATTAAAGTCTTTCTTCGCACAGCCGCCCGCCGGAAGAGCCGGGGCCATTGCGCAGGACAGTCTGCGCCAGCAGAAGAACCTGATGGTGTGCTCGACGACGCTGGTCTCCCGCGCGGCCATCCGCGGAGGACTGGACCGGGAGACGGCTTACACGCTGTCGGATGTGTATATCCAGCAGTCCGAGCTTCTGAACGATCCGTCCTCCGTTACGCAGCTCATGCTGAGAATGACGCTGGACTTCACCAGGCGGACAGAAGACGCCGCCATGGGCGCGGGGTCTCACCGCATCATCCGGGAGATCCGCAGTTACTGCCTCCAAAACCTGGGCCGCAGGATCACCGTGCAGGAGCTGGCGGATTTCGTGAAGATGAACAGGAGCTATCTGATATCCGTTTTCAAGAATGACACCGGCATCGGCCCCGGCGCGTACGTAACGAAACTGCGTATCGACGAGGCCAGGCGCCTGCTGACGGTGAGCGGCAATTCGCTCAGTTCCATCGCAGAGGCGCTGGGCTTTTCCTCTCAAAGCCATTTTCAGAACGTTTTCAAAAAAGAGACCGGCGAAACGCCGATGCAGTACCGAAATAACCACACGGCCTGATGAGCCGTTCGGCTCCGCATTCTTCGCGCCTGTTTCTCCGCAGTCTGTCCCGCCGGCGGGACGCGCCGCGCCGGGACCCACAAAATGTAAAAAATCAGATACATCCATGACGCCATTGCATACACGGAAGCACCATTTATCGAATATCGAATCTTGCACTGTTTTCCAATATGTAATATACTGTTTTTGCCATTACAAGCAGATAACCGGAGAAAAAACCGGGGCGTCCGGCGCTTTGGGGAAAGCAGGGAAAAGCGCGCCCGCCGGACGATGGCAGCGCGGAACGCTCCGATCGCCTGCCGCGCGGGGCAGCGGGTCTGTCCGTGCGCCCGCCCGCGGGAACACCATGCCGGAGAGAATCCGGGCGGATATGTAAAAGATGAGAGGACAACATCTCCATGGAACTGACAAAAGAAATGCTCGCCCATTTTTCCGCGCTCGCGCCGTCCAACTCCGCCGTATACCATGTCAGCCGGAGCGGCGCACTGGAAACGCTTTTTCTTTCGGAGAACATCCCGTCGCTGCTGGATCTGACGCGGGAGGAATATCTGCGCATCACCGAACACGACGCGATGGAGCTGGCGCTCCCCAACGACCGGGCCGGCCTGCAGGCCGCCACGGTCCGGTGCATCACCAGGGGAGAGCCGTTCGAGTACCACTATCGCGTCTACCACAAGACCAAGGGGTTTGAATGGGTGCACGTCTACGCGCACGTCTGCGGCCAGCTCGAGGGGCGGCCGCTCATACTGGCGCTTTTTTCCAACATGACCTCGGAGGGCGGCATCTACCAGCAGCTGCTCGACGCCTCCGACCGGAAGGTGCTCGTCATCGACCGCGGCAGCCTGGAGATCCTCTATGCGAACAGGCTGGCCCGCACCGCCGACTCCGGCGAGGAGATAAGCCTGCTGGACAAGACCTGCCACGCCCTGCTGCACGGCCGTTCGCAGAAATGCGAAAACTGCGGCATGGGCGACATGGAAAAAGAGGGCTTTTCGGAGGAGATCCGCTATGACGGCGGCAGCGGCAAATGGGAACAGTTCACCCGCCGGCGGATCAGCTGGTGCGGACACGACGCGCTTCTGGTCTATATCAAGGACATCACGGCCGAGCGGACGACGCAGCTGGACGCGGAGCGGTTCCGGCAGATGTACGCCGACGCGACGCAGGAGGCCAGACTGATCGTCTGGACCTACGACGAGCGGATGCACCGCGCGGAAATGCTCTGGGACGGGTACACCAGGAAGATCTGCGAGAAACTCGGCGTGCCCCGGGTGGTGGAGAACGTGCCGGATTCGCTGCTGCCGTATGTGGATCCCGCCGACCGAAACGCCTTCGCGGAGATGTACCGGGCGATCGACCGGGGCGATATGCGCAGCGAATGCGAATTCCATTTCCAGCTGCCGACGCAGCCGCAGGCCGAATGCGAACGCGCGATCGCGCGGGTCATCTTCGACGAGAACGGACAGAGGCTCGGCGTCTACTGCTTCGGGCAGAACATCACGGCGCAGAAGCGGGAAGAGGCCAAGTATCACCTGGCCTACGAGGAGCTGGAGCAGGCGCATCCCTATTCTCTGGGGTCCTTCCGGCTGAACCTGACGAAAAACTGGTGCGGCAGCGGAAAAAGCCCGTATTCCTACATCCTGGAGCAGCAGAAATCCGGAAACGTCGACGGCTACTTCCGCGCGGCGTCCGAGCTGGTCGCGGACCCGGCGCTCCGGGAGCGGTTCTTTCAAGTGTTCGACCGGGCGGCGCTGCTCAGCGGCTTCGCCAAGGGAATCGACAAGGTTTCGATGTCGTATCCGGTCATCGACTCGAACCGCGTCCGGCGCTGGATCGAGGCGATCCTGTTCATGATGCGCAACCCCAGGACGGGCGACGTGGAGGGCGTGACCTACGCCGTGGACATCAGCGCGCAGAAGCGGAGCGAGCTGATCCTGGAAAAGCTGATCCACGAGAACTTCGACTATATCGGCATCCTCCATCCCGCGGACGGGACCATGGAGTTTGTCAGCAGGAAGGACGACATCGGCTTCAGCGATATTGCGGACACCTATGACTATGAAAAAGCCTGCGATTTCATGCGGCAGCGGTTCAGCAGCAAAGAGGAGGCCGACAGCTACGACGCGGCGACCTCCCTGAGCCGCATCCTGCCCGCCGTGGAGAAATCCGGGTACTGTTCCGAGAGCTATGTGCAGACGACGGAGGGAAAGAGCCGCTGCTTCCGGCTGTTCTTCAGCTGGCTGGAACAGCCGGGCGGGGACCTGCTGGTGATCCGCTCCGACATTACGGACTCCTACGAGCAGGAGCAGAGCCGGCTCGCAAGGATCCAGGAGGCCCTGCTCGCGGCGGACCGGGCCAACGAGGAGCGCTCCGCGTTCCTCTCCACCATGAGCCACGACCTGCGCACGCCGCTCAACGGCGTTCTCAGCTTCGCCGACTTCGCGCTGAACGAGCGGGACCCCGAAAAAAAGCAGGAGTATCTCCGGAAGATCAAATACTCCGGCGATCTGCTCCTGAGCCTGGTCAACGACACGCTGGAGCTCTCCCGCATCGAAAGCGGCAAAACGGCGCTGAGCCCCGACATCCTCTCGTCCATGCAGATCGAACAGAGCGTCATCGAATCGCTTCAGCCCGTGGCGGAGGCGAAGGGCATCCGCCTGATTTCCAGCCTGCTGCCCGACGAATCCATCTATGCCGACAAGCTGAAGCTGCAGAAAATCCTGATCAATCTGCTTTCCAACGCGATCAAGTACACGCCGGCGGGCGGGACGGTAAGCGTCTGCTGCGAAATCATCGATCCGCCGGTCCACGGCCGCAACCGCAGGATCGTCGTGGAGGACACCGGGATCGGCATGAGCGAGGCGTTCATGACGAGAATGTTCGAACCGTTTTCGCAGGAAAACCGTCCGGAGGCCGCCGGAGCGGGCGGCACCGGTCTGGGACTTGCCATCGTCAGGCGGCTCGTCGATCTGCTGGGCGGGACCATCTCGGTGAAAAGCCAGCTTCAGAAGGGCACCCGCTTCGAGGTGGAGATTCCGGTCAAGTTCGCCCCCGATCCCCGGTCGCAGGAGGACGAAGCCGCGGCGCCGGAAAACAGCCTCGCGGGGAAACGGATCCTGCTGTGCGAGGACAACCTGTTAAACCGAGAGATCGCGGCGACGCTTCTGCAGAGCAGGGGCATGACCGTCGACAACGCGGAAAACGGCGAGGAAGGGCTGCGCATGTTCGCCGGCTCCGCCTGCGGGCAGTATGACGCGATCCTGATGGATATTCGCATGCCGGTCATGAACGGATGCGAAGCGGCCAGGGCCATCAGGGCGCTCGACCGGGCCGACGCGAAGAAAATCCCCATCATCGCGATGACCGCCGATATTTTCGAGGAGAGCATCCGGGCCGCGCAGGCCTCCGGAATGGACCGGTATCTGACGAAACCGATCCTTCCCGAAAAGCTGTTCGCCGCGCTGGAGGAGAATTTTTCAGCCGGGCCCGGGGCGTAGCGCCGGGCCGGGGCGGGACGGGCGAGCCCGTCCGCATTCATGACAGGGAAGGGCTTCCGATATGGACAGAAATCAGCTTGACGGCAGAACGGCTCCGGCCGCCCCCGACGCAATCGACATCCGGGACTTCTGCGATATGGACCGCTTTGAGCAGATGATGAAGGACTGGGCCACCGGCACCGGCCTGGCCACGGTCGCGGTGGGACGGGACGGAGCATACATCAGCAGCTGCTACAATTTCACCGACTTCTGCCAGAACCTGACGAGAAAAAGCCCGGAGGGACTCCGGCGCTGCGTCGAGTGCGACCGAAGAGGGTCCGGGACCTATCTCTGCCACGCGGGTCTTGTGGATTTCGCCGCACCGATCACGCTGGACGACGGCACGCTTTTGGGGAGCATCATCGGCGGCCAGGTGCTGCCGGAGCAGCCCGACGAGGAGCGGTTCCGGGCGACCGCGCGCGAGCTCGGAATCGACCCGGGCGTCTATCTTGCGGCCCTGCACAAGGTGAACATCCGCTCCCGCGAGGAGATCCAGGCGTCCGCCGACCTGCTCGCCAACGTGATCAATCTGTTTGTCCGCACGAGCTATGCCGCGCGCAAAAACGCCGCCTCACTGACGGAACGGGCGAGGATCATCTCGTCGCTCAGCAAGATCTATTTCTGCGACTACTACATCGACATGGACAGGGACACGTTTCTGGAGCTCGACGCCGCGGCGGAGCTGCATCGGTACGTGGACCGCCAGGGACGCGCGGGCGCTTTGATGGCCTATGCCGGCCGGTGCTTCGCCGAGGGGGAGCACGAGGCGGAGCTCCGCGCGTTTCTGGAGCTCTCCACCCTGAAGCAGAGAATCGGAAAAAGACAGAGCATCACGTTCGAGTTCTTCTGCCGGAATCCCGGCTGGTGCCGGGCCGCCTTCATCGCCGTGGACCGGGACGGGCAGGGGCTTGCCTCCCACGTGATCTTCGCCATCCAGGACATCCAGGAGGAAAAGGAGCAGGAGCTCAAAAACCGCCTTCTCCTGAAAAAGACCGCGGACGAGGCGAACCGGGCCAATCACGCCAAGACGGATTTCCTCTCCCGCATGAGCCACGACATCCGCACGCCGCTCAACGGCATCATCGGCATGACCTACCTCGCCCGGCAGGAGCAGAACAGCGCGAAAACCGCGGACTATCTGGCGAAGATCGACACCTCCTCCCAATTCCTGCTTGGGCTCATCAACGATATTCTCGACATGACAAAGGCGGAGAGCAACCGGATCGAGCTGCATCCGGAGCCCTATCCGTTCGAGGAATTCTGCGCGTACCTCGACGCGGTGATCCGGCCGCTCTGTCTGGAGAAGCAGCAGACGTTCATCCTGGACGCGGACCCCCTGCCCGGCCTCGCGCCGCTCGTCGACGTGACGCGCCTGAACCGCATCTGCTTCAATCTCCTGTCCAACGCGGTGAAGTATACGCCGGAGGGCGGCACCATCACGCTGACCGTCCGCGAAAGGCTCCTGCCGGACGCCAGGTTCGAACTTGCGCTGACCGTGCGCGACAACGGCATCGGCATGAGCCAGGCGTTCCAGAGGCACCTGTTCGAGCCGTTCATGCAGGAAAACCGGGACGACAACTCCGCGGCGCGCGGCAGCGGACTCGGCCTCGCCATCGTGAAAAAGACGGTGGAGGCCATGGGCGGGACCATCCGCGTCCGCAGTGAAAGGGACAGAGGCTCCAAATTCCAGGTCGTGCTGGTCACGCCCTGCGCGGAAAAGTCCGGCGCCGGGAAGGAAAAGCCCTGGGCGGAGGAGCGCTGTGCCGGTCTGGCGGGCAGGCACGTCCTGCTGTGCGAGGATCACCCGCTCAACCAGGAGATCGCGCGGGCGCTGCTGTCGGGAAAGGGCATGATCGTGCAGGTCGCCGAGGACGGACAGAAGGGCGTCGACGCGTTTTCAAAGGCGCCGGTCGGCTATTTCCACTGCGTCCTAATGGATCTGCGCATGCCGGTGATGGACGGAATCGAGGCGGCGAAGGCGATCCGGAGCATGGACCGGCCGGACGCCGGGACGGTGCCGATCCTGGCCATGACGGCGGACGCGTTTTCCGACGACGTGAAAAAGTGCCTGAAGGCCGGGATGAACGGCCATGTCGCCAAGCCGATCGACCCGCAGAAACTGTATGACACGCTGGCGGAAATCATAGAAGGCGCGCGGGCGGACTGAGATGCCTGCCTGCGCGCGGGAAACGGGCCCGGCGGGCGATCCGCCGGGCCCGTCCGTTTCCGCGCGGGCCGGAGAGAATGCGGCGAAGGGGGAGAGACCCCCTTGGCACGGAGGGATTTGGCTGGTATACTGGAGGCACAGGAAGCCGGGAGCCCGTCGCGGCCCCGCCCCTGATGCAAGGACAAACGGAGGAACACCCCATGCAGAATAGCGAACTGGCAGAACTGTGCCGGAAATACCGCCTGTCGGCGGCGATCCTGGAACTGCTGCAAAGTCCCTCCGCGGCCGCGCAGCCGGTCCGCGGACTGATCGAGAAAATCCCGGCGCTGGAGGAGAAATACCGGGCCGCGGGCATCCCGCAGGACATCCTCACGGACACGCTGTCCGATCTCAACATCTGGATCGGCGAAGAAGGCGTGATCGACGGGGAATGGCTGAAGGGACATCTGGATTTTCGCCTCTTCCGGCTCGGCAGGCTGCAGTACGTTCTGCGGCGCTGCGAAAAGCCGCCCGTGCCGGAGATACGGGAGGGCGACTGGGTGCTGGATGTCCACGTTCCGGAGGGCTCGCCTCTGACGGAGGAGAACTGCCGGGCATCCATGCGGCAGGCCCGGGCGTTCTATCCGCGGTATTTCCAGGCGGAGCCGAAGGCGATGCTGTGCAGCAGCTGGCTGCTTTCCCCCGCGCTCAGGGACATTTTGAGCGGGAAATCGGGGATCGTGCAGTTTCAGAGCCTGTTCCGGCTGTACGGGCCGGTCGGCGGCGAGGCGCAGACGTACGAGCGCGTGTTCGGATGCGGGGAGGGGGAGCCGGTCGATCGGCTGAAGTGCGAAACCACGCTGCAGAGGAACATGATCGCCGCCATCCGGGACGGGGTGCGGTTTCCGATGTACGGAGGCTGCATCCTGCTGTGAGGCGGACACCATAAAAAAAGCCCCTTTCGCCGGAACAGCGGAAAGGGAGGGGAGGGCGGGAAAACATGCTCGAGCTCGTCAGAAGATCGCCGGACTATGTCTCCGGCTACCGGGCGTACTGCCGGGAGGCGTATGAGTACGGCGCCGTCTTTTTCGTTCCGACCGATCCCGACCGGATCGACGACGGCTGGTTTTCCCGCACGAAGGACTGGTACGACCGGAAAGAGACGGGACAGGTGCCGGGACAGCCCGCGGGCTTCCACTACTGGGCGGTCGACGGCGGCCGGTTCATCGGCGAATTTCAGCTGCGGACGGAGCTGACGGAGCAGATCCTGACGGGGATCGGCAGCGTCGGATACGCGGTGCGCGTCTCGGAGCAGGGGAAGGGCTTCGGGACGCAGATTTTGCGCCTGGGTCTTGCGATCGCGCGGGAGCGGGGCATGGACAGGGTCCTGCTGAACATCAGCGAGGCCAACGCGGCCTCGGCCCACATCTGCGAAAAACTCGGCGGAAGGCTGATGGACAGCATCTCCGTCTGCAGCGGCGCCGAGGGCCGGCATCTCATGAGGCGGTACTGGATCGAGCTCTCTGAGACGGGGCGGGACGGATGAGGGCCGGACGGCTCAGACCGGCCGCTCCGGCTGCTCCGCCCGCTTCTGACAGGCGTAGCGGTAGGGCGTGACGTGCTGGATGCTCCGGAACACCTGGATAAAATGGGACACGTTCTCGAATCCGGTGCTGCGGCTGACCGACTGGACCGATTCGCCGCCGCAGAGCAGGGAACAGGCGCAGGAGATCCGGAAGTTTGTGAGATAGCGCATATAGGTCACGCCGGTCAGCGCCTTGAAACGGCTGCAGAAGTAATACTTGCTGTAACCCGTCAGCGCGGCGGCCTCCTCCACGGTGATCCTGCGGCTGTAATTGCGGTTCGTCCAGTTGATGAGCTCCTGCAGGCGGGAATCGCCGAACTTCGTCTGGAGCAGGTTTTCGCTCCGGCGGACCTGCGGATAGGCGGACAGCACCCGCGCCAGCTCCAGAAAGAGCGGGATGCACGCGCCCAGATTTCCGTCCCGGGCGATCAGCCGCTCCAGAATGTCCAGCACCGCCGGATAGGCGTCCGGACGGTAGGAGAGCTGATCGAGCCCGTGCCCGTACAGGCGCAGATAGTTTTCAAAATGCACGTACCGCTGCATCTCCGGCAGGCTGATCTTCAGGACATACATGATCCCGCCGTTCGGCTCGACCCGATTGGAGTGCAGCGTGTAGGGCGGGATCAGAAACACCTGGTCGCCGCCCAGCGGGCAGCACTCCGTGTTGACCACAATTTCGCCGCATAATCCGCTGCACACCAGAAGCTCCACCGTGTCCGCGTAGTGCAGCGGGACGATGTCCGCGGTCTGGAAGCGTTTGATGTGGATGACGTAGGGATTTTCGGAGAAAAAGGGGACCTGCTCCTGAAAATCCTCGGGCACGGTGTCTCCGTAAAATACATAGCGCATGGCAAAGCTCCCTCCCGCCGCGGCGCGGCTCTGGTGGTTCCGACATTCACTATATCGCAGAATCAAAATATTACAACATTATTTCGAAATATTCTTTCTTGAAAGGCTCCCCGGAGCGTTGGATAATGGCGGCAGGGACATTCGTAAAAGAACCCGAAAGGAGTCAATGGAATATGAAAAGATCAGAGATCAACAAGGCGCTGAAAGAGCTGGAGGCCATGTGCCGGAAGTACAGCTGCTTCCTCCCGCCCTTCTGCAATTTCACCCCGGAGCAGTGGCAGAAGCTCGGACACGAATACGACGAGGTCCGCGACTGCATGCTGGGCTGGGACATCACCGACTTCGGCCAGGGAAATTTCGACAAGGTCGGCTTCTCGCTCATCACGATCCGGAACGGCAACCGGAAGATGGCGGACAAGTACCCAAAGGTGTACGCGGAAAAGCTCCTTTATTTAAAAGAGGGACAGTATGCCCTCAACCACTTCCACTGGTACAAGACCGAGGACATCATCAACCGCGGCGGCGGCAACGTGCTCATCCGCGTCTACAACAGCCTGCCGGATGAGAGCATCGACTACCAGTCCGACGTCACCGTCCACACCGACGGCTACGAGCACACCGTCCCGGCCGGCACGCAGATCCGTCTGACGCCGGGCGAGAGCATCCACATCCAGCAGTTCATGTACCACGATTTCTCCGTCGAGAAGGGCACCGGCCCCGTGCTGCTGGGCGAGGTCAGCCAGTGCAACGACGACACGACCGACAACCGCTTCAATCCGCCGGCGGGCAGATTCCCGAAGATCGAGGAGGACGAGCCGCCCTATCGCCTGCTCTGCAACGAATATCCCGCGGCAAAATAAGCCGCCGGCAGCTGTTTTACAGAGGCCCGTCCGGGATGAAACAGAGGTCCCGGGCGGCCTCATTACCATAATGTACAAAATAATATTTTATTTCATTATGAAATAATAAATCATTTTGTGCAAAAAGTAGAATAATAAAAACAGTGAAAAAGGCGTATTGACATTTTCGTAAAAACTACTAGAATGAAAATTACAGACGGAGCGAAATAAAAATTCATGGAAGGCGGAACTGCTCCGGTTTGCAGGGCTGCTTTCCAAAAGAAACTGCTTCGCCGAACCAACATTCTGAATGGAGGAGAAATAATGAAAATCGGAACTGCAATGAAAAAGTATCTTGCAATCGCGCTTGCTGTCGTTCTTGTTCTGTCTCTGGCTGCCTGCAGCAGCAGCAAGACAACCACGTCTGCATCCCCTTCCGCAGCTGCCAGCTCCACCGCTTCTTCCGCAACTTCCGCT
>Ga0163159_1003009_pt1 | contig 13184 bp, 11 predicted proteins | sample BioMet9_FD_108702 | JGI IMG/M metagenome (GOLD analysis project Ga0163159, IMG submission 108702) | Microbial communities from bioreactor (seeded with sewage sludge) at Lawrence Berkeley National Lab, California, USA - Biofuel... | ecosystem: Engineered > Bioreactor > Anaerobic > Unclassified ... | reverse complement strand
TCGTAATTCGTAATTCGTAATTCGTAATTCGTAATTCGTAATTCGTAATTCGTAATTCGTAATTCGTAATTCGTAATTCGTAATTCGTAATTCGTAATTCGTAATTCGTAATTCGTAATTCGTAATTAATTTTTAAATTCATTTCTCAATGTCCGGTCCAGTCCATCGGCTAAACTGTACGGGGCCTTGAAATCGGAACTTTGTACCAGCGTTGCATCCAGTTGGGTAGAGGCACAGAATTTTTTAATCCTTATACCCGTTATGGGGAATTTAATTCCTGTTAAAAATGAAAGTGCATCAAACCCAAATCCTCCCAATCTCCCCAGCCAATAAGGAAGACGAATGGGTGGCAACCTCTTGTTCAGACTTTGTTCCACCTGGGTTACTAATTCATTCATGGTAAGGTCCGGTTTATCGGCATAATTGATGATCCTGCATCCCGGCTTATTCGTTTCAATGCAGTAGCGAATAAATTCAGCAATATTTCCCACATAAGCCATTGATTTTCTATTCTCACCTTTGCCAATCATCATAAACCTTCCCTTCGATATTTGCCGAAGCAGATTGAAAACATTTCCCCGGTTGTTTTCACCAAATACAACAGCCGAACGGATAATGGTCAACGACCGGTTCTCCGGATCCTTTGCCTGCCAATTGATCAACAGCTCTTCTGCCTGTTTTTTACTTTTCCCGTAATGACTTGTTGGTTCCCTGGGAAAATTTTCATCCGGATTCTCTTTATTCAGGCCATACACTGCCGCTGAACTGGTGAAGATGATTTTTTGAATGCCTCGTTTTTCCATCGCCGCAAGCACATTCCGCGTACCCTCAACGTTCACTTCAAAATAAAGCGAAACGGGGGTCACATCATCCCGGTGTTCTGCAGCAAGCAATACAAGGGTGTCCGTCTCCTCCGGAAGCATCCCGTCAAGATGATTTTCCCGGATATCATGAATAAGGGTAATATCGTTGTATTTTGTACTGGGGGCTTTGTCAATATTCAGGCAGTTCTCCTTTCCCGTAATATCAATTAATCGTGTCCCGATAAACCCTGATGCGCCCGCTAAAACTATCTTTTTCAAATTATTATTCCGTAAATAGTAATTTAACGCCATTATTTATGCAGTATTCTGTAAATCAACTTTATCCCGCTCACCGGCAGCAACCTTGGAAAAGCTCTGAAAAACAGATTCCGGCAAAACTCTCCCTGACTGAGAAATTGAATCCTGACCAGCTGTCTTAAAAGCTTCAGCTCCTGAATAAACAACTTCAATCCCCTTCTTCTCGAATACATATTGTTTCCAATCCTTGCATAGACGAGATTCTCCGGAATATTGCTAATTGCAGCATGATTCTGCAGCATCCGTATCCACAGATAATAGTCTTCATACCCATGGAAAGCCATGTAGTTACCCGCATCAATCACCGCGCTCTTTCTGAAAATAACGGTCACATGATTTAACGGATTCCTCTTCTTTGCAAACCGGACAATTTCTTCACTGGTTGAAGGCAACCGCCTATAGGAACAAATATTGGACGTGGTCTCGATGAACTCCGCGATATTGGACCCTGAAATGCAGATCCCGGGATTCTCCTCCATGAACCGGATCTGTTTTTCAAACCGGACGGGAACAGCTATATCGTCGCTGTCCATTCTCGCAACCAGTTCGTTGGAACAAATGGCCAGGCCTTTTTTCAATGCATTCCCTAATCCTTCATTTTTCGGAAGCCTTACTATTTTAAGCGGAGCCTTCCGGCTAAACCATTCAATCTCCCGGTCTAACTCACCGGTGAGAGGCCCGTCGCAGACAAGGACTATTTCAGATGGCTTTAAGGTTTGATGGTCCCAGATGCTCTCCAGTGCAAGCCTCAGGTATTCGGGTCTTTCCTTTTGATAAACGGATATAAGAACGGAAAAATTGATCAATATTTTTATTTTTATAGGCCGGAATCCTAAAAGTAATAAACTTCTGTCAAATTGTTTTAGGGTATTCTCAGCGTCGTTGAGTGACGGCTAATTTCCTGATTTTTCTTACGACCAGATCATGCAATGATTTTCCACCGATAAGGTATAATCCTCTGTGCAAATTCTTTTTAAGGTAATACCTGTAATCTTTTTCCACCCAATTCCCTTCAAAATGATGAACGGCGACCGTATTTTTACTCTTTCTTATTTTATTGAAATAAACATTCCTGGGAGAAAAGTAATCGTACGGGTAGAGGGTAATCCCGTACTTTTCAACTTTCTGTAACTCTCCACTCGCCCTGTAACTGAACAATTCCCTGGAAGTCTGATCAAAAATGGACGGCAAAGGACGATTATTCCGGCTGCCGTTTTTGTTGACAAAAGGTTTGTCCCGGTAATACTCCAGCGTCTTCACGATCCAGGGATGTCCCGGCACAGCTCCCATAACCGCCGGTTCCAGATCATTGCCATAATCAAACCCCATAAACAGATCATTTTTCAGAAAGGGGTCAAAGGAAGCCAGAATTTCCACGTCCGTATCCAGGTAAATACCCCCGTATCGATTTAATGCAAATGCCCTGATATAATCAGCAGCAAAAGCATAATTCTTTGTCTCAATTGATTGCTTTAGCCACAGGTTTTCATTGAAACCGTGTGCTTCAGTAACTATTTTATTATAATTCCATAAGACAAAAGCATAATCAGGCAAATTTTCCTTCCAGGTAGCCAGATATCGTTTAACCTTTTCAGGAAACTCATCTCCACTAATCCAGCAGTAATGTATAATCTTTGGAATCAAATTTTCAATCTGAATAAATTGGATTTATTACAACTCTGAAAACAAACCCTCCCATTGTTTACCGATTTTTCCCGCCAAATAATTCTTTGCATTTTCTCTTCCGTTATTCCCCAGAAATCGTCTTTTGTCAATATCGGAGCAAAGTTCCAAAAGACTTTCTGACATTTTATTTACATCATAGGGTTCGACTAAAAAACCGTCACTCCCGTGATGAATGATCTCTGCGGGTCCGGTTTTGCAGTTAAAACTGACAACGGGCAAACCGCATGCCTGAGCTTCGAGCAAAACCATCGGAAAACCCTCAGTCCTCGAAGTGGAGACAAAAACAGAGGCATCCAGATAATGCTTTAAAACAGCGCTTGTGGGCGGCACTATTTCTACTCTTTCCCCCATCGCATTCTTTAAAATTTCTTTTTTCAATCTACCTTTCAGCGGTCCGTCACCGATGATTCTAAGACTCCATTCCTCATTCATTTGAGAAAAACGCTTAAACACCTTCAGCAGTAAATCAAATCCTTTGGAATAATCGATCCTTCCCACGGAAAGAATTACCTTGTTGCTGAGCAGCGCAGCTGTTTCCGGGAAAAAAGAAACTGCATTGGGAATTACCAAAATTTTCCGGTTCATGGTTCGCCAATAGGGCACATCGACTTCCGTCAGAGAAACGAGTGCATCCAACCGGTGAAAAAATGCTTTTCCAAGAAATCTCCACCGGCTGTCCAGAGATGAGAAAGAACAATGCAGACATCCGACCCTGACAAGATTGTTTTTGGGGGAGACAAGCGATAATAACAGATTGGGGTATGTTCCGATCCCCAATACAATGCCCGGTTTATCCCGTAAGGAAAAATATTTTTTAACAGCGAAAAGGGACTTTACTTTCTGAAACAGCGAAAAACCTTTTCCAATATCGGCATTCAGATAATCAATTCTTATTCTTTGGTCAACGCTGAAAATATTTTCTTTTCCCGGAATTGCCAACGTTACGATGGTAACCTCAAATCCTTTATCAACAAAATAATTCGATAGGTTAACCGTTACCCGTTCACCTCCGCCTCCAAAATGAAGATCGCGAATAAGAAAGATAATTTCAGGCAATTTATAAGGTTTTTAGGCTGAAAACTAAGACTGAAGGGTTTTCTCATCACTCATCACTCATCACTCATCACTCATCACTCATCACTCATATCTCATATCTCATATCTCATATCTCTCACCCTCTCCCCTTCTCCATTTCTGGACAAATAGAGCATAAAGAGAATGAAAATCATTTCAAAGCTCGGGATCAGTAAAAATCTCACCCAAAGAATCAAAGTATAAAGGACAACAGGAAGAAAAATTTCCAGGTTGTTGTAATTGGTAAATTTCTGATAGATCGAAAGCGTAAAAACCGAAAAGAATATGACCGATACTATTCCAAACTCTACAATACCGTCGAACAGTTCGTCATGCGGCATAATCGGAGAATCTTTTGTGGCCTTGATAAAATTTTCCACTTTACCGTAACCAAACAGAGTTTTGGCTTCCAATGGAGCGTTGTAAACAGAAGCCAGCACCAGGGTATTGGCAAAGAACCTCAACGCATTGGATCCATCATTTAAGGTGGTCAATCTTTTGACACTTTTATCATAAGAAATTTTCGCCTTAACATTCCCAACATACCATAACGAAAAGATCGAAATGAGAACATAACTGGCAATAACAATTAATCTGACATTAATTTTCGACAACCATTTTTGAAACAGTGGTTTTGAATATCTGACCAGATAAAAAAGCACGATGCTGAAAATCAGCAACCTGCTTAGCGTAAGAAGAGATAAGAGAATCACTGCAATCTTACCATGCCTTAATTTCAGCACATCGGAAAAAAGAAAGAAAAGAAAAAGATAGGCCCCGGATAAATTGATTTCGTAAGCCAACGTGGGCCTGCCATCCCTGGAAGAAAAAACAAGGAATTGAATCAGTATTCCGATCAGGCATAAGGTATGAATATAAATCAAATTAGTTCTTCTTATCTCTGTCAATTTAAAGGTTAGAATTGGAAGAGATAATATTCCGATCAGACACAGACTGACATTTAAAAAAGAAGTTTCAATGGTGTTCCTGTTTAACATGATCACCAGTAAACATCCTGCTCCAATTGCCGGTAATAAGTCTCTTAGTCCTAATTCTTTATTAATAAACTGAGCAATAAAAATAAAAACAAAAGAGACAGCTAAAAGGATCCTGAAAGGTTTCTGTAATCCCTCCGGGTCCGGTATCATATAGAATATCACCAAAAGAGTGACAAAAATCAGGAAACCTACGTAACTGCCCTTCATCTATAATTTATTACTAATCACTATCATGTTATTGTCATTCATCGTCAGTTCATTTATTGCCATTGGCTTTACCAATGGCTTTTAATGACTACTAATGACCCTCAATGACTTTTAATGACTAATGCCTGCTAATGACCATTAAAGTCCTTTCTTCCACTAACCATTTTTACCAAAGTTGAGGCATATAACGAGATAATTCTTAACAATGCCTCACTTCTTGATATTACTTTGTGTCTTCTTAAAATATAATATTTTTCTCTTTGAGCTCGCGGCTTTAAAGATGCTCCTCCAATTCGGAAGTTTGCAATTACCTTCTCAAGGAATTTAAATTTAACACCTTTATTCAAATATCGAAGCACAAGGTCATAATCAGCACAGTATTTATAATGCGTGTCATAATAACCGAACGTCTGATAAAGTTCTTTTGGAATAAAACATGTCGGATGTTGAATCATATCATACCTCAAAACCCTCGTGGAATTTCCTTTTATAGAATAGAACTGTTCATCCTGGTAATTTCTCAGCAAACCATGAATCAAAACTTGTTTTGTTGAATTTTTATAACATTCGGCAATACAACTGAAAATTCCATTTTCATACCAGTCATCCGCATTAATGATTCCGATGAGATCTCCTTTCGCGATCTGGATGCCTTTATTCATTGCATCGAAGATCCCATGATCAGGTTCACTAATCCAATGATCAATACGATCTTCATAACGCAGGATGATGTCTAGGGTGCCATCGGTACTGCCCCCGTCAATGATAATATACTCTTTATTCGGATAAGTTTGACTTAAGACACTTTTTATAGTTTGTTCAATGGTTTCAACTTCATTAAACACCACTGTTATTATACTAATCAGTGGTAACTTGTTCATTTCAGTTTTCTCCATACTGTCAGAGCAAAGATGAATAAAGCTGCAAGAGTTTTTTCAATGATATTTTTATCTATTTTATGAATACCATTAAAATAATAAACCCGCTCTAAATTTCGTTCCCATACACCTTTATCGTAGAGTTTCCCGGTAGTTCCTGATTGTCCGGAAATCCTGGGATAGATCGGAAAAGAATTAAGTTTCAATTTTTTTAATCTCCAATAGAAAAGATGCTCCAAATAAATGAACCGGCCTTCATCGACTTCGAGATAACTATCGTTCAGATATTTCAAATAAAAATCTTTGTTGGCCTTAAAAAAAATTGTTTCAATATGATCCTTTTCCCGGTTATATATCTTCCCTTGATGATAATCAAAAGCGTTTTCAAATGATGTCTTTGTTATAACCCTGTCCATATTCCGGATTATGACTCTTCCGGTTAATTTATAAAAGACAGAACAGGATCTTACTATTTCACTGTTTTTTAAAGCATAAGAAATAATTTCGCCTTCTCCATATCCTTTCCCTTTCAATTTTATGGATGAATAATCCCCTTTAAAGGAAAGGATCTCTAATTGTTTACCCTGCAATCGTGCTCTCTTCTTTAAACCGGAATAATCATAATGAAAACCGGTGTTTTCACAAAAGACAATGTGAGTTATCTTGCTGTAATGATCAATGGCATAGGAAATAGATGATAGATATTGGGACAGGCGCAGCTGGATGTTGGTAAGCGATGTTGACGGTACATCGAACGTGGATATATCAATGGCGCCAGTAAGAAGCAATACAACCATTGAGGAATTACGAATTATGAATTATGAATTCAAAAAAAATCTTCAAAATCATTATAGCCTTCCAATTATTGAGAAATTTAAAATATTATGTCGTCTCAGAACCTTTAATAATAGAAAAGAAATCAGAATTTCAGTTAAAACAGCAATTATCGCAACACCTTTGGCCTCACCCAACAAAACTGCCGGAATAATGAATAAAAGGCTGAATATGCATCCGATCCCAACTATTCCGGCCAAATGCTTTTTTAAATCAAATGTGATCAGAAAATTTATCGCCAAAATGCCGTTGCAGATTGCAAAAAAGGGCAAAAGACTACTAATCCGGATTATATTGATTGTTTCAGCATATTGCGGCAATCCGAAAAGTATTCGTACCAGTAAAGGTGCTGAAATAAACAATAAAAATCCTATTCCCAATGCAATAATTCCACTTAACGCTAATAATTTTTTCCCAAAATCCAGAGCCTTGGCCTTCGATTCCTTATAATAACTATTAATTCTTGGAAAAGTAACCTGGCTAACGGATGATAATAAAGAAATAATTGACCTTACAATTTTTTCAGAAGCAGAAAATACACCAACTACTGCATCATTCGTCAGGAAACCCAATACGACAATGTTCGTTGTCGTGTAAAAATTAGTTGCAACTCCGGAAATAAAAATATGCCAGCCTTCTGTGATTGCTGACTTAATATCTTTTCCATCAGGAAGATAAAAACCAACAATTTTTTGTTTAACTATTAAAAAAGAGCAAGCTATTGATGAGAGCAGGATGCCCCCTGATTGTATCGCCAAGGCAAGTAAAAAGTCGGATTCCATTTTCACAAACAACAAGGTTCCAACTAACACTAAAACCCTGGGGATTAGATTTAACCAGGTGATGTAGGCCATTTTCTCTAAACCCTGAAATAGCCATAGTGGAAAAAGAATGGATGATAAAACGCCTGTAAAAGCTATCAGAATCAACCCACTCATAATCCTCAATTTTGGGCTGATTGAAAACAGTACCCCCAAGGTTATTAACCCTGCTAATGCAAAAAGAATCTTTGTTATAGTTGTTGTCCAGAATACTCTGGTCAGTTTCATTTTATCCTCACGGAATCGAACAATTTCCCTGGTTACTGAGGTATTAAAACCATATTCAGTTATTAAAATGAAATAGGCTACAAAAGCCTGTACAAAAGATATTTTACCAAAGTTTTCTGCACCTAAAACATGAGTAAGATACGGTAAAAGAATCAGTGGAATGATATAATTGGCAGTCTGCAAAAGAAACAAATAACTGAAATTCTTTCTCAAAATATGATCCATACTTCTTATGCGCTGATTCCCTTTCCCTAATTCCTAATTCTCGTAATTCCCAATTCGTAATTCGTAATTCGTAATTCGTAATTCGTAATTTATCGTGAGGCCTCTTTCCATTTTCTTTTTACCCGAAATGCATAATCACGTCCCAAGACAATCCCCATTCCAAATATAAAACCAATGGATACAAAGATTCCTATAATATAGGGACGATTTGGTTTGAATTTCTCGGTAGGAACGGCTACAGGTTTTATGATGGTAAAGACCGGTGTCTCTTCCTTTATTTCTATTTTAGCCTGCTCCAGTTTTTTCGCTAACTCAGAATAAAGGCCGAAAACAAGTGTATATTCAGCAGATAATTGATCCTGTTCTGAACGTACTGCATTAATAGAAACATTCTTATTCCTGTCTTTAAAATTTGCCAAAGCCGCCTGAGTCTGTTGATATTTCTTCTTCGCCTCTTCATAACGCTGTTCTATAAAATCATGATTGGCTTTGGCTTTTTCAATTTTAAATTCTGTGATATATTTCTGCAACAACAACTGAGTTTTTTTCGCCAACTGAGCTGCGGCATAATCTTCAGGCAGAATGCACCAAACCACAATGTAACCGTTCTGATCATTAACTGCGACGCCAACCTGTTCCTCCAGGATCTTCTGAACATCCTTTTGCTTTTCAGACAGTTCATAAAGAGCGGTTGAATCAGCCTGATGAATAACATCAGATTTCCCTTTGATGGCTTTGACAATAAGAGAAGGTAATCCTACTGTATATTTAATAAAAGGATTGGCTAATCTTATTTTGGTATAGTAATCAAACAACGTAACAGGTTCCTTCATCCTCTTAAAATTCAACGGGGTATTCATTAATTCAAGCTGAAAAGGAACGCTTGAAATTATCTCGGGATAAGTGGATGGGGATAATTCGGAACTACCTAAACTGTTCAGACTTAATCCTGCCATCGCTGCTAATCCTGACAAGGCCCCTAATTTTGCCTTCGGGTCCGTCACTTGGGGAACCATTGTTGAAGATGCCATGTATTCCTTAGGACTTAAAAACGCAACCAAAACACCAACGATAAGGAAGATCATTATACATTTAAGAATAACCTTCCTGCCAGACCACAGTTTCTGTGCCGGGTAAATGAAATCGATTTCTTTATCCGGATCCGGTGATACAAGTATTTGAGTTTCTTTGGTCATCGAAGATTTAATACGGTTTAGTGACCTTTTCCACAAATTCACACAAATGTTCTACAAATAACCACAAATGAGATTTTTGTGTTCATTTGCCTAATGATTTGTGTCTATTTGTGGACCATTAACCATTAATTCCTAATTATTTCGTCAGGTTCACCAATGTTACCAGCGATACCGCCACCGAACTCATCATCCCGGCCAGGGAAATCCATTTCATGGTATCATCACCTCCTTTTTTCTCAGCTTTTGCAGGAACAATAATCTCACTTCCAGGCGTTACTTTAGGATTTCTCCGGAAAAGCCAACCTTTCGTGGAAGCACTCGTACCGTTTGCATAAACCACATAGATATTGGATCGTTTCGCTTTAGAGGTAAAACCACCGGCCCGGTCGATATATCCTCTTATTCTCAGTCTTTTCTCGTAGGTTAAAGCAAGTGGATTGGAAACACTTCCTGATACTTTAACCGTTTGCAATATTTTCGGTACATCAATGACATCCCCGGGGTGAACCAACAGGTCAAAAGAATTACCCGGATTAGCAAGAATTTTATCCAATTCAATGCCAACAGCATAAGATTGTATGTCTTCCGGAATACCATTTTGAGCAAGTGAATCAAGACGTAGAAGCTGCTTTTTCTTTTCCATTTCAGCCGTAGATAACTGACGGGTACGCATCAATGTGGCCCCTTTAATGTAGGCCCCCGGAATTACACCCCCGGCCCTTTTTATAACATCCGAAATCCTTTCATTCTTGTTGGAAATGCTGTATGTCCCGGCATAAGTTACTTCACCGGTAACCATGATAGTTCCCTGTTCCCGGAAACCCGGGGCACGGCGGACATACACTTCATCGAAAGGTTTTAGTTTAAAAGAGGCATCCCTTGGCGTTAGCTTCAAATCACGCGTAAGGTTAAATATGTGAATATCATTCAGTTTATTGGAAACTTTGGAGGCTTCGTCATAACTCAACCTCCGGCTTAATTCGACAAAAGCTACATCTGCATCTTCAAGGAAACCACCGGCCCTGAAAATAATATCACCTAACGTCATGTTTTCATGAAAGGGATAAGACTCGGGCTTCTGAACCTCACCCATAATTTTCACCTTTTGTTCTTCCCTCATATCAAAAATTGACCGGATAGTGACCTCATCTTCCTTTTTAAGCGATATATCATTTTTTCCATCCATCACTTCTTTCACATCAAAAGATATGTTCTCGGGCGTAAAATCATCTTTTAACCGATTGATCAAACCCCTGCTCATGAAAGCATCTTCTTTAAGACCATCGGCTCTTTTTATAAGTTCTGACAGGGTCATTCCCTGGGTAAGTTCATAATTTCCCGGATGGGAAACAGCCCCATTTATCAATACCCTGTTACTGAAACGGTTTAAAAGCAAATCGGCCCGGACAGAATCTCCATTTTCAAGCGCAAATGTTGAAAAATCAGATTCAGCTACGTCATGAACCTCACGCTCCTTATGATTGCTGCGCACGACAAAAAGTTTGTTCTTATAGGCCATTTCAGAGAATCCTCCTGCAAATCGCAGCAGATCGTTCATCTTCTCTCCGGTTTTCATTTCAAAATATCCTTCACGTTTAACTTGTCCTGAAATCTGAACTACTGTTTTGGAGGTCGGAACAAAAAGAATATCCTGATCCCTCAACTGAACATTGGAAGCAGGATTTGCATTGATCAGAAAATCGTACACGTCAATGGTTTTAATCACTTCCCCGTCCCTGATCAGGCGTATTTCCCGGAAAGAACCGTTCTCGTTGGGCCCGCCGGATAAATACAACGCGTTGAAAGCAGAGGCCGTGGATGGCAGCGTGTAAGTACCCGGAGCATTAATTTCTCCCAGCACATTTACTTTTATGGATCGCAGACCACCTAAACTGACTTCGCACCAAGTATTGGGATAAGCCCCTGACATACCGCTGTATATAGAGGTAAGCCGGTTTTTAATCAGTACCTGGGCTTTTTCAAATGTTACACCCGATAGATAGATAGGTCCTACGTCGGGAATGGTTATCGAGCCATTCTGATCAATGGTAAGCTCCAGATGAGATTGGGAAGCGCCCCAAACAGTGATATAAAGCTCATCGCCAATCCCCAGTGTATAATTTTTCGGAGTGGGAATATTGGTGGAAGGTTCAAAGGTAAGATTTTCAGAATTAAAGATTTTAAAACCAAAGCTCTTCTTATTTTTTACACTCGCTTCAATTCTTGCTTTTCGTGAAATTAACTGACTCTTCAACGTCCCTGATTTAGATTTCAGCAAAGAACTGGTTCCAGTGGTTTCACTTTCTAAATCTCCGGCATTCATTTGTCTTTGTTGAATCCGGGTCGTTAAATCATCAATCTGCTGCTGGCTTGCACCCTGGGCCTTGGCCATCGCAATCGCCTGTTCCTGGGTAAGTCCTCTTGTCTGGATTTCTTTAATAATCCTGTCAATTTGGGAGTCGCTCAGTTCATTAACATTTACAGATGCTGGATTAACTGAACTCTGTCCGGTTGCAGGAACATAAAAATCCATCAGTAAAAAAAGAGTTATAAGAAATAAAGAGTGTATTTTCATTGTTAAAATGTTTTAATCACAAAACTGATAAGAAATTTTAAAGTACACAAATTACTTATCCGTATATTTTCAATATTTAATAAACTTGGAATTTATTGTATGAAATTTTTTGTTGTCAAATAGGGTAAGACCAAAGCAACAAACCCATCTTTACTTGCTTAAAGTAATCTCCCTTTTCTTCAGGCAAAATAGTTTTATAACGGATCTTGTGACTAATTGCTTCTTCGGCTTTTTCAATAAGACCTTCAAAAGCGCCCAGATTAATTCCTTCCCCAATTAAAAGTATATCGACAAATTCATTATCTCTGCCAACGGCAAAATCACCGGTTATCCAGGCTTCAATCAGATTACCCATTTTCTTGATTACCTCTTCAATGACATTATCTATACCAACATACTTCAGTACAATATTGTGAATATCCATTGACAGAGGGTGATGGCTATTGGCTTTATAAATTTTTTTATTTCCCAATTCATACGAAACCAATAATCCTGCCTTTTCGAACCTGTTTAATTCAAGACGGATAGCATTGGACGATTCATTAAATTCCTCAGCCAATCCACGGAGATACCCTTGATTTGATAGATTCAGGAAGAATCGAACCAATAATTTGATTCTCGTCTGAGAAGTAATCAATGATTCCAGCACTTTTATAAGTATCAGTAAAACAGGAAATTAAAAAATACAATGCGTCGATTTATTACGGCTCCGCCTCGTCAGTCACAGGGTGACCAATGGCCTTTGGCAAAATTTGACTCAATTATTTAATGATTAAAGCTTAGTTTGTGAGCCGTACCAACGAGCAACAAATTTACTCGATTGTATCGTATGTATGACATAAAATGTAAATTTTTTAAAAAAATTATTAAAAAATTGAGAATTAAAAATTTACACTGGTTAAAGGTCAAAAGATCATTGAATAGATGAGAAATTCATAATGAAATTATAAATAATGTACCCATATTCTTTGCTAACTCCATATACACTATAAACATTTTATCGTTTTAATTCTCATTTTTTAACTAAAATCATATAGAATGTTAAAAGATCATCTCTTGATGCAATTTATAAGGAACAGAATATATTAAAATTAATGAGTATCCGGTATGTTGCATAATGTTTATAGATTGTGTCATTAAGTTGTCATTAATGACAACATTTGACAAAGAGAAATCTCAATTCAATATCGTTTAGTTAAGGGGAAGTATCCATTGCCGTCAGCTTTAGCTGACGGAGAAAGTTTGAATCATTAATGGCTTTAGCCTCATTGATTTTTTAAAAATGTGGCTAAAGCCTATTTAATCAACATATTCATCCGTCAGCTGAAGCTGACGGCAATG
>Ga0163159_1003004_pt1 | contig 13195 bp, 13 predicted proteins | sample BioMet9_FD_108702 | JGI IMG/M metagenome (GOLD analysis project Ga0163159, IMG submission 108702) | Microbial communities from bioreactor (seeded with sewage sludge) at Lawrence Berkeley National Lab, California, USA - Biofuel... | ecosystem: Engineered > Bioreactor > Anaerobic > Unclassified ... | reverse complement strand
TGAAGATTACAATGCTGTATTTTGGTTTAATGTTTTTGTTGGTAGCGGCATTTATGTTATTCTATTTTTTTGTGCTCCATTAATTGCAAAATTTTATAATCAGCCGGATTTAGTATTATTATCCAGAGTCCTATTCCTTTCAATCGTTATCGGTGCACTTGGTATTGCACATAATGCAGTGTTGTTCCGAAAATTGATGGTCAAGGAGCGGGCAAAGATTGATATTATTTCAATAGCCTTAGCGGGCATTGTCGGCATTTATTTAGCAGTAAATGGCTATGGATATTGGGCATTGGCTATTCAGACACTAGTCTTTTCCTCTTTCGGTACGATTTTAAGATGGATCTTCTCTCCTTGGCATCCAACTCTTACCTTTAACTTCACTCCAGTGAAGGAAATGTTTGGTTTCGGAATAATAATGTTACTATCGTCTTTCGTTTCTCAAGTTCAGGTTAATGTCTTTTCTGTTTTACTTGGTCGTTTCTATTCTAAAGTGGATGTGGGCTATTATTCCCAAGGTACAAAATGGGGAGGAATGGGGTCTCAAGTATTAAATGGGATGGTAGTAAGTGTAGCGCAACCTGTATTTGTTGAAACAAGTATTGATAAATATAAGCAAGTTGTAGTATTTAGAAAAATGATTCGTTTTATTGCACTTGTCTCATTTCCTATAATGTTGGGAATTGCCTTTATTAGTAGAAATTTTATTGAACTTATAAATACAGAGTGGTTACCTTGTGTACCTGTGTTACAAATGTATTGTATATGGGGTGCAGTTTCTCCTATTCTTGTATTGTATAATCAAATTATTATTTCCTATAGTAAGTCAAATATTTATTTTATGTGTAATCTTATATTTGCAATAGTCCAAATAGGTTTGGCTTTTCTTGTCTTATCGAAAGGCCTTTATTGGATTGCCTTTACAAATATTGTAGCATTCTTTTTATTTTTGTTAGTATGGCATGTTTATGTTTCAAGAATAATACCGGTCCGGTTAATAGATATAATTAGAGATACAATTTTCTATTTTATTCTTGCTGTTCTTGATTTTATTCTAACATATTACTTATTATTGTTATTGAAAGTTGAAAATCAATTCCTATTAATAATATGTAAGATAGTGATTTCTTCATGTGTATATATATTAGTTCTTTGGAAGGCCAAATCAATAATTTTTCGAGAATGTCTGTTATATGTAAAGAACCGTATCTGTGCATCTAAACTTTTTGTATGAATAGTAGAAAAGAACATTTGGAGCGTCTAAAAGAAGTTCAGCCTGTCACAAAATGGAATTATTCATATTTGTTATGGGAATATCAATTGAAGGTTGTGATAAGTGCTTTAAAAAAGTATGCAAGTGGAAAGTTGCTAGATATTGGTTGTGGAAATAAGCCATTTGAGAACTATATTCTTCCATTGGTTGATGAATATGTGGGCTGTGATGTGATTCAATCCAGTCTAAATAAAGTTGATATAATTTGCGATGCATGTTCGATCCCTTTGGAAAGTGAATATTTTAATACTGTTATTTCGACTCAAGTAATGGAACATATTTCTAATTTTAATGTTTTTTTAGGTGAGACATATCGATTGCTTTCTAAAAAAGGTGTATTGATTTTGTCAGTTCCTTTCGTTTGGCCTGTGCATGAGGAACCGTACGATTTCTATAGATTTACAGAATATGGATTGAGGAGCAACTTGGATAAAGCTGGATTTAAAAGTGCAAAAATTATTCAAGCAGGAGGCCTATGGATATCTTTAGGTTTAATGTTTCTATCTTTTGGATGCAAGAATATTCAAAATCCAAATAAACTTTTTTCAATATTCTTGAAAGTTTATAATAAACTATTTGTGTTTATCAGCAATATTGTTTTTGCATTTTTAAATTGCAAATTTCCATGTTCAAAAATACCTTCTAGTTATTTAGTAATTGCATTTAAATGAAAAAATTTTTAGAGGAACCTATAACGGTTACATCTCCTTTGCTTCCTCCTTTAGAGGATTTTATTCCATATTTGGAAGATATATGGAATCGTAAATGGTTAACAAATAATGGCCTTTATCATCAGAAATTGGAGAGGGCTTTATGCGATTATTTAAAAGTGCCTTTTGTTAGTTTATTTACAAATGGTACTATACCATTAATTTGTGCTTTGCAAGCATTGCGTATTACAGGAGAAGTAATTACGACTCCATTTAGTTTTGTGGCGACAACTCATGCTTTATGGTGGAATGGCATAAAACCTGTTTTTGTGGATATCGATTCCATGACGTGCAATATGGATCCAAGTAAAATAGAAGCCGCAATTACTCCTAGAACTACGGCGATTATGCCTGTTCACGTATATGGATATCCATGTGATATTTCTAATATACAGAATATTGCTGATAAGTATGGATTAAAAGTTATATATGATGCAGCACATGCCTTTGGTGTTGAAATAAATGGAAAATCAATTCTTGAAGCAGGCGATCTGTCAACATTGAGTTTCCATGCAACAAAAGTTTATAATACTATAGAAGGAGGTGCCCTGATTTCGCATGATGAAAAAATGAAACAGCGGATTGATTATTTGAAAAATTTTGGATTTGCGGGTGAAACAACAGTGGTCGCTCCTGGAATTAATGGCAAACTTGATGAAATTCGTTCTGCATATGGATTACTTAATTTAAAGTATGTGGATGATGCAATAAATTCTCGGCATAAGATTTCTTTGAGGTATAAATCAGGTTTGGAAGGTATCCCTGGAATTAATTTTCTTAATGATATTAGTGGAGTCCGTCATAATTATTCTTATTTCCCGATTTTTGTTGATGAAAAAGAATATGGATTTTCAAGAGATGAATTATATTTTAAATTGAGAGAGAATAATGTCTTTGGTCGACGGTACTTCTATCCTTTAATTAGTACATTTTCAACATATAGAGGGTTGGATTCGTCTTCTCCTAACAATTTGGAAAATGCGTATAGACTTTCAAACAGCGTTATCTGTTTACCAATTTATCCAGGATTAACAGATGAGCAAATAGATTTTGTTATTGATTTAATAAAGAAAGTATGAATTCTTTTTATTCTGAACGAGAATTGTGTGAATTAGGATTTTTATCTTTAGGAAAAAATGTTTTATTGAGTAAGAAATGTAGTATTTATTCTCCATCAACTATTTCTATAGGAGATAATGTGAGGATAGATGATTATTGCATTTTGACTGGCCGAATTACTATAGGATCACATATACATATTTCTGCTTATGTTGCAATATATGGAACGTATGGCGTTTTTTTGGATGATTATTCGGGCATGTCTCCTAGATCGACAATCTATAGTGCAGTAGATGATTTTGGTGGAGATTTTTTGATCGGTCCTATTCATGATCCTCGATGTACGAATTTAAAAAAAGGTAGTGTCTTTATTGGTAAATATTCACAGGTCGGTGCCAATTCAGTTATTTTTCCTGATTTGAAAATTGCTGAGGGTGTAGCGATTGGTGCTTTTTCTTTAGTAAAAAATGACTTAGCTGCATGGGGTATATATGCAGGCATCCCTTTAAAAAAAATAAGAGATCGATCTAAAGGCCTTCTAAAGTTTGTTCAAGATGAATAAGTGTGATGTTTCAATTTGCATGATAACTTATAATCAAGGGAAGTATATAAAAAATGCTATAGAAGGGGTTTTGATGCAAAAAACAAATTTCGACTTTGAATTGATTATTGGGGAAGATTGTAGCAGTGATAACACTAATTCTATATGTGTAGAGTATGTTGAGAAATATCCAGATAAGATTAGGCTAATTTCATATTCTGAAAATCAAGGAATGATAAAAAACTTCATTCGAGTATTAGAGGAATCAAAAGGTAGATATATTGCATTTTGTGAGGGAGATGATTATTGGATTGATCCTTTTAAATTACAAAAGCAATTTGATTTTCTTGAGAATAATTCTTCTTATGGCTTAATATATACAGGAGTTTTTATTCAAGAGGGAGAAAAAAGAACGTTTTGGGAGCATCGTGATATAAGTGATTGTTTTGATGAACTGATAGTAGAAAATCATATTCCTACATTGTCTGTGTGTTGCCGTTCTAGTTATGTCTATGATTTTCTTTCTCTATTTAAAACTAGAATGGATAAGTGGCCTTTCGCTGATTTTCCTTTGTGGCTTTATATATCATCTTTATCTCTAATAAAATATATTCCTGACATGACAGGGGTGTATAGGATATTGTCAGGGTCTGTTTCACATCCAAATGATATTCATAGACAGATAAGTTTTCAAAGGGAGTGTTGTCGCGTTACATTTCTTATGAAGGAAGAATTGATTCCTTTTAAAGTCTCGAAATATTATAAGGATAATGAGTATATCTTCATAAAAAAATATTATTCTTGGATGGTCAGTATTGGAGATTGTAAATTGATAAATAAATCATTATCTTTTTTATTCAAAGAAAAATATATTATGCTCTTGTTTAAGTGCATTTTACTTCTCTCTTTTTATAAGTTTCCTACACTTCCTATTTACATTGTCAGGCTAAAGAATGTATTAAGAATTGCTTGAATATGTGTGGTTTGTATGTCATAATATGGAATTGATATTCATTTAAATAGATTTGCATTTTATATTTTAAAATTGCATTCATAAAAGTATGGGTGATCAAATAAAGGTTAGTATATGTATTCCTGTCTATAAAAATGCGGATTTTTTAATTCGTTGTGTTAACTCTATATTAATGCAGGATTATTTTTTATATGAAATAATTATTACAGATGATTCCCCCGATGATCAGCTTCATTTTATAAGTAAATATGATGATAGAATTCTTTATTTTAAGAATGATGTTCAATTGGGCAGTCCTAAAAATTGGAATAAAGCTATATCGTTAGCTCATGGCGAGTATATCAAGATAATGCATCAAGATGATTATTTCTCTTCTTCAACCTCTTTATCTCAATTCGTGCAATCTTTAGAAGATAATAAAAATTCAATTTTTACATTTTCAGCATGCCAAGATATTGGAGATAAGCTCATTATCGATAGACCAATCCAATATAAAAAGATTTCTAGATTCAAGAAAAATCCTTATTATCTTCTTTATGATAATTGTATTGGTGCTCCGAGTGTATTAATGTATCGGAGGAATAATCAACTATCTTTTGACGAGAATCTTGTTTGGCTAGTTGATATTGATTTTTATATACGACTTTTACTCATCAATGCAAATGTTTCTACAATTCACGAAAAATTGATTTCTATTGGCATTAGTCAATATCAAATCACTTCTAAATGTATTGATAATGTTGGACTTATTCTACATGAGTATGCTTATATATATAAAAAATATCATAATAACGTAACGAGACGAATATTACTATTCCAGTTCTCTAAATACAATGTTTATAATGAATCCAGAATATTACATTATGGATTGAATTTTAATCTAACAAAAATAGATTTCTTATTTATCCTCTTATTTAAACTCTATCAAATTAGCATATTCTTGCTGAAGAAATTAAAACGTATATTTTTTTAGAAATGCATGTTATAGTTTTGTCAGGTGGACTGGGAAACCAAATGTTCCAGTATGCTTTTTATTTAAGTAAGAAGCATTTGCTGGCTTCTGATGCTTTTTATTTATCTTCTTATTCAGTGAAGAGAGAAAACGCTCATAATGGTTTAGAATTGTTTCGTCTCTTTGGGCTTGATCCGGGGGAAAGGATAAATAAGTATGAAATGACTGTAGCTATAATTAGGAAATTGTTTGTTTTCGAAGATAGAAGGATAATAGGCTCTTTTGTCCCTATCTTGATTTGGCTCTTGTCGGTCTTTAACATCAGGATCATAAAAGAATTGAATGCTGGAGTCTATTTTGAGAATGTGCTTTCTCATTATAAATCAGCTTATTATTTTGGATTTTGGCAGAGCGAAAAATATTTTTCTTCTGTAAATCCATTAGTTAAATCTACATTTAGATTTAAACAGTCTATTTCCGATAAGTCTAGAGAATTACTTAGTGTTCTGAAAACTAGAGATAATACTGTTTCTATTCATGTAAGGAGAGGTGATTATCTTTTAGATAAATATAAAGCTGCATATGGCTCAATTTGCACATTTGAATATTATCAGAAAGCATTGAGCTTGATTAAATCAAAAATTCAAAATCCTTTTTTTGTTGTTTTTTCTGATGATATACAGTGGGTTAGTGAACATCTTGCTATCTCTGAAGCAGTGTATGTTGATTGGAATATTGGACTAGATTCTTGGCAAGATATGTTTTTGATGTCACAATGTCGGCATAATATTATAGCAAATAGTACTTTTAGTTGGTGGGGGGCATGGCTAAATAACAATACAGATAAAATAGTTATTGCGCCTCGTCGTTTTATTAATAATCAAGAAACCCCAGATTTACTCCCTGATAGTTGGATTAAATTATGAAAGTCTCGATAATCATCCCAATATATAATGTCTCCGATTATATTGAGCAGTGCTTGGTGTCTGTTTTTAATCAGAGTTATGATGATTTGGAAATAATTTTGATTGACGATGCGACTCCTGATGACAGTATGTTGAAAGTCGATCGAATAATTGCGACAAATCAAATAAAAAATAATATTCTTGTTTTGAAACATGATAAGAATCAGGGTTTATCTGCAGCTCGAAATACAGGAATAAAAGCTTCTCACGGTGAATATTTGTTTTTTTTGGATAGTGATGATGTGTTACCAATAAATGCTATAGAGGATTTAGTCAAGTATACATCAGATTCTCCTGATTTTGTAATATCTGCTTATTCTATTTTAAATTCCTCAAAAGATATTCCCGTTTGTTTACAATTATCGGATGGACAGGAACTGTCTGGTATGGAGATATTGAATTCGCTTTGTTCTAAATCTTGGTTTGGTACAGCTTGGAATAAGCTTGTTCATAGAAGAATGTTTGATGAATATGCTTGCTTTTTCCATGAAGGGATACTACATGAAGATATACCTTGGAGTTTTGCTTTATCAATTAAGGCAAAATTTGTAAGAGTTTGTTCTCATATAACGTATTTATATCGAATCCGCGCAGGTTCTATTACACAAAAAATTAATTCTCGTAATTTCGATAGTTTAGAAAGTGCATATATTGACATGCTTTCTTTAATTAAAGATAATCATATTGCCCTTACTCCATTGCTAATGGAGTATTTATCTGATCATCGTATCTATTTTTATAAGGAGCTTGTACGCCAGCATCTTGGTATAGAAGAAATTAGTAAAAGAATAAGAAACGTAAATAAATTGTTTAATGGTTATAACCTCCCTAATTTCAGATATACAAAACAAACAAATTTGAAATTGCTGGCTTATTTACTACCGGTTAGAATTGGTGTTTTTTATGTTAAGTGTTCATTATGAATGGCCAACAATTAGTATGCTAATTAATTATATCATCTTAGCGCATAAGAATCCGAATCAAATTATACGTTTGATAAAAAGATTGGATTATATGAATGTGTCTTTTTATATTCATATTGATAAATCTGTCGATATTATTCCATATAAAAATAAATTATCTTTATTCAATAATGTATTCTTTGTAGAAGAGAATCGGAGAATAAAATGTATCTGGGGGGATGTGTCCATTGTGAAGGCTATTTTTGAGTGCATGAGATTGGTGAAGAATATAAGTGAGGACGGTTACACTGTATTGTTGAGTGGGCAGGATTATCCTTTGAAGTCAGGTAAATATATCTATGATTTCTTGAACCGTCAATCTTCAAATTTTATGACTTATCTTCCATTTCCTATCCTTAATTGGGGAGAGAGAGGAGGATATGATAAACTGGATCGATATTGGTTTACATTGACTAATAATGGTAAGAAGAAGGCTGAAATATACCCTCTTTCATTTAGTAGAAAGAACATTGTAAACTATTTTCGTATAATGATTTACTCTCCGTCCTTATTGCCAAAAGCCATATCCCTTTTCTTTAAGAGAAGAGAGATCCCAAATCATATGGAATTCTATGGAGGAGAAGCGTGGTGGATACTTCGCAACTCATCCATATGTTATATTTTGAAATTTCTTTCTTTGCATCCTGATTGTATGCTGTCTCATGAATATTCTCTTACTCCTGATGAAGAACTCTATCATTCTATTTTATGTTCGAATAAAAGCATAAGAGAGAATACAAGGAATACTACTTTGAAGTATATTAATTGGAAAGAGGGGAATCAAAGTCCAGATATTTTTAATATGGATGATTTTCCTCTTTTGAAAGCTAAAATAGATAATATGGAGGATTATTTATTTGCCAGGAAGTTTGATATTGAAAAATGTTCATCTATTCTTGATAAGATAGATGATTATGTCGATACTATGAGTATTATGTGAATATAAGTATATTTGTTACTATGTTTTATTGATTTCATGAAGAGTTTAGAAATAGAATTTGTGGACTTTTGGAAAGGTTTTAATCGATATGATAATTTTATTACACAACGATTATCTAAATACTACGAGATTGAAATAAGTAAAAATCCTGATTATGTATTTTATTCAACCTTTGGTTTTAAACATCTTGGATATAAGAATGCCATAAAAATATATTATACGGGAGAAAATGATGTTCCGGATTTTAATTTCTGCGATTATGCTATAGGATTCCAGCCGATTATATTTGATGATAGATACTTGAGGTTCCCTTTATACTTGTTATATGATTCTTATTATGAATTGAAGGAAAAAAGAATTAAAGAGAATTTGTTGAATCGCAAATTCTGCAATTTCGTCTATTCTAATTCAATTTATTCCACGCCATTACGAGAACAATTTTTTCTTCAATTGTCTAAATATAAGAAAGTCGATTCTGGTGGACGTTTGTTGAATAATATTGGAGGTCCAGTTAAGGATAAATTGAATTTCATAAGGAATTACAAATTTACGATTGCCTTTGAAAACAGTTCAATATCGGGTTATACAACGGAGAAGTTACTGGAACCTATGGTAGCAAACTCACTCCCGATATATTGGGGAAGCCCCAATGTATATTTAGATTTCAATCCGGATTCAATTTTAGATATTCAGGATTTTTCATCTTTTGATGAAGCAATAGATGAGATTGTAAGGTTGGATTCAGATGATAAAGCTTATCTACATAAGTTATCCATCCCTTGGCAAACTATTGAACAATCTTCTAAAAACTGGGAAGATGAGATTTCTTCATTTTTATGTAATATCTTTGATCAGTCTAAGACAAATGCAATCCGTAGAACAAATTATGGTTATGCTGTGATGAAAAAATATAAAGAGGCTAGATTCGCTAAAATAGCGTCGATCCCATTATTACGTAACCTTTAATTTATTGAATAATATGTTGTTGTCAAGGTATAAAATTTTAAATCAAAGTTTCCCGAATAGATTCGTTTATCATATTGGTGCTGCTGAGGGTTTCTTTTCCGAATACAATAATATGATTCTTTCGATGTTGTATTGTTTGGAGCACAAAATACAATTCAATCTGTATTCAAAAGATGCTAATTTTAAGTATGATAAAGGTTGGTCTGATTATTTTGCCCCTTTTTGTCTTGAAACTGGAAACTTGTTCCATTCATTTTTTAATCGGAGGACGAATTCCCGATTTAAGAATTCGGTTTTGGGAAAGATAGATTTGTTTTTGACGAAAATATTTTGTGCTATTCATCCTTCAGTACTAACAACTTATGATTTATGGAACTTGATCCGTTCACAAAAGTTATCCCGGTCTTTCGTTTTTCCTGAACTTTCGGTTTCTGGGCCATTGAAAAGTGTTTGCCGAGAGTTGATAAACATGACATGGATTTATAACGCACCAACAAAGGCATATATAGAAAACTTGATTACGGGCCTTGATTTACCTTCGCATTATATAGGTTTACATATACGGGGTGGAGATAAATACAAGGAAGCTTTGATTCAAAGTGTTGATTTGTATGTACAGAAAGCAGAAAGCTTATCTCCTCTACGTATAGCATTTGTCTTGACGGATGATTATTCGGTATATGAGCAATTGATTGCTAATTATCCATCTTGGTCTTTTTATACTTTATGTGGAAAAGATGAGCGTGGTTATTATAATGACAGATTTAAGCGAAAAAGTCCAAAATTAAAGAAGGCACGTTATTTAAAACTATTCGCTTCCATGGATATATTGGCTAAATCGGTTTTTTTTATTGGTACATTTTCATCAAATCCCGGAATGTATTTGGGAATGCGCATGGATGAGGGTAAAGCATTCTCGGTTGATATACCGGAGTGGACTATTTGGTAGAAATCATTTGAATTGCTGAATGAATTCGATTCAATTCAATATTGTTTTTCTATGATTATGGAACTTACTAATATCAAATTATATCGAATGACGCATATTAAGAATATTCCTCATATTCTGCGGTATGGTTTGACTCACAAGAATTCAGATTTTCATGATCCGAATTTCGTTGCAATAGGCGATTCAAGTTTGATAGACTATAGATCTACTAAGAAAGTAAATATCGGTGGGAATGTTATTACTTTAGGTGATTTTATTCCTTTTTATTTTGGAGCGCGGATGCCAATGCTTTATGTTATTCAGCATGGAGGGAATTTTGTTCCTTCTGTGGTAAGTCCACGAAATATTATTTATGTTGTTGTTTCATTGAAATCCATATTAGATGACCCAGGAGTAATTTATTATTTTACGGATGGACATGCCACTGATGTTTTAACGACTTTTTATGATCAAAATAATATTAAAGAATTGCCTTCTATTATTGATTGGGAGTCGGTAAGAACTCGACAATGGAGTGGGGATGGAATTGATACTGATGTAAAACGTAAGAAGCAAGCAGAGTTTTTAGTGGGGAAAGATATATCAATGGAACATGTTGTCGGTTTTGGCTGTTATAATAATGAGGTTAAGGATCAATTGACATCTATGGGTGTTGATGTTAGTCTTATTAAAGTGATACCAGATTCATATTATTAAATTTATGATACATTATTTATCAGGAAACATATTGGAGTCGAGTGCTTATGCATTGGTGAATACTGTGAATTTACTTGGTGTTATGGGGAAAGGAATTGCACTGCAGTTTAAGAAAAGTTTTCCGAATAACTATAAGGCGTACAAACAGGCATGCCAAAATAAAAATATTGATATAGGTAAGCTGTTTGTTACTAAAGAGAATACTGTTTTGGGAGAGAAGATGATTATTAATTTTCCTACGAAAACAGATTGGCGTAAGTCCTCTGAGTATTCTTATATCGATGCTGGCTTAGACGATTTGGTTAAGGTTATAAGCATTAATCAGATAGAAAGTGTAGCGCTTCCTCCATTAGGTTCGGGTAATGGAGGTCTATATTGGGGAAGAGTTAAAATGATGATAGAAAACAAGTTATCCGATCTAGATATTGATATATTTGTATATGAACCGAGTAATGCCCTTCAAAAACAAATGAAATCTGAACGGGTAAAATTGACTGATGCGCGTGCACTTTTATTGTTTGTTCTCTTTGATTTGGTGAGACACGGGGAATTCGTTTCGGAGTTTTCGAGCGAAAAGATTTGTTATTTCTTGCAGAAATTTGGAGCTCAGGATATTTTCAAACTTCATTTTGAACCCAAATATTATGGTCCGTATTCTGGAAAAGTCAGATACGTTCTGAATGCATTGAATGGGAGTTATATTATGGGCTATAGTGATATGAACAAGAAGCCATTCGATTCTTTATCTCTCATCTCGGATTCATATCCTGATGTAAAGAGGATAGTTGAAAATAACCCTGTATTATTAAATATCGCAAGTAAAACTGAATCTTTTCTGGATGGCTTTTACTCGGATTTTGCCCTTGAACTTTTGTCTACTGTAGATTATATAATGTCAGGTCAAAAAGAAATGTCTACAGATGATATCTATGCTCAAGTAAGTAAATGGAGCTATCGTAAGAGCAAGCTTTTCTCAGATAAAAAATATATTGAAATAGCTCGTAACCATATAATTAAGATGGCCTAGTATTATTTTATTCCCCTTTCATATCTCCTTCTTCTATCCTCCTCGGAATATTTCTCTAAAAATAATTGTCGTGCATACTGATTGAATCGCGGAAGGGGATGTTTTGAAACTTCATTTAAAACCTTAATGAACTCTTCTTTTGTATTGCATAGTGCACCTACCTTGTTATAATCCACATCATATCCTTCAAAAGCTTCGGTGGTTCCGATAATATTCTTCCCGTACATTAATGCTTCGCATGTTTTGACTTTCATACCGCTACCTTCAAAAATTGGTAGAAGCATAAAATCTGCATCCTCTATAAACGGCTTTAGATCTGCCACATCACTAAATACTTCTATCTGCTGATTCTTCTCTATCATCGGGAGAATGGCTTTCATTCCCTTCCCTACAATCTGCAATTTGATATTAACTTGCGGAAGTACATTCTGTACAAACCAAATAATTCCTTTCACATTCATCGGAAAATAAGAGCCTAAAAACAGGCAAGTAGGCATGGCAGAAGTCATACCTTCCGGATATTCGGACTGATTGTATTTGTCTTTAAATACTATTGGCGAAAGGATATCTATTTTGCGATGATGACGTTTCTCTATCTCTTTCTGATCTCTTTCGTTAAGTGCGATGATGATGTCGGAATAGTCGCAAGCTTGCTGATCATTCTTGGCTACACAATTTACAACTATCGGACGCCAAGGTTTATTCCCTATTTTTGCTTCAAAATATATTGATTCTACATTATGAAAAAAGGTAATGATTTTGCCTCGATAATGTATGTCTCTTAATTCTTTTGCAATAATCCCAAAGATGCTTCTATCTATGAATACATGTGAATAGGCTAACCCTTGTTCTGCAATAGCCTCGACTCTCTTAGGCGACAGTCCGTAATAATATCCCTTTATAAAGTGAAAAAGGATGGGAAGGGCATGTAATAAGAGCGTTTTTTTACTTTGCTTCTCATGAATGTAGATCACATCTACATTCTCTTCTCCAAAAATCTGACAGAGAACATGGTAATTCAGGTTCGTCTGTTGTTCTCCACCTGCATCGATTCTTTCCGGTTTTCTGTATCGTATGAAAAGTAGCTTATCCATATCCAATCTTCATTTGTGAACAAAGATATGTATTATTTTATATTCTTTCTCTGAGTATTAGAAATAAAAACTCTACTTTTGCAGAATA
>Ga0163159_1002998_pt1 | contig 13213 bp, 10 predicted proteins | sample BioMet9_FD_108702 | JGI IMG/M metagenome (GOLD analysis project Ga0163159, IMG submission 108702) | Microbial communities from bioreactor (seeded with sewage sludge) at Lawrence Berkeley National Lab, California, USA - Biofuel... | ecosystem: Engineered > Bioreactor > Anaerobic > Unclassified ... | reverse complement strand
CCCTCCCCTATCAGTTTCCTTGCCGCTTCAACGCTGTCAGCCAGTTTCCTGGCGACCAGGTACCTGTCAAGACGCTGCAGTTTAGGCTTTACAGACATTTTCAGCGCAGATCCTGATGATGTTGTCAACCGTCATGCCGCATTCCTGCCACTGTTCTGCTCTGGTGGCATGCGCCACGAATCTGTCCGGCGCGCCCAGCGAAATTATCCTGCAGGAGGAACCGCAGTCGCAGGCAATTTTGACTATGCACTCTCCCACGCCGCCGCAAAGTTCATTTTCTTCAGCCGTTATCATCAGCGTATGGGTGGATAAAAGCTCTGTCAAAGCGTCTTCGTCGACCGGCTTGATGAAGCGCAGATCGACGACGGTGGGAACAATGCCACTGTTTTTCAATTCAGCCGCTGCCTTCAGCATTAAAGGCGTCGTACTGCCAACGCCCAGCAGGCAAACCTTGCTGCCCGTCTCCAGCACCTCAAGCTTCCCCCAGGGAGCAGGTTCCCTTGGCTGTGCCGGTATGACGGCAGCCCCGCGCGGATATCTGATTGCCATCGGTATGCTGCGCTTAAGCCAGCTCCTTACGAAGTAGTCCATATCGGCGGCGTCGCGCGGAGCCGCAACCGTCATGTTGGGGATGGCTCTGAACCAGGACACGTCCAGCAGTCCGTGGTGCGTTTCTCCGTCTTCGCCAACGAACCCGGCGCGATCCACGCCCAATAATACGGGCAGTTTTGGAAGGCATATATCATGCACGATCTGGTCAGCAGTGCGCTGCAGAAAAGTTGAATATATGCACACAGCCGGTCTCATGCCTGCCGCTGCCATGCCTGCGGCGAAGATGAGCAGATGTTCCTCGGAGATGCCGGCGTCAAAAAATCTGTCCGGGTATTTTTTTGCGAAATTGCCAAGCTTGGTGCCGTCCTTCATTGCGGCCGTGCATACGACCACCCGTTTGTCGGCGGCGGCAAGCGCCTCCAGACTGCCGGCCATTACTGCGCTCCAGCTTGGCGCTGCAGAAGATTTGGCCGGGACATCGGCTGCATCAAGCGAGGTACCGGGCCCCACTCCGTGAAAATACGAAGGATGCGCCTCTGTTTGCGGAAACCCTTTGCCTTTCTGCGTAATTACGTGGATCAGCAGAGATCTGTCATAGTTCTTGGCCAGGTTGAAAACGCTCTCCATTTCGCGCACGTTGTGCCCGTCAAAAGGTCCCCAGTAGCTGATGTCCATGGCTTCGAAGACGTTTGTGGGCAGCAGCAGCGATTTCAGCTTTGTCTTGATATTGCCAAGGGCTTCCTCCAGTTGTTCGCCGCCGTGCTCCCTCGCGCGGCACTGTTCTTTGATGAAGTCCTTGAATTTCTTGTAAACAGGGTTGACCGAGAGCCTGGCTAGGTGGTTCGCCATGCCGCCGACGCGGGGGTTGATGGACATCTTATTGTCGTTTAAGACAATTATAATTTTTGATTTTACGTTATCAACGCCGTTGAGAGCCTCAAACGCTACGCCGTTCAAAAGCGCACCGTCGCCTATCACGGCGATCACGTTGAATTTTTCGCCGCACAGGTCGCGGGCTTTGGCATAACCCATCGCCGCAGAAATGGAAGTGCTGCTGTGCCCGGTCGTGAAAAAGTCATAGCGGCTCTCGTCCATGCGCGGGAAACCGGCGATGCCGCCCTTTTTTCTCAAAGTGTCAAAGGCTTCCAGCCTGCCGGTAAGGATTTTATAACTGTAGGATTGATGGCCGACATCGAAAATGATTTTATCCTCGTCAGGGTTGAAAGCGCGCAGCAGGGCCACCGTGAGTTCCACTGAACCGAGCGAGGAACTGAGATGTCCGCCGTTTTGCAGCGTTACGGACAAAATCTTTTGTCTGAGTTCAGAACAGAGAAGCGTCAGGTCCTGCTGGGAAAGTCCCTTGAGGCCCTTGAAATCCGCTGCTTTTTCGAGCATTCCCATCGCCGCGCCGCTCTCAGCTAGCAGGTTCTGCCTGTCAGATAAGCGGGCAGCTCGGCGAGAAAATCGTCCTGAGGCAGCACCTCGGCAACCGCCGCCGCCGCCAGACGCGACTCTTCCAGTGCCATGGCCTTCGCCTTGCCCATTCCGTATACGGTGACGTGGGTGAGTTTGTTCTGTTCTGCGTCTTTGCCCGGCGTTTTGCCAAGCTCTGCGGCCGTACTGGTAACGTCAAGAATGTCGTCTACGATCTGAAAAGCCGAACCAAGATGTGTCCCATAATTATGATAACAATCAAGCAGCCTCTCGTCGCTGGTGCCGAGAGAAGCGCCGGTCATAACCGCTGCGCGAATCAGAGCGCCTGTTTTCAATCTGGCTATTTTGCGCACGTAATCAGGATCACCTGTGCCATCGTCCTCTTCCATGTCGAGCACCTGACCGCCGCACACTCCGAAAGGTCCCATCGCGCTGGTAAATATCTGCATTGCCTGCATGAGTCTTTCCGGTTTGACATTTTTGGTATGCGTGAGAGGAAATTCCGCCGCTTCGAGCATCAGAGAATCGCCGGCCAGAAGCGCGAGCGCTTCGCCAAAGCGAACGTGGCTGGAAGGTTTGCCGCGCCTCATGCCGTCGTCATCCATGCAGGGCAGATCATCGTGAATGAGAGTGCCGGTATGAAACATCTCCAGTCCCAGCGCCATCGGCAGCGCGTATTCCGTCTGGCAGCCGCACCTTTCGGCCGCAGCAAGGCAAAGCGCCGGCCTCAGCCTTTTGCCGCCCGCGTTGAGCGAATATTCAATCGCTTCCGACAATCTGGCCGGCACGCCGTTGCTGCGGTCGGTTTTAGTATCTGCAAGATAAGCTTCAAATTTCAACCGATTTGATTCCAGCTTCTGTTTAACTCTGGCGTTTATCGCAGCGTCCATGTCATGCATCCTTTTTTGCGTCTTCCTGCTGGCCGGCCGGAGCTTCAGTCAGCAGCGTGATCTTCTGCCTTGCCTCTTCAAGGTATGCGCGGCACTCTTTTACAAGGGCTATTCCACGCTCAAATTCCTCCAGAGCTTTTTCAAGGGGCAGGTCTTCCTGCTCCATCTCCCTCTGTATTTTATCCAATTCATCCATTTTTTCGCTGAAATTCATCTCAAAGCCTCCAATAACTGTTGCAACTTCATCACACTTTATGATACAATGCACGGGTTGATTGTTCTACGACTTGCAAGGAGGGAATACGAATGTCCAAGTTCTGTGATTGCTGCGGCCGCGGCCCGGTAACGGGAAACAACGTCAGCCACTCTAACCGTCATACCAGGCGCCGCTGGAATATCAATATTCAGAGCGTGAGAGTCGACGTAGGCGGCGGAGAAACGCGAAAGCTTAATATCTGCACCAAGTGCCTCCGTTCCGGTAGAGTTCAGAGAGCCGTTTAAAAACGGCTCTTTTTTTATATCAAAAGCCGGCTTCAACACTTTAATCATCCTTCCCCAGCGCCTGTTCAAGCAGATCCTTGGCTCCCTCTTCATCCGTCAGTATCTCCCTGGGCCTGGCTCCGTCGGCGGGGCCTACGATGCCCAGCTGCTCCATCATGTCTATCAGACGAGACGCCCTCGAGAAACCGACTCTCAGCCTTCTCTGCAGCCCGCTGGCCGACGCAATGCCGGTCGACATCACGCATTCTATAGCATCCTCAAGCATATCGTCATCGTAAGTGCTGTCAGCTGACATTCCGCCCTGCGTGTCCTGTTCCTCTATTTCAATGAAATCAGGTTCGCCGAAGAGGTTGTCCAGGTAGTCCAGCCAGACAGACAGGACCTTTTCGTCCACCCACGGCGACTGAATCCTGATCGGTTTCGGATATTTTGTGGACAGGAAGAGCATGTCCCCCTTGCCCAGCAGCTTCTCGGCGCCGGCGCAGTCAATGATCGTTCTCGAATCCGCATTGCTAGGCAGTGTAAACGCCACGCGGGCCGGAATGTTCGCCTTGATAAGACCAGTGATGACGTTCACGGACGGACGCTGAGTGGCCAGCATCAGATGGATGCCGGTCGCCCTGGCCATTTGGGCAAGCCTGCAGATATATTCTTCTACTTCTTTTGGCGAGGTCATCATAAGGTCGGCCAGTTCGTCCACGACAATTACTATATGCGGCATCCTGTCCTTAGGCAGTGCCTTGGCGTTGAAGCCTTCCAGATTTCTAACGCGGGCCTTCGCAAAGGTGGAATAACGGCTCTCCATCTGCCTGATCGCCCAGGCCAGAACATGTACGGCTTTCTTCGTATCGGTTACAGGCGGCGTCAGCAGGTGCGGCAGTCTGTCGTAAATCGCCATTTCCACTCGTTTAGGGTCTACAAGTATCATGCGCAGCTCCTCGGGAGTGCGCACGGAGCAAAGTCCGACTATGCAGGAATTGATGAACACGCTCTTGCCTGACCCGGTCGTGCCGGCAATCAGGATGTGAGGCAAATCTTCCAGCCCCACCACCACAGAGTCGCCGTTGACCGCAATTCCGAAAGGAAGCGGCAGAGACGTGTCAGAATTCAGGAAAGCATCGCTCTCTATGACGGTGCGGAGAGGAATGCCCCTCCTCTTCGGATTGGGGATCTCGATGCCGACGTAGGGTTTGCCCGGGATCGGAGCTTCTATGCGCAGGCTGGGCACCGCAGTGGCCAGCGCGATATCGCTGGCCAGGGCCGCCACCTTGCTAACCTTGATGCCGGGCGCCAGCTGAATGCGGAACTGGATGACGGTAGGTCCGACCAGGATCTCTGCCAGTTTCGCTTCGATATTGAATTGTTCCAGAGCTTTAATGATCTTTTCGCCGAGAGGATAGGCCTTTTCCTCATCCATTTCGCCGTCGTGAGATTCTTCAGGGCCGAAAATATCGGCTGGCGGCGGGAACACGCCCTGATCAACGCCTTTTTGCCCGTCTTCGCCGAGGTTGAAAGACGGATCCTGTATCTGCGCGTCCGCTTCGCTCTGCTGCCCGGCTGTGGCTTCAGCCATGCCGGCTCCAGGGGCTGGGGACGTTTGGTCGTCCTCCGTCTCCTGCGCGTCAAAGTAGCCGCTTGTGCCGTCGAAGTCGGAAATATTAGGCGCATCAACAGCCGGACGAGCATCTTCCTGAACGTCAACGGCCGGCTCAGGAGTCTTTTCTTCTGTAATTGCTTCTTCCCGTGCCGTATTGTGCCTGTCGGTCCTGAATTCCGGCAGCTTCAGCTTACTTATCATGGGTATTTTATAGAGCAGCACGGCTATACACAGCATGGCAGCCCCGCATATAAAAGTCCCGAACGCCCCGACGTACGAGAATATTTTTTCGGCCTCATAGCTGCCTAAACGGCCGTCGGCCAGCCATGTGAACCTGAACATCAAAGACGAATTTGTCATGGCCGCGATGCCAAGCAGCAGCGAGGCAAGCAGAAAAAGCAGCAAGGTGCCCAGGATCTGGCGCAGCAGATTGGGAACCTTGCGGGAGATCAATCTGGATACGCACAAATATATTATGAAAGCAATCGGAATAATGACTGAACCGCCTACCAGACTCAGAAGCCGGAAAGCGGTCTTTTCGCCCAGCGTGCCGGTCCAGGGCGTATAGAGCGCCGCCGTCAGGTAGAGACAAATGATCAGCACGACAGCAGCCGTGATTGTCAGCCATTTCTGGAACTTTGCCGACATGTCTTTTATATTTCCGGCTAAAATCTGTCTTCCGCCGCCTTCGTCTTTTCTCCTGACGATCCGCCTTGTCATGCCTCGCTGCCTCCAACCGTTAGGCCTGCTACCAGCATGGACGGCTGCCCGTCCGTGACCGGCACGCCCTGTCCTGATTTTCCGCAGATGCCCGGATCCATGAGGAGGTTGTGCCCAAGCGCTTTTATGTTCCTCAGCGCAGACGGACCGTTGCCGGTCAAGGTGGCGCCGCGTACGGCTTCGCCAATTTTGCCGTTCCTGATAAGATAACCTTCGGATACGTAAAACACGAAATCGCCGGAAGTGGGATTGACTTCCCCGCCGCCCATCTTCTTCACGAAGAGGCCGCTGCCGGCTTTGGACAGCATTTCGTCAAACTCGCAGCGTCCCGGCAGCAGGAACGTATTGCTCATGCGCGGCACGGGAACGTTTCTGTAGGACTCTCTTCTGCCGTTGCCGGACAGGGGCAGCCCGTCGGCCAGCGCCGAATTTATGTCCGTCAGGTAGTTTTTAAGCACGCCGTTTTCAATCAGCACTGTCCGCTGTGCAGGGGTGCCTTCGTCGTCGAACTTGTACGAACCGAAAAGATCTGGCAGAGTCGGATCGTCCACCATTGTGACGCTGTCGTCGGCTACCTTTTCGCCGATCTTTCCTCTGTACGCAGAGTAGTCTTTTTTTACTATATCCGCTTCAAGACTGTGGCCGCAGGCTTCGTGAACGATCGTGCCGCCTGCCTCGCCCGCCAGCAGCACGTTCATCCTTCCCGCCGGACAAGGTTTTGCCGACAGCATCAGCAAAGCCCGTCTCAGCGCGGTCATGGCTATTTCCTCCGGCTTGGCGTCAAGCCAGAACTTTTCGTAAGGCAGAGACATGCAGCGTCTTTCCGAGCCGGTTTGCAGCACGCCGTCCTTCTCCACTATCACCTGGGCTGTAAAACTTGTGTAGTTTCTGGCGTCGCGGGCCGATTTACCCCGAGGGCTGATGACCAGCACGCTGCGGCTCGAGGTGCTGCATTTGAAGGAGACCTGTCTGACATAAGAGGATTCTCCCCTTACGAGTTTGTCGAGTCCGCTGATAAAAGAAGGGTCTGGCCTGGAAACTTTGACGGCTGAGAGCAGCGGGCTCTTGCCGCCCTCGCCGCAAGAGACAGTTTTTCTTCCGAACGCTGTCTCAGACGCCGCGGAAAACGCGTTTGCTATATCAGCAGCGGCTGCGCCAGGCGCTGAGGCATAGAATGTTCTGCCTCCTACAATGATCCTGGCGCCTGACCCGTCTGAATTAGACGAGGACAATTCCTCGATTCTGCCGTTTTCATAGTATACGGAATGACCGACGCCAGACTGCACAAAGATCTCCGCATGGTCGGCGCCGGATTTTACGGCATCTTTTATCTGTTCACGCATCAAATCTGTTTCGTACATTACTGCTCTCCAAGCTCCCGTACTCTGTTCAAAACTACGTCGACGCCTTCGGCGCGAACGCTTTCGATAAATGAATACACATACTCAATCAAACCGGCAGGCGTATAGACAGTGACACGACCTGCCTTTGCGTCGTTAGTCTCGAGGAAACCAAGTCCTTCGCAGGCGTCCAGATTCCAGCTTATATAAAAAATATCTTTGGGCGGAACAGTAAGTTCCACCGCTTTCATGCTTCTATAATTATTTTTGCCGTTCATTTCGTCCGTCCGCTTTCAGATTCTATCCACAACCGTTATTCATTATAGCATAGCGCATGGCAAGCTGACCCAGCTACTAGGCCAGATGCCGCGTGTTTTGGAAGAAACGGGCCGGACGGCGGTTCTGGCTGAGCTGACGAACAAAAGCCTGGCCGCTGTTATTTGAGAAGTTCTTTCTGTTTCTTCAGATGTTCTTCATAAGTCCTGCTGAAAATATGGCGTCCGCTGCCGTTGGCAAAAAAGAACAGGTAATCTGTTTTTTCAGGCTTAAAAGCGCTTTGCCACGACTGGATGGATGGCACGCAGATGGGGCCGGGCGGAAGGCCTGCGTTGGCATAAGTGTTGTAGGGCGAAGCTATCTTAAGGTCGTCGTAGGCAAGGCGCCGTTTTTTGACGCCGCGCTGTTCCCAGCAATAAACTACGGTCGCGCATGATTGCAGCCTCATCGCCTTTTCCATCCGCTTCAAAAAAATGCCGGCCAGAATCGGACGGTCAGATTCGACCTTGGCCTCTCCTTCGACGATGGAGGCGAGTATCCCCGTCTTCAGCACATCGGCCGACGCAGCGTCAGCCGGGATCATCGCAGCGGTTTTCTCGTACCAGAGCCTTGACGCCCTCTGTACGAATTGTCTGGCATCAGACTGTCCTGGCGACAAATAGTAGGTCTCCGGCAGCAAGAATATTATTCTGAAGGCTGCGTTCACGGGCAGGTACCGGCGCACTTCGGCGGGAAAATTCAGGTCGTCCGCCAGAGCGTCGCCAAGCGTCTTGTCTCCTCCGACTTTGACTGCAAAATCTTTAAACCTGACGCCTGGGATCAGCGTTATTTTCAGGGATTGAGGCCTGGCTGTTTTCAGCTGCAAAGCAACGCTGCTCGGGGTGCCTCTGACCAGTTCGTAAACGCCGGGTTTGAGGTTTTTATCTATTTTGAGCAATTTCATTGCGTCGACGAGCAAGCTGGCGCTGTCAACCACGCCGGCCTTCTGGATCTCCAGCGAAGCTTCCCCAGCCGACATGCCGGACGAGACCACTACGGATATTTTCCTGTTCAAATCGGAAAAGTAATCGGGACAGCGCAGCGGAAGCGCGATGCAGAACGCGCAATATACAGCGGCGGCGGCAACAGCCATCGTTATATCAGCAAAACGTTTGAACACTTCTCCACCCCCGTCGCAAACGACGCAAAATCAAGATCCGGCAATGAGTGACGACCCATTATACAACAACTGTCAGCTGCCGGCGCGCGCTGTACAAAATATTTGCTTGACATTTAATATATTGGAGAGTATATATGTAAACCATTAAAACCATTTCAGTGGGGAAAGGAGCGCCTGAGATGAATTATCGCCTGACATGCATTTTTTCTTATTCAGCATATTCCTCTCCTTCCGCCGACGCTTCTTCATGCAGCGGCTCTGGCGGAGCCTGCCGATCTCGCGGCGTATAAATGCGGATATTAATGGCTGCAGTTGTACGACAAGGAGATCGGAGTTTTCCGACCTCTTTTTTTGTATTTTGCAGCGCCGACACAGTGATAGATCCGGTCAACGGACAGGGAGGAAAAAGTTATGACTAAAGACAAAAAATGGAAGATACTCGTTACGGAAAAGGTTGGCGACGCAGGGCTGGAGATATTCCGCAGCGCTGCCGACGTCGAATTGACGGAAAAGATCGGAATGGACAGGAACGAGCTGAAAGCCGCGCTGGCGGACGGCGTCGACGGCATTCTGACCAGAAGCGGCACCACTATGGACCAGGAGATGATCGAGGCCGGAACCTCGCTTCGCGTAATAGGCCGCGCCGGCGTTGGAGTTGACAATATAAATATCCCGGCCGCCAGCCGCCGCGGCATCATCGTCATAAACGCGCCGAGCGGCAACACGCTGGCCGCCACCGAGCTCACGATAGCAAATATGCTGGCTGTAGTCAGGAAGATCCCGCAGGCCTGCAACTCCGTGCACAAAGGCGAATGGGACCGGGCCCGTTTCACAGGGCGTCAGCTGAGCGGCAAAAAGCTGCTGATAATCGGTCTGGGACGCATTGGCAGCGCCGTCGCAATCCGCTGCAGGGCCTTCGGCATGGAGGTTTCCGCCTACGACCCCTATATCACCACCAAAAAAGCCGATTCACTGCGCGTGTCGCTTATCAGCGACCTGGAGGACGCTGTCTCGCTCGCTGATTTTGTCACTATACACACGCCTCTGACTGCAGAGACGAAGAATATGATCAACGAGGAACTGCTACGTGCTTTTAAGACGGGCGCCTATCTTGTCAACTGCGCGAGGGGCGGCCTCGTGGATGAAAAAGCCGTTGCGGAGGCAGTGCGCGACGGACGCCTGCTTGGTTTTGCCACCGACGTTTATACCAAGGAACCTCTGCCGTCCGACCATCCATTTTTGGCCGGGGATATTGCGGAGAAGATCGTCATAACTCCGCATATAGGAGCCAATACCGAAGAGGCACAATCCGAAGTTTCCCGCATTGCCGCGGAAAATATGCTTGCCGCGCTGCGCGGCAGGCCCTACACGAACGCCGTCAACCTTCCGTTCGTGGAACAGGACCTCAGTTCCGAACAGAAAATGTATCTGGATATGGCACGCAAAATGGGCATCATTGCCGGCAAAGTCGCCAAGGCGCGCTGCGAAGCGGTGCACAACTGCCACGTTACGCTGCGCGGCGCTCTGTTCGACGAAGAGGAAAACACGCGCAAGAACGAGCTGCGCCCCTATACCGTCGCAGTGCTGAAAGGCATGCTTGAAGTTAGCCTCGGCAAGGACGTCAATTACATGATTGCCCCGCTGCTCGCCAAAGACAGGCACATTTCAGTCGACGAGGGCACGGGAGAAACGAAGACATACAAGAATACGATCGGCGTGGAGCTTGAAACGGAAAAAGGTCTCGTCAAAACAAGAGGCACCATCACGGAAGATGGGCGTCAGCGCATCATTAAGCTCAACGATTACTGGATAGACTTCGTGCCAAACGGCAAGATGCTTATTTTCCAAAACCATGACCGTCCTGGCGTCATCGGAAAGATCGGCAAGGTGCTCGGCGACGCCAGCGTCAATATCGCCAACTTCTCGCTGGGCCGCAAGGAAGGCAGCGGGCTGGCCCTTGGCGTGCTGGAGTTTGACGGAGAAATGGGCGACGAACTGCTTGATTCAATGCTTAAGAGCGGAGACATGCTCTGGATCGTCAGCGTAGACTTCTCCGACAACGACTGAAACTTCTTCAACGCCACAATCAATAAAAAGAGCAGGCACCTTTCGCGAGGGCCTGCTCTTTTTTGTCGTTAATGTCTGTTCCTGAAGCTACAGGGACAGCTGATGGTCCAGAAGATCGTTGGCGTCGCGTGAATTTGACGCGATCACGTCCAGCGCCTTACGCATTCTGGATTTGCACTCGTTTGCGAAAGCTTCGTCCTTCACGCCGGGAAGGTTGACGCGGACGTTGTAGGCCGCGGCCTTGCCAGCCGCTTCGGCGAGCAGCGCAGCGCTGCCTGCATCGCTTATTGCGTTGGGGTTGCCGTGTTTGCCGGCGGTCAGAGCCAGTCCGGAGATTATCGAACAGGTCTCCAGCGTGCGGAGCGGAACCTCTGTCGCAGCTTTGGAGGCGTCGGCCATCGCATTTTTACGGGCGGTTTTTTGCTCGTCTGTGTCTTTGGGCATTTTGATAGCAGCCATGAACAGGTTAAAAGATTCGGTATCCTTGTTCATAAGATCGACGCATTTTGCGCGCAAATCTTCGCTTTTAGTCACGATGCCTTCCATTACCGCCCAATTGTCCTTGTATTTTTCCTTGCCGATGGTCAGATGGCAGACCATGGAGACAAGCCCGGCCGCAAGCGAGCCAGCTAAAGCCGCTACGCTGCCGCCTCCGGGAGCCGGTGAATTGGAGGCAAGTTCGTCAAGAAAAGCCTGTACTTCCATCTTTTCAAACGCCATTTTCTCTCTCCTTTATTACTTGTTATCGGCGACGAGCTTCTTGAGGTAAGCGTCGTCTGCGATGTACGGAAGCGTGATGTGGCCGTCCCAGCGTTTGGCGTTGAAGGTGGCCGCTGTCTCAAGCGCGTGGTCGTTTCTGGCCCAGGCTCTGCGTGCGACTCCGCTGATGACGTCCCAGCTCATGGATTCCCTGATGATCCGGTCGACTCTTTCACTGCCGTCGAGCACGAGTCCGAAGCCGCCGTTGATGGCCCTGCCGGTGCCTACTCCGCCGCCGTTGTGGAGCGTGACGAGGCTCATGCCGCGCGCGCAGTTGCCGGCGAAGGTGTGGATGGCCATTTCTGCCATGATGTTGCTGCCGTCGTAGATGTTGGAGGTTTCACGGAACGGCGAGTCGGTGCCGGAGACGTCGTGGTGGTCGCGTCCGATCATGACGGGACCGATGGCTCCGGTGCGGACCATTTCGTTGAATTTGAGCGCGATTTTCATGCGGCCTTCTTCGTCCTGGTAGAGGATTCTGCACTGGGTGCCGACGACGAGTTTGTTTTTCTCAGCGTCACGGATCCAGACCCAGTTGTCGTGGTCCTGGAAGCGTCTCTTCGGGTCGATGCAGTCCATGGCAGCCTGGTCGGTTTTCTTGAGGTCTTCGGGGTTGCGGCTGAGGCAGCACCAGCGGAAGGGACCGTAGCCGTAGTCGAAGAGGATGGGGCCCATGATGTCTTCGACGTAGGACGGGAAGATGAAGCCGTCGAAGGTGTCGTGTCCGTTTTTGGCGATTTCTTTGACTCCTGAGTCAAAGACCGCGCGCATGAAGGCGTTGCCGTAGTCGAAGAAGTAGGTGCCTTTCGCGACGAGGGCTTTGACGAGTTCAAAGTGTTTCCTGAGGCTTTTGTTGACGAGTTTGACGAAGGTGTCCCTGTCTTCGGCCAGAAGTCTCGTTCTTTCTTCGAAGCTGATGCCCTGCGGGCAGTAGCCGCCGTCGTAGACGACGTGGCAGGAGGTCTGGTCGGAGAGAAGTTCGATGTTGATATCGTTGTCTAGGGCGTACTGAAGGAGGTCTACGATGTTGCCTTCGTAGGCGATGGAGAGCGGCTTCTTTGCGTCCATGGCTTCCTGGGCCCATTTGAAGGCTTCGGGCAGGCTCTGGGTCCTTTTGCTGACCCAGCCCTGGTTGTAGCGCGTGTCTATTCTGGACGGGTCTACTTCGGCGATGATGGCTGCGCAGCCGGCGATTTCAGCCGCTTTCGGCTGGGCGCCGCTCATGCCGCCGAGACCTGAGGAGACGAAGAGGTGTCCCGCGATGTTGTGGCCTTCCGGTACGTGGAATTTCTTGCGTCCCGCGTTGAGCAGTGTGTTATATGTGCCGTGCACGATGCCCTGGGGGCCGATGTACATCCAGCCGCCGGCGGTCATCTGGCCGTAGTTGGCTACGCCTATGGCCGTGGCTCTGCGGAAGTTGTCGGGGTCGTCGAACATGCCTACCATGAGTCCGTTGGTGAGGATGACTCTCGGTGCGGACGGATGGGAGCGGAAGAGTCCCAGCGGATGTCCGGACTGGAGGACCAGGGTCTGGTCGATGGTGAGGACTTCAAGGTATTTCTTGATGAGGAGGTACTGCATCCAGTTCTGGCAGACCTGGCCGGTTTCGCCGTAGGTGGTGAGTTCGTACGGATAAAGGGCTACGTCGAAGTCGAGGTTGTTGTCTATCATGACCTGGAAGGCTTTGCCTTCCGTGCATTTGCCTTTGTATTCGTCGATCGGCTTGCCCCAGAGTTTGCCGGCGGGACGGAAGCGGTAGCCGAAGATGCGGCCGTGTTCCATGTATTCTTTCAGGAATTCGGGCGCCAGCTCCTTATGATATTTCTCCGGTATGTAGCGGAGCGCGTTCTTAAGCGCCAGCACCAGGTCTTCGTCGTTGAGGATCTGCCCGCGGTTCGGGGCTCTTCTGATGCCTTCT
>Ga0163159_1002997_pt1 | contig 13219 bp, 8 predicted proteins | sample BioMet9_FD_108702 | JGI IMG/M metagenome (GOLD analysis project Ga0163159, IMG submission 108702) | Microbial communities from bioreactor (seeded with sewage sludge) at Lawrence Berkeley National Lab, California, USA - Biofuel... | ecosystem: Engineered > Bioreactor > Anaerobic > Unclassified ... | reverse complement strand
TGTAGAATTCCATGAAACATATAAAGCGGCAGCATAAAAGTATGCCGCCAGTAGATCACTCAACTGACGGCACTTGATTTACTTATTATTTTTCATTGTCCACTTGACGGGTAGCATACCACAGGTTCATTTCTGTTTTTTGGAGTGCCTTTTGTTTGTGGCAATGTAATTTCACTGCTTTAGATATTTTGCCAGGGTGGTAAATAGTATTTGCGGATTAATGGGCTTGGCAATATGATCATTCATGCCGCTATCCAGGCATCTTTGTATATCGTCGGCAAAGGCATCGGCCGTCATGGCGATGATGGGAATCACTGCGGCATCGGGGCGGTCCAGCTTGCGGATCAGTCGGGTTGCTTCATAGCCGTCCAGGATGGGCATCCGTAGATCCATGAGGATAGCTGCGTATGTTCCCGGAGGACTGCTGGCAAAGAGCTCCACGCCTACTTTGCCGTTTTCGGCCGTCGTTACTTCCAGCTTGTGATAAGCGAGCATGGCGCAGGCTATTTCCTGGTTCAAGGCGTTATCTTCACACAGGAGAATTTTATTGCTCGTCAGGCAATCCAGTGCCGGCGGCTTGGCGGGCGTTTGAGGGGTGACAGCCGGTTCCGTCACTTCCTGCAGATGTTGCCGGATCGTAAACGTCGAGCCTTTATTCGAAGTGCTGTCTAGGGTAATCGTACCACCCATCATATCGATGAGCTGTTTGACGATGGCCAGACCCAGTCCTGTGCCGGTGCTTTCATAGCCGGGACGCTTTTCCTGGGTAAACGGTTCAAATATGCGGGATTGAAATTCTGGGGAAATACCGATGCCGTCGTCCTGTACGGAAGTCAGGCTGTCCACATTGCCGTCGGCGTCGGTTTCGTTCCAGAAACGGACACAGACGTGACCTCCGGCCGGCGTATATTTCACGGCATTGGTCAGCAGATTGAGCAAAATCTTTTGCATATTCAACTGGTCAATCAGGACCAGGCGGCACTGTGCTTCGCTGGCGTTAACTGTGAAATGGATTTGTTTTGCTGCAGCCAGGGACCGGACCGTTTCAAAAACCGGTTTGTACATTTCTTCTATATTACTGGAGCAGGCTGTCAGCTTCATTTCCAGCTTGCCGCTGTGGATGCGGGATAGAGTCAGCGTATCATTGACTAAATCCAGCATGAGGTTGCCGGCATTCTCGATTTTGCGGAGATACTCGTCTTTTTCCGTTGGCGTGACATCGGCTTTGCGGCCCAGGATAGAAAATCCCAGGACGGCATTCAGCGGCGTCCGCATGTCGTGGCTGATATTGGCAAAAAACTGGTTGCGTTCTTCTGCGGTTTTCTTGATGGCGGTTATCTGCAGCTTCTGCCGTTCCGTCTCTGCCTGGTCGGCCAAGACGGCAGTGCGTTCTTTCTGACGGCGCCGCAATAGGATAAGCGCCCAGGCTAGACCTGCCACCAGCAGGGACAGGGTAGCCGTCACCAACACGATGACCCACGGTGACAGGCGGGCAACGAAGGTGCGCCACGTGTTTTTCGATTGGGTCGCGTTGGCCACGAGGCCGTTCACGTCGCCCTTGGTTGCGACGATTCCCTTGTTGAGGACTGAGCACAGTATGGTGTTGCCGGACCGCGTGGCGCCGCAGATTTCCATGGTCAGGCGGGGCAGCGGCTTTAAGTCATAGTTGGCCGAGTTGGTCTGGTTCAGGAGCCACGTCGCTACGGGCAGTTCGAAAATGGCGACGTTGACTTCGTCATTTTCCAGGGCCCTGAAGCAGGCTGCGGATGTACCGTAATCCTTCAACTGGGAGTTCTTCAGGGCATTCCCTAGTTCGCGCTTTGCTGGATCCAGGGAGAAGTGGCGGATGGCGATGGTTTCGTTTTGGCCGGTGTGGCCGGCCTTCGTGATGAGCACGTTCGTCGTGTCCAAGAAGGGGTCCGTCAGGATCAGGTCGAACTGGTTGGCTGAAATGAGACCGCCCGTATAAAAGCTCATGAGGTCGGCTTCCCCCTTCTGGACTGCCGCTACAGCCGCTTCATAGGTTGCGTAATTCTTGAATGTGAAGTGTATACCCAGCTTTTCCGCAAGGATCTTGAAATATTCTGGCAGGATGCCCTGGCCCGTGCCGTCCGGTGTTTCTTCAAAATACGGGGCATTATCGGTCACCATGGCTACGGTCACGTCGGGATGGTCGCGCAGATACTGGCGTTCCAGCTTGGTGAACAGAATCGTTCCGGAATTGAATTGTTCGGCATATTTCTTTTTTAAGTCTGTCAGGTAGAACGGGTTGTTCGATAGTATTTGGGCCAGGGTCGTGTCGAAGCTGTTTTTCAGGGCGTAGTCATTCTTGCGGAAGGCAAAGTAACAATCCTGGGGCAGAATCTTCATGATGGGGCGGCACTTGGCCAGGCCCTCCTTGTCATACATGACCGTATACAGTTCAGCATCAATTTCACTGTTTTCCAGAGCAGCCAATAAGGACTCGATATCAGGGTATTCTATGATGGTCGGCGTGACGCCGCGCTGGGTACACCATTTCCTGAATACGCTGTTGATGGTGTACGAAGCAATCAGGCCTATTTTCATGTGCGACACCTGGTCTACGTTGCCGTATATCCATCGGTCGTCATCGAGGCGTACGGCCAGGGTGGCGTATTCCGTGCCTTGTACCGCATCGGAGAACAGGTAGTTCTGGTCCCGTTCAGGATCACGGACCACGTCGGCCACGATGTCATAGACGCCGCGGTTCAGATTGCCCAGGAAATCTGCATCATTAGCTGAATCGATGAACATGGGCTTGAAGCCGGCCCGTTGGGCTACGTTGATCATGCATTCGATATCCGTACCCCGCCATACGCCCTGGTCGTCCTGATAGGCGAAATAGGAATTATTATAAACGGCAATTTTCAGTGTCGACGAATCCTCCTCGTCGGCATACGCCGGCGCTAAGGCAAAAATAGCAAACAAGCAGCAGATTGCACATAGCCAGGGGATAACTGTTTTATACATACGAGTCTTCATCATATCCGTAATCCTCTTTCTTTTGGCAAATGCTAACGCAGCCCTTGTCATGATGCATGAACACATGGCTGACGATGCATATTTTAGACAATATCCGGATTCACATACCACTGTGATTTCATTATAAAATATTAATTATAAAAAAACAATAATAGCATTACTAAATAGTTAGTTTCATACTCAAAAGTATAATTTTTCTATGGGGGAATCAACGCAGCAGCCTCTATTCTCTGGTTTATGCTGGATTTATATTTTTGGAGATTCTGTTTGGTCATAGTGAAATCAATGCTCCAGATTCGCCTTTTGAATTGCTCACGTTTACAATATATGCAAATATGGCAAACGTGGTATAATATGTTTATGATTGATAACTCTTATTAATATGTAATTGATTGAATAAAGTGACGATTATGGATGCAAACCATGATAGTACCAGGCTTACAACTACATATATCAGATGGTGGTTTTATATAGCCATTGCTTTGGTGTGTATGCTGATTTTCCCGGTCTGCGCTGCAGCGGAAGCGGGACAGAAACAAATACTATTCATCAATTCCTATGGTTATGATTTTGAAACGGTGCCCATGGTTATCCAGAGTGTTTCCACGCGGCTGAAAGAAAAAAACGCTATCCACTATCTGTTCATGAATGAAAAATACGTAGACGAAGCGACAGCGGAACAGGCGCTGAACGCAGAATTGGCCGATTTGACTGCTAAGACCCGCTATGATGTAGTCATTTTGGGCGATGATGCAGCTTTTGATTTTGCCATTCAGCATCGGGAACAATATTTCCAGGACATCCCATTGGTCTATGAAGATATCAACAGCATGGATAAAGCAAAAAAATATATCCAGGATCCCTTGATAGCCGGCGTCGTCGAAAGCTTTCCTGTACGGGAAACCATTGAAGTGGCCCGGAAAATCTATCCCCAAGCGCGGCAGGTCGTCGTGATTACCGATAATTCCATATCCGGTCGGGGCTCGGCAGAACAAGTATTGCAGGAGCAGTCGGATTTCCCGTATTTGGATTTCCAGGTATTCGATTGTTCGACTATGGATAGCGAAGAAATCCAGCGGGCTATTGCTGCGTATTCGGAGGACACGATCCTCATCTATACGGTGTTCAACGTGGATAAGACAGGCAAGCGCTATACGCTGCCTCAAGGCGTCAAACTGGTGACCGATGCGGCGCGGATTCCCATCTTCAAAGCGGATGAAGCCGGTGTCGGCGAAGGCCTGTTGGGCGGCTATGTCTTGTCCTATGCCAGCATCGGTCAGGCGACAGCCAATCTGGTCGAAGATATATTACAAGGCAAACAGATTAGTGAAGCAGAACGATGCCAGCGTGGGAACAGCCGCTATCTCTTTGATGCAGCGGTCATGGCTCGTTATAAGATAGCCAAAGATCAGTTGCCGGAAAATGCCGAATATATCCATGATACGCCTGGATTTTTTGAGACATATGGTCATGTGCTGCTGCCTGTTTTCATCATAGCTATCCTGATTATCAATGTCATCCTCTGGTATAGTCGGCGGCAAAAAGCCATCTTGTTAGAAAAACTGAAAGAAAGCGGTGAAGTCATTCGGGTCGAAGAGGCAGCGAACAGGGCCAAGACGGAGTTCTTGTCCCGTATGAGTCACGATATCCGGACGCCGCTGAATGTTATCATGGGCATGAATTTCCTGGCCAGGGAGGAAATCCATCGGCCCGATGTAGCTTTAGGGTATCTCGATAAAATCGAAGCGTCGAGCACTATGCTGCTGACGCTCATCAACGATATCCTTGATGTTTCGCAGATTGAGAGTGGGAAGATGGAATTGAAGCTCACGCATTGGTCGCTGGCAGAATTATTTGACAATGTGTCTGCCGTCTTCAAGCCCTTGTGTGATATGGCACATATCCGGTTTTCGGCGCATTGCCCAGGCCGGGATTATGAAGTAATCGGTGACTACGTGCGGCTGAATCAAATCCTGGATAAACTGCTGGCCAATGCCGCGAAGTATACGGCGCCGGGCGGAGCGGTCTCGTTTGCGGTACAAAGCCGACAAGTGGGACAAACCGTTGCCTGTGAGTTTACCATTGCGGATACGGGCTGCGGCATCCCTGCGGAATTCCAAAAGATGGTATTTGAGCCTTTTTCCCAGGCACCGAATGCCGAAATCAATCAGGTACATGGTTCGGGAATCGGTTTGATGATAGTAAAGAATCTCGTAAACCTGATGCATGGTACGATCCAGCTGCAAAGTGATGGTAGTACGGGCACGACGATTACAATTTCTTTGGCATTAGAGCTTGACGTGAAATCGGCCGATCCGGCAGCGGCAGCAGGTCAGGAAAAAGAGGATGTCCTGCCGTTGCTCACAGGGAAGCGGGTACTCGTCGTAGAAGATAACCAGCTCAATGCTGAAATTGAAAAAGCTATCCTGGAAAAGGCGGGAATCATCGTCGCAATTGCTGAAAATGGGCGTATTGCCGTCGATGCCGTCAAAAATGCCGGTGACTCTACTTATGATGCCATCCTCATGGATGTCCGTATGCCTGTCATGGGCGGTATTGAAGCAACGGCGGCGATACGTTCCCTCCATATTAAATGGTGTCGGACCATCCCTATTATCGCAGTGACTGCCGATGCCTTTGATGAAGACGTGCGGCGTTTCTTGGACTGCGGCATGGATGATTGCCTGACCAAGCCCATCGATGTAGCTAAGTTGTATGAATCATTGGCAAAGCATATAGGGACCCAATGATCGCCTGAACCGATGATATTCAGCCTCAAAAACTGCCACACCTGATATAACAGAAAACGAGTCTGCCCAATTCACGAGAAAAGAGGGACCATGCCATGTCTGATAGATTTTGCCCCTATTGCGGCTGCGATTACGTGCCAGAAGATGAAGATGAGTGTCCGGAATGCGGATTGGATGTCCCACTGGACGCCAGGTGTCCTTTTTGCGGTGCTGAAATGTTTCCCCGGGACCATGGATTTTGCCCAGTCTGCGGCTTGAAAGCGTCGGCCTATCCCAAGCGCATGCGGATATCCGATGAATTTGTCGCCATCCTGGGGCAGGAAGAGTACGATGCCGTATCGGCCAAGCTGGACCGGGAACTGGCTGAAGCGAGAAGGGTGCGAGAAGAAAAGGAAGCGGCCGCAGCGGCTGCCAAGGCTGCCTCGAAGCAGCACCCTCTGAAAACATTGCTCAAAGGGCTGCTGATCCTCGTGTTCACCGTTGCAGTAGCTGCTTTCTGGTTCATCTTCGGTCCTATATTCCGGGTGATCCTGTTCGGCCATTGATGACGGCGGCCCTGTACATATCCTTATCACAGTGAAATGCTAGTGCAGACTTGTCTAGACAGTCTTTGATGCTATATTATATAATATGTTTGCATGTACCTAAACTATTTCCTGGGGGCTTTAGAAATGGAAGAGAAAACACTGGGCCTAAGCGAGGCCGCACGCAAACAACTATTGGCGAACTCTGACCGGCGTTATGATTTTGTTGAAACCTACAATAATTATATGAAAATTGCCCGTGATTACGGTACAGGTGAAACCATCAACATGGTCGAGGTCCATACGTTGACATTGATTGAGCAGAATCCCGGCATCATGGCCAAAGAAGTAGCGGCCATGTGGCACAGGACAAAAGGGGCAGTTTCGCAGACTTTGGCAAAATTGGAGAAACGCGGTTTTATAGAACGCTGTAAAGCAGAGGGTGACGGGCGCAACTTCCACTTATACGTGACAGCAGCAGGGCAGAAGCTCAGCGAAGCACATCGCAATTACGATATGACGCATTTGTTGTATACGGATAGGACTGTCCGTAAAATGTGTACGGACGAGGAAATCGAATGCTTCTATAAAGTATTGGATCAGTATACCCAAGCAATTAAGGAACAAATAAAATAACACAGTACAAAATGGACATCCCCTGCTTTTACAGATAAAACAGAGGATGTTTTTTTGGCATTCATTCAAAAAACATGAAGGATTGTTTTCTCATGCATTTTTGATACGGTGAATAGTATTGACACAAAACGGTATAGATGCTAAACTGTTTACGCGAATACAGATAAAAACAGTGGAAGAAGCGGAAGGTACATTACGGGAGGATAGTATATGGCACAGTTAACAGTAAATCAAATCGCACCAGATTTCGAATATGTTCCTGCTTTTGGCAAAAAGACGAGTTTCTATGGACGAACACAAAGCAAATATACGGTACTTCTTTTCTTACGGTTTATGGGATGCCGGTTTACTCAATACGATATACAGGAATATGCCAAGCATATTTCTCAATTCCAAGAAGCCGCTGCCCAAGTATGGGCCGTCATCCAATCGGCGCCTGAACGGATAGAACAGCATTATACAGCACCGATTCCCCATATTGTCTTGGTTGGGGATCCCCAGTGCGGCCTGTATCCGCGATTCGGTGTGCTGCCGGCAACATCTCAGGCAGAATTTGAAGGTACCCATTTTCATGACAAACTGGCGCTCGTAGAAAAAGCCGGCTTAAAAGGCGGCGAAAAAGAAGGAGAACCTTGGCAAAAACCAGCCGCTTTCGTTATCGATAAGCATAACCGCATTATTTTCGCCTACTATGGCAAAGACGGGGCAGATACACCGGTCCCGCAGACGATATTGGATGTATTGAAATGAAATCATCGGTAGAAATATAACATAACAACCGTAAAAGACCCCTTGGATTTGGAGAACCAGATCCGAGGGGCCTTTTGCGGTAGCTTTATATTATTCGTCTATATGGGCAATCTTCTTGGCCAAGGCTTTTTTCATGCGGAGATTTCCTTGCCGGGAAATCATGATCCGCTGTGCCTGCGGCGAGCCGGCGCCGTGCATCGATTCGGTGCGGTAGCCTACAGCTGCCGTGCCGAGGCAGAGATTTTCAACGAGGCGTAAAATCTTCAAGCGGTTTTCCGTGCTGACAACATTGACACCACGGAGATATTTGTCGATATACGGCCCGAGTTTCGGGTCGCGCAAATCTTTTTCTGACGGGGCTGTGACCATGAGGCCGCCGGCAATATCTTCGGCCAGGCGTACGATTTCATAGGGGAACCGCGTCACGTTTTGCTTGCAGACGTTTGCCAGCAGCAAGTCGATGAGGAAGTTGCCCGACTCGGTCTGGGTGCCGAGGGCGGAACAAGCGATGCCGCAAGCGAACAACGTTTCATTTAAGTGCTGCATTTCGATGAGCTTATCTTTGATATGGGAGGCTTTGGGGCAGCCGTTGTAATCAGCAGCGACAGCGGCAGCGCCGATGAGGACATCGCCTACGCCGACTTTGCAGCCGCCGTAAGATTGACGATGGTAGCCGGCGAACCGTTCTACGAGCAATCCGGCATATTCGTATTCGCCGTTGAGGAAGATGCGGTCGTTGGGGATGAAGACATTATCGAAAATGACCAATGCTTCGGTGCCGCCGAATTCAGGATTGCCTGTATCCATGGGCGCGCCTTCCAGTTTACGCGTATCGCAGGACTGACGGCCCACGATCATGAATATGCCCTTGGCATCAGTCGTGCAGGCGAAGGATACGGCATAGTCTTTATCATCTTCACCGAGGGCGATGGTAGGCATGACGATGACTTCATGGCTGTTGATGAACCCTGTCTGGTGGGCTTTGGCACCGCGGACGACGATGCCATCGGGACGGCGTTCAACGACATGGAGGAACAGATCCGGATCTGCCTGGGCATGGGGTGCTAAGCCGCGATCGCCTTTGGGGTCAGTCATGGCGCCGTCGACAGTCAGGTCATTTTCCTGTACATATTTCAGGAATTTCAAGAAATTTTCATGGTAATGGGTACCATGCTGTTTATCCGTATCAAACGTCACGGAGAATTCAGCGTTGAACGCATCCATGCCGACGCAGCGCTGGAAGCAGGCCGCTGTTTTCTGGCCGCACAGGCGCTGCATTTTTACTTTGCTGATCAAATCATTCGTACTCTGATGAATGTGGGTGAAGCGGTTGACGCGCTGGCCGGTGTAAGGCGATACGACGGTCATGAGGTCTTCATATTCCGGTAATTGGGCCAGGTCATAGGTCATGCGGACGGAATTCAAAGAAGGACGCAGGATGGGGTCTTCTGCGGGACATTCGATCTTTTTGCCGAACATATACACTTGTAAATCTAATTTCTTCATGCTTTCTACATACTGCTCTCCAGTCATTAATGCCATAGTAATTCATCCTCTCTTCGTGTAAAATATAAATAGCATACGGTTCATCTGATCCATGGCTGTGTTGCTTACATTAATTTTAAATGAAATTCTCGTGCCAAAACTGCTGGCGATAGCAAGTATCAGGGGAGATAGCGTTTTCTGTGGCGGGAAACGGGCAGTAGGGCCGTTGTTTCTGGATTGTCCTCAGGTTATTCCGTGGCGATTCTCCGCCTGGGCCGGCATTTTTGGGTGTCGTCAACCCAATTTTGTGCCGTTTATGCAACAAAAATAGAGATAATGTGCCGTTTTTGCAACAGGAGCCCTTTCTATCCCGGGCCGTGTGGTTCCCCATTCTTGGCAGTCGCAGGGCTGATTTATTGCTTTTGCCTGCTGCGACAGCCGGTAAATGAGGGATTCTACCTGCTACTGTGACGGCAATACCTAGTGGCGTACCCTTCATGGAGAAAAATAGTACTGTTGCATTATTGCAACAAAATGAGGTTCTCCCTATCTGTGTGGCCGCAGAGCTTCATATATCCTGTATGACAAAGGACGTGGAATGATATGACCAAGAAAAAAATATCCATATTTTCTACCGTGACCGAAGCGGCAGAACGGCTGAATGCCATTATCGAGCACTCGTTTGATGGCATATTTATTACGGACAGACATGCCAACACCATCAAAATCAATCACGCTTACGAAGAAATTACCGGCCTCAAACAGGAAGATGTCCTGGGAAAAAACATGGAAGACCTAGTGCGGCAGAAAATCATATCCAACTCCGGGTCGCTCATGGTTTTGCAAACTAAAAAACCGGTTACGCTGCAGCAGCATTTCAAGACGGGGAAGCAGGCCTTGATTACGAGCTCACCCATTTTCGACAAAACGGGCGAACTCGTCATGGTCGTCACGAATGTGCGCGATTTGACGGAGATATACAAACTGAAAGCCGAAGTCCAGGAAAAAGCTGAAGCCATCGAACGACTCCATCTGGCCCTGAAGCATATGCAGGACTCTATCCACGACGAGGAAATCATCGTCAAAGATGATCAGACGCTGGCAGCGATGCTCATGGCCAACAAAGTAGCCCCTATGGATACGACCGTCATGCTGCTGGGCGAGACCGGCGTGGGCAAAGAAGTGATGGCCAAGTACATATACAAACATAGCCTCCGCTCTAAAAATAATTTTATCCGCGTCAATTGCGGCGCTATTCCGGCCAACCTCATGGAAACCGAACTGTTTGGCTACGAACGGGGCGCTTTTACCGGCGCCGGCAAGGATGGGAAAATAGGACTGTTTGAACTGGCCAACGGCGGCACCATTTTCTTGGATGAAATAGGGGAACTGCCCAAAGAAATGCAGGTAAAACTGCTGCGGGTCCTGCAGGAACAAGAAATCATGCATGTCGGCGGTACCGTGCCCATCAAGATCAACGTCCGTGTCATCGCCGCGACGAATCGCAATTTGGAAGAAATGGTGCAGCAGAAGCTGTTTCGGGAAGATTTGTATTATCGCCTTACCGTATTTCCCATCCATATCGCACCGCTGCGGATGCGGCGCCGGGACATCATCCCCCTGGCGATGTCCTTTTTGGAAAAACTGAACCATAAGTACAATTTTACGAAATATTTCCTGCCCATTTCCATGCAGCTGCTCAATGGCTACGATTGGCCCGGAAATATCAGGGAATTAAAAAACATCGTCGAACGGGCCGTCATCATCAGCTCGGGAAATGAAATCAGGCCGGAAGATCTTCACATTCATTATCATCCATCCCAGGAAATGGACAACCGTGCTTGGGAAGGACTCCCGGCTGACCAGGCTGCGGTGTTCAATTTGGCAGAAGCCCTGGCCGGCATTGAATTCCAGTATTTGGAACACGCCTATCAGACATACGGCAATGTCCGCGATGCCGCCAAAAGCCTGGGCATGACACCATCTACGTTTGTACGGAAACGGCACCGGTATAGGGACAATTGCTGACCGGCAGAGACCGTTTTATACCTTAAAAATAACATGTTTATCTAGCAATATGCATCTTATATATGGTATAATTAAACGTTATTAATATACAAACAAAAAGTTTCACCATAGGGGGAGGAATATTCATTGGAAGTATTGCATGGTATAGTCAATTCGATTAATACGGTATTATGGTCGTATGTCCTTATTGTATTTTTGATCGGCATCGGTTTGTGGTTCACGTTTCGGACGAAGCTCGTCCAGGTGCGGATGCTGCCGGAAATGCTGCGCCTTTTGACGGAAGGCGTCGGCACGAAGACAGAAGGCAAGCAGATCAGCACGTTCCAGGCTTTTTGTGTCAGTACGGCATCGCGTGTCGGCGTCGGCAACATCGCCGGCGTAGCCATTGCCATCGTCACAGGCGGTCCCGGGGCGGTATTCTGGATGTGGCTCATCGCTTTCATCGGCTGTGCTACAGGCTTCGTAGAAAGTACGCTGGCCCAGATTTACAAACTGCCGCAGCAAGACGGCGCTTTCCACGGCGGCCCGGCGTATTATATTGAAAACGCCTTGAAGCAGCCGGCCGTAGCGAAACTATTCGCTGTTTTGATTTCTGTGACCTTCGGTCTCATTTACAACTCCGTCCAGGCCAATACGATTGCCCTGTCCGTTGAAACGGCTTTTGGCGTCGGTCATCTGACGACAGCCATCATCCTGTGTGTCCTGACGGGCCTGGTCATCTTTGGCGGCATGACCCGTATTGCCAAAGTCGCTGAAGTACTCGTACCGGTCATGGCAGTTGTCTACCTGCTCACGGCCTTGATTATCGTCGTCCTCTACATCGACCAGGTGCCGGCTATGTTCGCCCTCATCTTCCACGATGCCTTCAGCCCGCAAGCCGCTGTCGGCGGCGGTATCGGTACAGCTATCCTGACCGGCGTAAAACGGGGCCTGTTCTCCAACGAAGCCGGTGAAGGCAGCGTGCCGAATGCAGCAGCTACGGCGACGACGTCCCACCCGGCCAAACAAGGTCTGGTACAATCATTCGGCGTCTATGTCGATACGTGGATCGTCTGCACGGCGACGGCATTCATCGTCCTGCTCACCGGCCAGTACACAGTCGGCGGCAGCCTGACCGGTATCGCCCTGGCTCAGGCATCGCTGGCATCGACATTTGGCAGCCTGGCACCGTCAGGCCTGTCCTTCGTCATTTTCATGTTCGCCTTTAGCTCCATCGTAGGCAACTACTATTACGGCGAAATCAACATCGCCTTCTTCAAGGGAAACACGAAACAATACCTGTTAGTCTTCCGCTGTCTCGTCATCGCCATGGTATTCTTCGGCAGCATGGCTGAACTATCCTTCGTCTGGGACACGGCCGACCTGTTCATGGCCTTCCTATGCCTGACCAACCTGTACGCCATTGCCCGTCTGGGGAAATATGCCTTTATTGCCCTGAATGATTACGTAAACCAAAAAGCAGCAGGCATCAAAGAACCGACATTCGATCCAGCTATCATGCCGGATGAAATGGGTATCCACGCCTGGGGCGTAGATGATGCGCAAGGGAAATAATAGACTGAACTAGTGATAAAGATATAGCACCAACCAAAAAAGACCATGACAAGAAGTGAAATATTACTTCGCGTCATGGTCTTTTTGTGGTCTTACTTTAATCGGCGTTGCTTACCTTAGCAGGGACGGCTTTAAAAACTCTGTGTATTTATTAAAAAACGAGAGCTTGAAAGCCTCCCTTGCTAAGGGGAGGTGGGTCCGGACATGGTTTTCGTCCGGAGCCGGAGGGGTTCTTCTTAGCGGCTTCGCCGCGGCAAAGAAAAGTCCCAGAGTTTTAGTTTTAGCCGCGGCGAAGCCGCTGAGGAAGAACCCTTCCGCCTCGCTACGCTCGGCACCTTCCCTTAGCAGGGACGGCTTTCAGAACTTTGGGTATTTGTAAAAAAATCAGAGCTCATAAACCCCTTGGTAAGGTAAGCAGCGCACCGATTTCATGGTGGTTTTCCATGAAATCGAGTAAGTCGCTTATGCTTTAGCTGGAAGTAGGTTGTA
>Ga0163159_1002992_pt1 | contig 13234 bp, 10 predicted proteins | sample BioMet9_FD_108702 | JGI IMG/M metagenome (GOLD analysis project Ga0163159, IMG submission 108702) | Microbial communities from bioreactor (seeded with sewage sludge) at Lawrence Berkeley National Lab, California, USA - Biofuel... | ecosystem: Engineered > Bioreactor > Anaerobic > Unclassified ... | reverse complement strand
ATCAGCAATGGGCAAAATAATTATTTGGTTTTTCGTGTTGTGACTGCTATTATACGCCAGAACACGATCTAAAACCATGGTAGGACAAAAGGCAGAGGTAAAACCTTGTCCACACATAGCAATTTGTACATCATAATCACTGGTATAGTAGAAAGCCTGCAGCACAATATCGAAATGGTCTAACCAATGATCAATTAAATTGTTCAAAGTACTTTCCTGTAGGTTACGCGTTAACGGAAAACGAGAAATATTTTCGGGCGTAAGCCTTTTTTCTTTGGTTAAATATTGAGCACAGGCCTGTTTAGAAGTAAGAAAAAAAATACTGTCATGCCCCACTTCCTGCCTTAGAAAGTAAGGATGACTCTCTGTGTCAACACCTAGAAACAAATCTATCTTGTTGTTTAGCAACAGTTCGCTTAAGGTCAAAGTATCAGCCAAGATACAGGAAACACTAACTTTGGGATAAAAAGTACTAAACTCTTTCAAAAGGGATGGCAATAATATTCTTGCCCTGGTTGGATTCATTCCCACGTTTAGTCTACCGGTACTTTCTCCCTTTATTTCCTGCAACTGATTTTCCAAAACATTTTCCAGCTTTTGGTTTTTTTGCAAGATTCCAAGCATGACCCTACCTGCTTCCGTAAGGCTAAGCGTAGGTCTTCGGTTAAACAACGGGACACCATATTTAACTTCCAGTTTATGAATATAATCACTGGCGCATTGCTGAGTAACAAAAGCTTTTTGAGCGGCTTTGGTGATGCTCATTTCCTCTGCTACCAGTAAAAACATTTTTTCTGCATTATTCATAGACAAGCACTCCTTGTTTGCAATCTTTTTTACTATTTAATCACAAATAAATACTTGTGTAAACATATGAATATAACTGTTTTACATTTGTGTTGATAAATTGTAGCATTAAGATAAGAAAAAAGGAAGGTGACTTAAATGGATAATGAAAAGATGCATTTCAGTAACTATCGTAGTGGTATGCTGGTAAACGGTATTGAACGCGCGGCACATCGTGCCCTTTTATATAGTACCGGCTTGGATCAAAGTGATTTGGGTAAACCTATCATAGCAGTAGTTAATTCTTTCACAGAACTGGTGCCCGGTCATATTCATTTAAGAGAATTGGCCGAATATGTGAAGTATGGTATTTATGAAATGGGCGGCATTCCCAGAGAATTTAACACCATTGCCTTGTGTGACGGCATCTGCCAGGGACACAAAGGAATGCGCTATCCCTTGCCTAGCCGCGAAATAATTGCCGATTCAATCGAACTGATGATAGAAGGTCACCAGTTGGATGGCATGGTTATGCTGCCCGGTTGTGATAAAATCGTCCCCGGCATGTTAATGGCAGCTGCCAGATTAAACATTCCTGCCATTGTGGTAACCGGTGGACCCATGTTGGCCGGCAAAAGCAAGGAATTGGGAATGGATGTAATTACCCTTACAGATATGCGAGAATTGATTGGTCGTACCGAAATAGGCAAAATGACGGAAGAACAATTGCTGGAAGTAGAAAAGAAAGCTTTGCCTGGCTGCGGAACATGTTCTATGCTTGGTACCGCGAACTCCATGGGGTCCCTTACTGAAGCATTGGGTATGGCTTTGCCGCATTGTTCATCAGCTTTAGCCGTTTCTGCAGAAAAGAAACGCTTGGCTAAGTTATCAGGAAAACGTATCGTAACCATGGTCAAAGAAGGTTTAACTGCCAGGAAGATTCTTACCAGAAACACCTTGCTAAATGGCATTGCTGTTACTATGGCTTGTGGTGCTTCCACCAACACGGTTCTACACTTGATGTCCATCGCTAACGAAGCCGGCGTAAAACTTTCCTTGGATGATTTTGATCAAATTAGTAAACAAGTTCCTTATCTTTGTAACATAAAACCTTCCGGAAAATATCCTATGGAAGTTTTCCATGAGAATGGTGGCGTGCAAGCTGTAATGCGGAGTATTCAAAAATATCTGCACACGGAAGAATTAACTGTCAATGGTACTACCGTAGGAGAAATCTTAGCACAGACACCCTTGGTAGAAAACGACGTTATTTGGCCCCTTGCCAAACCTAAGATGCAAGAGGGTGGCTTAGCAGTCTTACACGGTAATCTGGCACCGGATGGAGCCGTCGTCAAAAAGTCTGGTGTTAAACCTTCTATGTACTGTTTTACGGGAAGGGCACGAATTTTCAATACCATGGAGGAAGCATGCGAAGCCGTCAGCAGTGATAAAATTAACGAAGGAGACGTGCTAGTCTTACGTTATGAAGGGCCAAAAGGCGGTCCCGGTATGAGAGAGATGCATATGGTTACTTCCTTGATTGTAGGAAGAGGTATGGATGAAAAATGTGCACTCGTTACAGATGGGCGCTTCTCCGGCAGTACAAGAGGACCTTGTATAGGGCATATCTCTCCGGAAGCAGCAGCCGGCGGTCCTATTGCTGCCGTAGAAGAAGGCGACCTTATTTCTATAGATATCCTCAACAGAAGGTTAGAATTACATGTTTCTCAGGAAGAAATTGAACGTCGTTTGAAAAATGTTAAGGCCATTGTTAAAGAAAGGACACCTGCTTTAGCTAAATATGCTAAACTTGTCACTTCCGCAGACAAGGGCGCTATTTTAAAAATCGATTAAACTTGAAATGCCTGTATTCGAATTACTACAAAAATAATTTGGTGTCTCGTTTGTTAAGGAGGTCGTAAGATGAATTTACCCAAAAAGATAGTAATATGTGATGTGGGACTAAGAGACGGCCTGCAAATTGAGAAGCATATACTCACAGTAGAAGAAAAATTGGAATTGGTACACGACTTGGAAGATGCCGGGGTCAAAGTTATAGAAGTAGGTTCTTTCATGCGTCCTAAAAATGTTCCTCAAATGGCAAACACTGATGAAGTTTTTCGGCGACTGGTACAGAAACCAGGGATAGAATATAGAACTCTGGTCGGCAATTTGAAAGGCGTAGAAAGAGCTATTGCCTGTGGTTGTAAAAAAGTAAAACTTAATGTTTCCGCCAGCAAGGGTCACAATTTAGCCAATTTAAATGCCCTGCCTCTGGAAACCGTAAAAGGCTTTGCTCTTCAAACCGAAACAGCTAAAGCAGCAGGGTTGGGTGTTTCCGGATCTATCGCGTGTCCTTTTGGTTCCCCTTGGGATAAAATCATTCCCGTGGCTGATGTTAAAGAAATAATTGAGGCCTATATAGCTGTTGGTGTTATAGAAATTTCCATTTCCGACGCTTCCGGCATGGCTATGCCAAAACAAGTTTTTGAGATGATGACGGAATTGAAGCGTTGTTACCCACAATGCAAATTCATTTTACACTTTCATAACACCCGTGGAATGGGTATAGCCAACGTCATGGCAGGAATGGAAGCAGGTATTACTTGGTTTGATGGTTCATTTGCCGGTACCGGCGGCTGCCCCTTTGTCCCAGGAGCAGCAGGAAATGTTTCTACCGAAGACATTGTTCATATGTGCAAAGAACAAGGTATAGAAACAGGCATAAATCTTGATAAAATCATTGCCATTGGACACAAAGTAGAACGCTTGATTGGCCACACAGGTGGAAGCTTTGTTCTTAGAGCCGGTAAAAACGATAGTATTTTGTTGGATATGCCTAAAGGACAACTTGATAGACAAAAATAATTTATCAGTTGCTTGAGCAAACTCTACAGCAAGAGACCGTTAGGAAAATTTCCTAACGGTCTCTTTGTCTAAGATTACTGGTATAAAGCATTTGATATAACAGCATTTACAATATAACCAAACTGACAATCGCCATATAAGCCGGGATAACAACGATGCCCGCCAAAACTGTCAGCAGACACAGTGTAGCAGCATAACCGGCATCGCCGCCAATACTCTTGGTAACAATGGCCATTTGGGTCATAGCCGGCATAGCTGCCTGCATCGTAAACACCTGTGCTGATAACGGTGTTATGTGAATAAATGGCACTAAAAGCAAAACGCAAACCGGACATACACAAAATCTTCCAAATAGGCTACACCACATGTCCTTATCAAACCGAATATCTCTTAATGGTATCCTGCTCATCTCGATACCGATAAAGATTAGGGAAAGAGGCGTGGTCATCGAACCTACATATTTGAAACTAGATAACAAAAATACCGGTAGCTTAATATTTAACAGTACCAACCCTGTGCCTATCAAAAATCCAATTAAAGCCGGTGAAAACAATTTTTTCAAAGCTGTAGGATTAAAAATTCCTTGCTTAGCTGCTGCAGCTCTACCCTCCTCTGTATCCAGCAACAGGTAGTGCATGCCTAGTGTCCAAAACATTATGGTATTTACCATGTAGTACAGCATTACAGCAGGGACACTTTTCTCTCCAAATAAGGCCAAATTTACCGGTAGCCCAATAAACATAGTATTGGCAATAAAAAAGTTTACTGTAAAAACACCTCTGCGGCCCTCTTGAACATTTGCAAGATGCACTGTCAATTTACCGACCAGCAGGGCCAAAAGCACCGACAGAATTGGAAGCACTAAATCCGGTGCCATAGCTAACAATTTATCTCTGGTAAAGTTTTTCATCATATTGTCTATCATGTACAACGGCAAAGAAACCTCTGTAACCAGCAGAGCCAGCATTTTACTGCCTTTTTCATCAAACCAGCCCTTCTTGGCCAGGCCATACCCAATGGCAATCATAAAAATAATACTAAAAAGCGCTTGTATAGCGTGTAGAATAATATTCAACATCCTTTTACCTTCCCCTTAAATGAGCTTCAAAAAATTATGCAAGCTGACAACCAATATTACAGCTTAATCCTAGCAGTAATTGTACCATAATTAAGCGTATATAGCCCTGTTTTATTTTCCCTTTATGCTTTTATTTTAGTTTGGGGAAGGAACTTCCCCAGAGCATGAACCTTTAGAGATTCATTTTATAAAATGACTTCATTTTTTTAAACTTATTCTTTCAATTCTATCATTTTTCTTACATTGACTTATTAAATCTGATAATGTACCATCAAAAGACAATATGATGCTCTAAAGAGAGGGAAATCATGAAACGGAGCTTTTTAGTAGGTTGTCTCTTCATCATCTTACTGTTTTCCTTAGGCTGCAACTCCTCAGCCGACAATACCAAATACATAGATTTCAAAAAAACCGTACCGGTGGCCACTACTGCGGTTATCCCCAAGGATAATAATGCCCTGCGGGTTGCTATTGCTTCTGTTTTATTGCCCCAAGACACTGTTGTGCATTATCGTGCTATTTCTGATTATCTTGGCAATAAACTAGGCCGACAGATTATTCTTGTTCAAAAAAAACAGTTATGCCGAAATCGCTCTACTCTTGCTAAATGGTGGCGCGGATATGGCATTTTTCTCCTCTGGTGGCTATGCCAACTATAGTGGCTTTAACGGCATCGAGCTTTTGGCTTCTCAACAACGGATGGGACTACCCTATTACCAGGGCTATTTATTGGTAAATAGTGACAGTGATATTAGTTCTATTGAAGGTCTACGAGGCAAAACAGTTGCTTTCACCGACCCCCTTAGTTATTCCGGACATACTTTTTTGGTTCAGGAATTACGCAAGAGGGGCTTTACCCCAGAAAATTTTTTGGGCCGTTATTTATATACTGACAGTCATGATGCCTCCTTTAAAGCCGTGGTTAACAAGGTTGTTGATGCTGCCCCTGTAAGTCGCATCGTCTATGACCGCGCCTTAATCTCCAATCCCTCTATTATTAGACAGGTTAACATCATCGCAGTTTCTCCCGCCGCTGGCATTGGCCCGGTAGTAGCTGGCAAAAGCTTAACAGCTGGTGAAAAAAAGATTCTGCGAGAAAATCTATTAAATTTACACGAAAATGTAGATATGCAAAAGGCTTTACATGGTCTGTCTATAGACCGTTATGTTGCTCCGCAGCCAGAATTGTTCGACCCCATTCGCAAGATGTTAACAGAAACGGGTGAAAAGCCATGAAACCCTTTTTATTTTCCTGGCTAAATCCTAAACGCTGGCATTCACTTTACTTTAGAATTTTTGCCATGAGTTTATTTCTCATTGCCAGTCTCTGCTTATGCGCCGGTATCCTCTTCTGGAAATCTTATGACGATATAGTCCTCCAGCAGTTGGAAAAGCGCGGCGAAGAAATTGCTTCCCATCTTACTGTGGCTAGTGCCAATTACATTCTAACCGAAGACGTTTATAACCTTTATGAATTAATTTCTTTGACTGCCTATAGCAGTGAAGATGTACGCTATATTATTGTGTTGGACCATAAGGGACGCCTTTTGGCTCATACCTTTAAAAATGGTTTACCGGAAAAATTATTATGGCCTGTAACTAGCAACACCAAATTACAAAAAACTGTATTTTCTTCCGATGAAGGTCCTATTCACGATATTCTAGCTCCCATTGAGCAGGGAGCTATTGGCTTTGTTCGAGTCGGCATGACCGAAGCACAGATGCGCAGTACTATTTTCAGGCAAGTTTTCGTAGCGCTTCTTGCTATTTTTTTATTTTGTCTATTGGGTGCCTTTTTTTCCAGCCGCATTTCTCGATTAATTATCAAACCCATACGACAGCTTTGCCGAATAGCAGATGCCATTAGAACCGGAAACAAGGAAATTCGGGCAGATTTATGTGGTGACGAAGAGATAGATAAATTGGCTTTAGGTTTTAATGATATGACCACTAGCCTTTTGGCGGCTAATAAAGAAAAGGAAGATCTATTAAAAGAACTGCAAGCCAAAGAACACTTACGAGATATTCTAATCGCCAAGTTAATGACTGCGCAAGAAGATGAACGGAAACGCATTTCCAGGGAGTTCCATGATGAAACAAGTCAAGCCTTAACCTCCCTAATGCTTACTATGCGTGCCTTGTCGGCGCAGGCAACTAATGAGCAACAAAAAGACACCTTGCTTCTGAGCCGTGATGTGGCGGCAGGCATTCTAAACAAGGTTCGTAATCTGGCAGTAGAGCTTAGGCCGCCTGAATTAGATGATCTAGGACTAGGCGCTGCCATTACCCAATACAGCAATAAATTTGCGACTGACCATGGCTTAAAGCTTACTTTGCAAATCTCCGGCGAAGAAGAAAATGTAGATGGCCAAATTGCTGTGGCTCTTTACCGCATTGTGCAGGAAGGTTTCAGCAATATAGCTCAGCATTCCGGAGCCAGCATGGCCGATTTGCACATAGATTTCCAACCTAAGGAAGTAGCCGTTACTTTAGCCGACAATGGCAAGGGTATTTCTAATTACGATTTATTGACGGCCAAGAAAAAACGTCGTTTAGGCCTATACGGCATGCAAGAGCGGGTGGAACTATTACGTGGCCAAATGGTGATTAGAGATTCACCCTATGGCGGAGCAGAACTATATATTGTTATTCCTTTACCCCAAATAACAAACAAGCTTTATAATAAAGGAGATACCCATGAAAAATAGGTTAAAATTGCTTTTAGCCGATGACCACAAGCTTTTGCGCTCAGGACTCAAGCTACTATTGCTAGGCCACAAAGACATTGAGATAGCGGGAGAAGCTGAAAACGGATTGCAGGTTTTACAGCTTTTGGAAAGCCTAAAGCCTGATCTTGTACTCTTAGATTTATCCATGCCTGGTCTCAACGGCCTGGATTGTCTCAAAGAAATAAAAAGTCGTTTCCCTGCCACTAAAGTACTAATTTTAACTATGCACGAAGATGAAAACCATATTCGCCTAGCTATGCAGGCCGGAGCGGATGGCTATATTAAAAAAAGCGCTGCCGATGTAGAATTGTTTACTGCTATTGACACCGTACGGGATGGTAAAATTTACTTGAGCTCTCACGATTCCAACATCTTGCTACAAAATCTCTTGCAAAAAGAACCTGCCCCCACAGATGAAATGGCTCCTTATACACTACTCAGTCCCAGAGAAAGAGATGTATTACGTTATTTAGTGCACGGTTATTCTCTTAGCGAAATAGGTGAGAAACTGAATCTTAGTATTAAAACAGTAGACACTTACAAAATTCGTCTGATGGAAAAACTGCAAGCAACAAAAAAAAGTGAACTAGTAAATTATGCTTTAAAATATGGCCTACTAAAAGACAGCGAAGGTAAACTTTAAAAATCTTTAACCCTAAGCCTCAAATTTATGTCAGAAAAATTCTGACATAAATTTGAGGCTTTTTTCCGCTACAAAGGATTCGTAAATTATAAGATAATTCTGATAGCTAGTTTAAATGACCAAGGAGGTTGAAATTACAATGAAAAAAAGTATGCTTGTTTTAGCAGGCGCAATGGCATGTAGTATGCTGCTGGCAGGATGTGGTGGTGCTCCTCAAACCGGTGCCCCTGCCGCAGGTGGAAAAGATAGCAATAAACTTATTGTTTATACTTCCATGAAAGAAAATCTTATTAAAGGTATCGTAGAAGGTTTTAAGAAAAAATATCCTGATATCCAAGTTGACTACCAATCTGCCGGTGCCGGCAAACTGATGGCTAAAATTGCTGCTGAAAAACAAAGCGGGAAGATTTTAGCCGACGTTATTTGGACCAGTGAAGTCCCCGATTTCTACAGCATGAAAAAACAAGATATGTTAGAAATATACAAAACTCCTATTTTAAAAGAGCTCGTTAATCCCTTTGATGATTATGATGGTTCCTTTACCGCTGCTCGTTTAGGCACTCTTGGTATTGTTATCAATACCGACAAAATAAAAACTCCCCCTACCCAATGGGCTGATTTATTAAAACCTGAATACAACAAGGGCTTTGGTGTTGCCAACCCTGCTTTATCCGGTACTTCCTATATGAGCATTGCTATTTTGGAAAAGAAATTTGGTTGGGATTATTTTGAAAAATTACACAAAAATGGTGCCAGAATCGGTAAGGGTAGTGGCGAAGTTATCGATGATACTTCTTCCGGTGAACTTACTGCCAGCTTAGGTGTGGACTACATTACCAATGGTAAAATTAGCAAAGGTGCTCACTTGCAAATGTGCTATCCTCCCGAATTGTTAGTTGTGCCCAGTCCTGTTGCTATTTTCAAAGGCACTACCAAATTGGATGCTTCCAAAAAATTTGTAGACTATCTCTTAGGCCCTGAAGCTCAAGCAAAAATCGCTGCTGAAGGTACTATCCCTGTACGCAATGATGTTAAAATGCCAGAAAAATTCAACTTGCCTACACCTAAAGATGCTTGGGCAAAAGCAATTAAAATTAACTTTAGCGAAGCAGTAAACTCTAAAGAAACTACCATAAAGAAATTTGCTGATATTATGCAAGTTAAGAAATAATTCATCTTAGTTTTGCTTTGAAAAGCAGCTGAGAAAGCTCTGTAACGGCAGAACGGACTTACCGTTCTGTCGTTTTTTTAAGAAAAACAACCTGACAACAGGAGGAAAATATGGAAGATATCATTAAAGTAGAAAATGTATCAAAAAGCTATGATAAACATCAAGTCCATAACAATCTTAGCCTAGCAGTAAAAAAAGGTGAATGTTTTACCCTTTTAGGACCTTCCGGCTGTGGCAAAACAGTCCTTTTGCGTATGATTGCAGGTCATGAAGCCCCTGATATAGGCAAAATAACTATTGATAATACCGTGGTAGCTGATAGCGAAACAGGTGTTTATATTAATCCGGAACGCCGTGGTCTTGGTGTAGTATTTCAGGATTATGCCGTTTGGCCACATATGACAGTATACGATAATATCGCTTATCCTTTAAAAATGGAAAAGCGTTCTAAAGAAGAAATTGACCAAAAAGTTATGGCAATGGTGGAAGTCGTCGGCATGAAAGGCTTGGAAAAACGTTTGCCTTCCGAATTGTCCGGAGGCCAACAACAGCGTGTGGCCTTAGCCCGTGCTTTAGTAGCTGACCCTTCCCTAATGCTTTTAGATGAACCTTTATCCAATCTCGATGCTAACCTGCGTGAGGAAATGCGCTTTGAAATCAAGGCCTTACAAAGAAAATTTGGCATTACTGTCATGTATGTAACTCATGACCAAGAAGTGGCTCTGGCACTATCTGATCGCATTGCCATTATGGACGAACAGGGCTATATTCGCCAGGTTGGCACTCCCTATGAAATTTTTGAGAAACCGGTAGATCCCTTTATTTTTAATTTTATGGGTATCGCTAATTTTCTACCTGTAAGACAAATGGGAAATGCGTTCTTAGTCGGCAAGGGAGAGCAACCTATTCCCTGGGAAAGTCCCCAAGGCAATGCCAAAGAATGGGTAGCAGGATTTAGACCTTCAGATGTTAAGCTTACTCGTAACGGTGAAGGACTAAAGGGCATAATTAAAAGAGCCAATTATCTAGGTCCTGTAATGGACTATCTTATTGAAATAGATGGTGATCACCTACGTACCAGCGTAGAAACACATAATGCTATTACCAAGGATTTAATGTTTAAAGAAGGAGAGGAGTGCATAGTAAGTTTCCGCAATCTACTCTGGTTTGATGCCAAAAATCTCAAGGAGGTGAAGAAAGCATGACTTCCATAAAAAAAGATAGCGGCTTGGGTATTGCCCATTTAATTCTCTTCTTTTCTATAGCAATACTGGTTGTAGTTGTAGCGGTACCTGTGCTGTTAATTTTGCTTAACGCTTTCTTCGTTAACGGTCAATTTAACAGCCGTGACTTCTACATGGTGCTAATGGAGCCCCAAACTTATGCAGCACTTAAAAACTCCTTGATTATTGCCGGTTGCACCACCATAGGCAGTACTGTTGTGGGAACATTTTTTGCGTGGTTGGTAACGCGTACTGACTTACCTTATAAAGGCTTTATGAAAGGCGTGTTCTTAGTTCCTTTCATGTTACCTTCCTTCATTGGTGCTTTAGCTTGGAAGATGCTCTTATCCCCTAATGCAGGTTTTATTAACAAATTTTTAATGAGTACTTTTAATCTAGCCGAACCGGTATTTAATATTTACAGCTATTTGGGTATTAGTACTGTAGAGGTTATGTATCTTTTCCCCTTCGTCTTCATCCAGGTATGTGGTGCATTAGAGCGCATGGATCCTACCCTAGAAGAATCTGCTCGCATCTCCGGGGCAGGCTTGTTAACCATCACCAGAAAAATTACCATCCCTTTGGTTTTACCTAGTATCTTATCCGGTGCTTTGTTAATTATGCTCTATTCCATGGCCCATTTCGGTACTGTAGCTGTATTAGGAATCGAAAATGGCATCTACAACATTCCAACCTTGATTTATGAACGTATTCACCAAAGCGGTGGTAGCTTTGCTGCCATTCGAACCGGTACCGTACTAGCTACAGTACTTGTTGTCTCTGCTGCCATCATTATCTGGGGACAACACAAGATTTTAAGTCGCGGCCATTATCAGATTATTGGTGGCAAGAGTTTCCGTCCTATGGAATTAAAATTGCGCGGATTACGTTATCCTTTATTGGCTTTTTGTATACTCTACATTGCTTTCACTATTTTGCTGCCTACCGTTGTAATCTTTTTAGTTGGCGGTCTTAAGACTTATGGTCTAGCCTTTACTATGGAAAATCTTTCCTTAGCTAATTACAAGTATATCCTTACAGAATATACTGTTACCAAGGATGCCATCTTCAACAGTGTATCCTTAGGCTTGGTGGCTGCTATTATTACCATGTTTGCCGGCGTAATGATTTCCTACGTTATCGTAAAAATGAAAGTACGAGGCAAGGGAATCTTGGAATTCTTAGGTATGCTGCCCTTCTCCGTACCCGGCAGTGTTATTGCTCTCGGTGTTATTCTAGCTTGGAGCGGTCAATTTGGCGTTAATCTTTATAATACAGTATGGATTATTTTAGTTGCCTACATCGCCCGTTATATGGCTTTTTCCTTAAAAGCTAATTCGGCTGCTTTGGAACAGGTACATGATTCCTTGATGGAAGCTTCCCGCTCTTGTGGTGCTACCATGTGGCAATCCCTAAAGGATATTGTTATTCCGTTAGTTCGCCCCGGTATGTTTGCTTCCTTCTTCTTGATTTTCTTACCTGCTCTACGTGAATTGACAGTATCCATCATGCTCTATTCACCTACTACCAGAACCATAGGTGTAGCAATTTACACCTTGAATGAAGATGGCGAGACCGTTATGTCGGCAGCCTTAGCCGGCATTGCTCTCATAATCATTGTTACCGGTCAAACTCTGATTAATCATTTTACTAAAAAGGCAGGTGAATAAGAGCTATGTCCTATATTCGTTTAATTAACGTAACCAAAAGATTCGGCAAAGTAACAGCTGTAGATAACCTAAACCTGGAAATTGGCAGAGGCGAATGTTTCTCCATGCTAGGTCCTTCCGGTTGTGGCAAAACCACTACCTTACGTATGGTCTCAGGCTTTGAAGACTTAAGCGAAGGAGAAGTCTGGGTAGGAGACAGACTTTTATCTTCTCCCAAAAACCACCACTACGTACCACCGGAGAATCGTAATTTCGGTATGGTATTCCAAGCCTTTGCTGTTTGGCCTCATATGTCTGTGTATGAAAATGTAGCCTTTCCACTACGCATTCGTAAATTACCGGAGAACGAAATAGAAAAGAGAACCACGGATGCTCTAAAATCCACTAATCTTTTAAAAGCCGCTGAAGATAGTCCTGCTTCCTTATCAGGCGGTGGTAAGCAAAGAGTAGCATTAGCTAGGGCCCTTGCCATTAATCCTGATGTTATGCTATTAGATGAACCGTTATCCAGCCTTGACCCCCATCTTAGAGAGGAAATGCGTTTTGAAATAAAGGATTTGCAACGTAAATATGGCTTTAGCATTATTTACGTAACTCATGACCAATCCGAAGCCATGGCCCTATCCGATAGAATTATGGTTATGAAGCTAGGTGTTGTACAACAAATTGACACGCCGCTAAGTGTTTATAATAATCCTGCCAACCGTTTTGTATTCAGTTTCATTGGTCTCTCCAGTTTCACCAATACAGTCTGGAAAGATGGCATAGCCTATATTCAAGGTGATGACAAACCACTGCCTGCTTCCTTGCAGCCCTCGGCAGCAATGCGCCAGGAAGAAGTTTTTTCTTTAGCCAGTAGGCCAGGCGAAATCGAATTTACCAGCTCTGCTGACCCTAACGGCGTAAGAGGTTTGGTAACTAGAAAAGCTTTCTTAGGTGAAATTGTAGATTATCAAATTAAAATAGGCGAGCAATCTTTAAGAGTACAGCTAGGTCGTCGCGATGCTGCCCATGAAGTAGACGAAACGTGCTATTTACACTTTTTACGTCCTTTTTGGTACGCATT
>Ga0163159_1002988_pt1 | contig 13238 bp, 15 predicted proteins | sample BioMet9_FD_108702 | JGI IMG/M metagenome (GOLD analysis project Ga0163159, IMG submission 108702) | Microbial communities from bioreactor (seeded with sewage sludge) at Lawrence Berkeley National Lab, California, USA - Biofuel... | ecosystem: Engineered > Bioreactor > Anaerobic > Unclassified ... | reverse complement strand
CGAACATGGATCCGTCATTCATATTGTGGCCGTAGATGACGGTGTTAAAATCCTGAAAGTCCTTTGCATTGTAGTTTTCCGTGTATATAGAACCGGGATAGCCGTACGTTCCGTCGATGGTATAATTCAGATAATGGGAATTATCGGAAGGATGCTGTACAACCGGGTAAGAAATTTCCGTTCCGGGAATATAAAGCCACGCGTAAATGTCTGGATTCTGTGCCTGAAGAGAATCGAAATCGACAGGAATCACCGCGCCGGCAGGCGCACTTTCGGAAGCGGCAGGAGAAGAAACGGCAGCCTTCTCGATAGACTGACTGACCTCCTGCTGCATTTCGGAATAGACCTTTTCATTATTCTGTTTTGAAGAGAAGTAGTAGGAAGCGTATCCCGCGCAGACAGACGCCACGGCGATACAGATCCAGAAGATGAGACGTTTCTTGCTTTTCATTACGCGGAAGCCTTCTTATGAGAGTCTTTCCGGCTGCTTTTTCCGGAGGTGTGTTCACGGGCGCCGTGCTTTTCAATCGGAAACGCTGCGATGACGGAAACGTTCAGATATTTTTCAACATCCTCGTCCGTCTTGATTGTGTCGTCCATGAAGTGGCGGATCAGTATGGCCGCAATGGCGATCAGAAGAGCGATAAGAGCGCCGGCTGCGGTATTGCGCAGGACATGCGGACTCGAAGGCACGGATGATATGACAGCCTGCTCGACTGTCGTGGGCTTGTCTGTCGTCATGACATTGGCAACCTGATCGGCAATCGCGTCGGACATTGCGTTTGAAATCTGCATCGCAAGCGCAGGATCCTTATTTGTAACGGTGGTCTTCAAAATCCGGGTATTCTGGGGATTTTCAACCTTAATAGTCTTTACAAGCTTTTCATATGTTGTATTCAGGTTCAGCTTCTGGATCACGGATTCGACGACCGGACGGCTCGTCGCGAGTGTCTGGAAGTCGACGGTCAGCTGGGAACCCATCTGGAGATCAGTGAGTGATGTGATGCTGGTGGTTTTCGTCAGAATATAGATCATGGAGGAGGAAGAGTACAGGGGAGTGATGATAAAGCGGGAGCAGCCGTATGATACCCCGCCGCCGATTATAAGCGCAAGGACAAGAATCCACAAACGGTGCCACAGGACGCCGAATACCTCGCGCAGATCGATTTCTGTTTCCTCGTTCTCATTTGCATTGTTGTTCTGATATTGTTCACTCATCGTGCACGATGCTCCATAATCATAATATTATGCGGAACGATCAGACTGCCCGCATATTTAAATTCTATCATATGTAACCGGATTTTTCCACAGGAAAAAAAGAAACCATATAAAAACGGAACCGCGGCATGAAAATGGATCTGCCGCGGCTCCGTCTGTCCAGTATGAAATAATTATTAAACTTCGAAAACAGTCTGGCCGTCTACCGGTGTTGTAAGCGCTTCAAGCGCTTTCTGAACCATGGCGACGCGGATCTTGTAGCTGTCCTTTTCGCCCATGGTCGGATTGCCCATCGGATAAGGGATGCCTACGCCCGGAACGATCCGGTTTGCGCCGATTGTCATTGAAATCGGAACGACTGTTGCAACATGCACAACAGGAATGCCATATTTTTCGATACCTTTTACCATCGTTGCACCGCAGCGAGTACAGGTGCCTCATGTGGAGACGAGGATAACACCGTCAACATGATCATCGATTAGCTGCTGTCCGATTTCGGTTCCGAATTTAGCCGCGGAAGCCGTTGCTGTACCGGTACCGGTTGTGGCATAGAAATAGTTGGCCAGCTCTCCGAACGCGCCGGCTTTTTCAAGCTCACGGAGCGCGTCGAGAGGAACAACGACATCCGGATCCGCAATTGCGAACTGACGGTCATATCCGCCGTGAATCGATGTGAAATCATCGGGGGACATCCGGTCCATTCCGGTAAGGTCGTATTTGCCCCATTTTGTGGCATTGGAGGATTCGATATGATCCGGATTCCCGGTCGGGATGATGCCTCCGGAGGTAACAACCGCGATTCTGGCCTTCTTGATATCCTTGATCGGGGCTGCCGGGTCGACACGGTCGAATTTCGGCATGATCAGGTCGGTCTTGAACGGTTCGCCGCTTATTTTCTTAACGAGCATTTCGATGGCTCTTTCGGAGCCGCGTTTTTCCGCAAAGTAATTGACACGGATGCCGCGTTCCAGGTAACCCTCTTCGTCCGGTCCGAGAATTTCCTGCTTTTCAGCCATTTTTTTGATGAGTGACGAGAGAACCGGAAGCACCTTGCGCATGCCGGCGGATGAATTGGGTGTCCGTACGATAAAAAGATCCTTCCGGAACATATCGGCACCGGGATTTTCTTCATACATGCCTGTCAGTACAGGAATGCCGAGACGTTCCTCGACCGCCTTGCAGATTGTTCCGCACGCGACGCCGTAGCGGCCTGCGTTGAAGGCAGGTCCTGCGATGAAAACGTCAGGATTGTATTTACTGATCATGCCGATCAGTATATCGGTTGCTTTATCCAGATTTTCTCCGAAATAGTTGTCGCCGCAGACTACAGTCGCCGCGATTTCATAATCACTTCCAAGTGCGGTGGAAAGGCCGAGCCCGGGACCTACAGCGCCTTCACGGACTTCCGGCTCCCAGTCAGCTTTTTCTTCTCCGCCGATTCCGGCAAAAAACTGGTTGATATAGTGAACAATTTTATATTTTGCCATTTTCTTTCCCTTCTCCCGTATCAATATCCTCTTGCAGCCAGCTTATTAAAGCCGTTTGCAATTGTTGAAGCAATGATGATCTGCAGCTCGGCTTCGAAGCTTCCGTCGCTGTTCATGCAGCCATTCCAGCCGCCGATCTGCATCTCGATGAATTCCTGTGTTCCGATGACCTTGTCCATAGCCGGAAATTTCAGTGTCGCGTTTCCCTGTCCACAGGATGAAAGGGCATTCGCTTCATCGCAGACGTCTGCCAGCGAGTGTGACTTGCCGTCCTTGCCGGGGAACTCATCGGTTATCAGAACGACCTTCGTACCGGCATGTTCGACCTTTTTGCAGTTCATCATAAGATCCGTGTCGGGATTGCCGTAGCCTTCTTCGGTGATCAGAACACCGTCAAGCCCCATCCAGCTGCAAAGCTTCGCAACCATATCGGAATGACGTTCCTTATCTGCGAGAAAGACATTCTCATTCGTAAGAATAACACCCATAAAGTTGATATCTTTGCCGTGATGACGGTAGCAGTCTTCAATAACAGGATTGTGGAGATGGTGATACGTCGTAACCTTGTCACATGGTGCGACACAGTTGCCGGAAACGATGGCCCCGTCGAAAATCTCGGTCGGATACATGACGGTCGGAACGATCTGCTTCGCGTCTACGCCATAGTAGTATGTGTCATGCAGAAGTCCCTGGGACTGCAGCATGTGGATGTAGCCTACCTTCGGAAGATCCGGATACTGCGCGGCCTGCTCGAATATCGGCTTTGTTTCATAGATCTCGGTTTTATCCGGCTTGACATCGCGCGCTGCTTTGCCGATAAAATCAGCCGTTTTAAGACCTGCCATTCTGGCAGCTTTTTCATAGACGTGTGTTTCCAGTCCTTCGTTCGGAACCAGAACAAGACAGAGATTCATGGTTTTGGAAAACGGACAGTAATCAGCAGCAGGGCCGCTCATGTCGATGACGCCCTCCTGAAAACCGACGATCCTTCCGCATGTGATGACACAGCAGCCGTCAAGCGCCAGTGTTGTGCCGGAGCCAACCTGAGGGCTGACCTTTCCGATTATGCCGGGGAACATTTCTCCGCCGCTTAATTTGACACGCGGCTCGATTACGTCTTTTACAGGTGTGATGCGCACAGACTCGCCGGGACGGGCGATTTCAACCGTGCAGTCCTTCAGCTTGTCATCTTCCAGCACAAGCTTCCGGATTTCGTCGCTGCAGACATGGAGCACGCCGTCGCTGACAAACGTTCTGGTGTCGAATTGGATATCTTTTATAAAGATTTTTCCTAATTCAAGTTTCATTTTAAAGTACCTCCTACAGTCGAACATGTTAATTGCTAAATACAGGGGTGGTTCTACAGGTGTTTTTTAAAGATTTTTATTGCCAGTATAACAAGCTGCGATTTCACGGATTTCAGAGACAAACTGATCCGTCAGGACTTTCGGGTCACATCCGGAAAGTCCCTGCTCCTGAAGAGCCTTGAAGTATCCGAGAAAAAGATTGCAGAAGATATGGTTGAGTTTTCTGGCATTTTCTTCTGTGATTTCTTTTTCCTTGACAAGATGCTTCCAGATTACAAAATCTCTGTCGTAATATCCGGGAACTTCGAGCATTTCCTGGATCAGGGGGCTGACCTTGATGATTGTATCCGGGAACATGGCATAATAATCTTTAAGGGAATCCTCCAGGTTTTCGCTTTTGATGTTGCGGTAGAAAACATACTCAAAGGCGTATGGATTCCGAAAAGCCTCGATCGCGTATATGTGCCATATTTCAAAATACATTTCCCAGTTGTCTTTCCAGTTCTTTTCGTGGATGGAAAGCTGGAGAATATATTCATTCAACGCAGTCAGCTGAGTATAGAACAGCAGCTCATCAAGGTTTTTAAAATACCGGTACATGCTGGTTGAGGAGCATCCAAGCTCTGTGGCAATTCTGCGGATGCTGACAGCTTCGATACCTTCTTCAGAAATAATGTTGGATGCCTTGACGATGTAATCTTTTCTGCTCAGGCTTTTAAAATAATTTGTCGTTTTACGTGTGCGCGTAATCTCCAGCTCCTTTCCAGGTCCTGATGTTCCGGATCCACTATAATCTCGAAATAACATTTTCAATCATCGATAAGTCAATGGTTTTATAATCATCAGCGATGCTTTCGCTGTATACAGGAGTTTTGCGGACCGCGTTCCATTTGCCGAAATTCTCGATTGCGGATTCAATCAGCTCAATATCGCGGAAGCTGCGTTCCTTGTCCGTAATATCCGCGGCCGGGTACAGAAGGATCGTTTTGTAAGGCGTCTGGTTCGGCTTCAGGCTGGACGTCTGCGGGTGTGTCAGCAGAATGCAGCGCGCGTAAATCAGGTCGCGTGCCGTTGTCAGAACGTCCGGAAAGGAATCCACGAGCAGAACCTTCTTCATGACACCGCACCATTTATCGGCGGCGCGGTCATTGTTTGTAACGAGAATGCATTTGTCGATATCGTACATGATGTCTCCTTATATCTGTCCGGGTCTGCCGAAGGCCTGATTTCCTTTCTTCATGAATTCGTCCTTGCGGACAAAAGGAAGTCTGCGGCGGCAGAACCATATGGAAGCCAGAAAGTAGAAAAGGAAACCGGCGGCCATATTGACGGAATACGTAAGCTGCATCCCGAAAAGCACGCAAAGAACAAGGATGCCGCAGATAAACACAGGCAGCGGGTAAAAAGAAGCCTTGTACGGCCGCTTAAGCGTTTTCGGCGGGTACATTCTCCGGAAACGCACCATCATGATGCAGGTCAGCAGGTATACAAGCAGTGCTGAAAAGATGGAAAAGGTAACGACCTGGTCGAGCATTCCGGTGAACGCAAAAGCGATTGATATAGGAAGCAGGAAGAGGATCGAGCGGTACGGGGAGCCGAATTTCGGATGCATTTTCCCGAAGTAATCAGGCAGCAGCATATCCTTTGACATGGCGCTCCAGGCCCGGCTCGCGTCATTGATGCATCCGTTTGCCGATGCCAGACACGCGAGAATGGTACCGGTAAAGGCACTGACAATGACGAAAAGCTTTCCGGTCGCGAGTGCCGCGTCGAATATCGGATATACGGATCCGCCGAGCTTGCTTTCCGGCAGCAGGCCGGTGCAGACGAACCATGTTACAGTGCCTCCGATCAGCAGTGTGGCAATGCCGAGAAACGCGCCTACAGGAAGCGCGCGCGCCGGACTGCGGCATTCATCCGCCGCGAGTGCCGTACCTTCAATGCCAAGGTAAAACCAGCAGCAGAACTGCATGGCGGCAAGCAGTCCGAGATATCCGTAGGGCAGCTCGTTTGTGAAGGATTCCAGGTGTATCAGCGTTGCCTGCGGATCATAAAAGTGCGTGGAAAACAGAAGAATCATGATGCTGACAAAAGCAATCGCCGTGATGATCAGATTCAATGTAAAGGTAGCTTTTGCACCCTTGTAATTTACATAGGAAAGCAGCAGCAGTGCCAGAATGATATACGGAAGCGGTGTAAAGCCGGGATTGATGGCTTTCAGGATCTGACCGACGACAAGCGCGTCCGCGGCTTCCAGCATCGCGTATTCAAAAACAAGCATCAGACCGACGTTGAAGGCGCCAAGCGGGCCAAGCGTGTATTTGGCCATGGTATAATGGCCTCCGGCTTCCGGCATGACGGAAGCCATCTCGGTTGTCATCATAATCAGGCAGATGTACATGACTGCGATGATCCACAGGCCGGAAAGTGCGGACAAGCTTCCACCCCGCAGGATGGAATTATTCCAGCCCATGAATTCGCCGACGAGGACGATGCCTACGCCGAGGGCCCAGATGTGCGCCGGCCCGAGGATCCTGCTGCTTGTATTCTCTTCCTTATTACTCTGGTTTGCTGTCATTTTTGCTGTTTCGTCCTTTTCTTTCGGTTTTGATAAAGTCTGTCAGCAGAAGAAACAGTATCAGACCGGAAAGAACCCAGGCACCGATATTACAGATTGTTATCCACATGCTCACAGTCCTCCTCCGGTATGGTGCGATCTTCGCCGTAATTGTGATTCTGCATGTACGAGTTCAGCCACTTCAGGCTCCGCTTCAGCATGTAGCCGAAGTAGACAGCCATGGAAACCAGCACAGCGGCAAGATGTACCGGAGAAACCGTATAGGTTCCGCCGGCCGGTTCCTGCGATGATCCCTTCGTCAGCAGCATGGAGACGAGCAGAATGGCAAAGCAGAGCACCAGAACGAATAATACGTCGCAGATTGTAAGAAATTTATCCTTCATCATTTGCCCTCGTTTGTCCGGCAGCTGATATCAAGGCCGTATATCTCGTCCTGCTGTCTGTGAAGCTGGAGGAGGGATCCGGCAGCTGCCGCCGCATACAGAATAACGACGAATACGGCAGATATCGTGAGGACAGCGGCCATAAAAGAAGACGCGGCTGCCGCTGCACTTACAAGCACAAAGAAAACAATACAAATTAAAAACGCCGAAAAAAACAGGAAACAAAGGAAGTCGATACTTATTAATTTCTTAATGGATTTCTTCATCATGTTATCACCGCCTCATATCAAAAACCAATAATGTTATCGCGATATGTTATCGCGATAATCGTAGTATATTCTACTATTTGACAAATGACAAGTATTTTTAACGAAAATCTTTGAAAAAGAGTTTACTTTTTTTTAACCGAATGATATAGTATATAGAGATTTATTGTACGTATATCGTGATAAGGGGGAAATATAATGATTAAAAGCAGAAAAGCGTTACTGGCATCCGTTCTTTGTGTACTGCTCTGCGCAGCATTCGGGATGAGTGTTCTTGCGGCTCCGAGTCCCAGTACGAGCGGGGCTGTTCAGTCAGCATCCGGCACGGATGCGAATAAGGGCAGTATTCAGATTGTAGTAAGTGCGTCAGGTCAGTCTCTTTCAGCGTCTGAGCTTCAGTCTATTCTGGGAAGCGCATACGAAAGCGGCATGACGGTTCTGGATGTTAAGGATGTTTCAATTGTTACTGTCGGGGACGGCGGTACAGATGAAATTGCTTTTCCGGTAACGATTACTTTTAACGTGACAGGTGTTACATCATCCAGCAAGGTAACGCTTCTTCATTATGTAAATAATGCCTGGACCGTTGTACCGTGTACAGTCGGAAACGGCACCGTTACCGCTTCCTTTGATTCTCTGTCACCGGTTGCTTTTATCGTCGACAGCTCGACAGCCGCTACAGCTTCCACGTCTGTGAAATCACCGAAGACAGGTGAGAGCAGCTTTGGATGGATCGCATGCATAGCAGCGATTGCGGCAGTCGGTACAGCAGCAGCCGTATACAGCAGGAAGAGAGCATAAGCAGCGGATCTGTATTTGAATAGTGGTGAAGAAATCTCTTTCCGGAATCTATGCCGGAAAGAGATTTTTATGTGGCAAGGAAGCGAAAAGAGAGGGTTATGGAAGGAATTGTTGATATTCACTGTCATATTGTACCGAAGGTTGATGACGGTGCGGAAAATTTCAGGATGGCGCAGCAGATGATGTACCGGTCGGCGGATGACAATATCCGCTGCATTATCGCGACGCCGCATTACAGACCGGAGCTGTTCCGCGTCTCGTGGAAGGAAATACTGCTGCGTTACGGCAAGCTTTGTGAGCTTGCCGAACGGTCGGGAACGGGCGTTGAATTTTATCAGGGCTGTGAGGTCCATTGCAGTGCCGATATCGTTGAACTGATTAAGAAGCATTCGTGTCTGCGGCTTGGAGGCAGCCGGTATGTACTGCTTGAATTTCCGGAGCGGTATTCGCTGCGCCGCATGCAGAGCCAGATTTATGATATGACCGCGGCCGGGTTTATTCCCATAGTGGCGCACGCGGAACGGTATCCTGTTCTTGCGGGCAGCGCGGCCGGAATCAGGGAGCTTCGCACACAGGGCGCGATGATTCAGGTGAATGCCGGGAGTGTGACGGGACAGAACGGCTGGAAGATCCGCAGTCTGTGCGCGGCTCTGATGAAAGATGATTTGATTGACTTTTTTGCGAGTGATGCGCATAATATGAGTGGACGCAGACCTGATCTCGGTGAATGCGCCCGTTATGTCGAGAAGAAGATGGGCTTTCATTACACACATAAAGTGCTCGTTGAAAATCCAATGTGCATCATCCGGGAAATGAACGACAGGCTGCGTAAATAAGGAGTGTTCAGATGGACAAGGTGTTTTTTAAGGAACGGGATCATACGTATCATACGACAGAGGAGCTGAAGACGCTGCGCACGAACATCCAGTTCTGCGGCGATGATAAACGTGTTTTTATGGTGACAAGCTGCATTTCCGGCGAAGGCAAGAGTTCTCTTGTCTTTGATCTGGCACGGTCACTTGCCGAGCTTAAGAAGAAGGTTTTAATTCTGGATTGCGATCTGCGGAAATCCGTGCTTCGCAGCAGTCTTGCTGAGGGCAGCAGGGCGGAATTCGGTCTGTCGCATGTGCTGGCAGGCAGATGCGAACTGAAGGATGCTCTTTACGCGACGAATATTCCGGGGTTAAGTGTTGTTTTTTCAGGTGTTATACCGCCAAATCCGACCGAACTGCTTTCGGGTGATGCGTTTGGCAAGATCATCCGGGTATTCCGGGGAATTTTTGATTACATTATTGTAGACTGCGCTCCGCTTGGAATGGTAATCGATGCCGCAATTGTGGCATCGCAGTGTGACGCGTCCATTCTGGTGATCGAGGCAGGCACCATCAAGTACCGCTTCGCGCAGGAGACGAAGCGCAAGCTTGAGAATACAGGATGTCCGTTTGTAGGGGTTGTACTTAACAAGGTGGATTATAAGAACAGCGGAAAATATTACGGTAAGTATTACGGGGAACGGTATACTAAGTATTATGAGTAATTGCCGGTCATTATTTTTTAAAGGAGGTTTTTCGTATGAAGAGAGCATGTGTACTGCTGGCATCCGGTTTTGAGGAGACGGAGGCGCTGACTGTCGCTGATCTTTTAAGAAGGGCGGGCGTGGAGGTCACTCTGGCGGCTGTTTCCGACAAACTGTCTGTAACGGGAGCGAATGGGATTACGGTGCTGGCGGACAAGTTCCTGCGCGATGCGGATCTTAAGGACACCGATCTGCTTGTTCTTCCGGGCGGCATGCCGGGAACGACGAATCTGGAAGCATGTGATACAGTTCAGAAAGCAATAGACACATTTGACAGGGAGAAGAAGTACATTGGAGCGATCTGCGCGGCACCGGCCGTACTTTTAGGCAAGGCGCACCGGCTTAAGGGGCGCAGGGCAACATGCTATCCGGGTATGGAGAGCTTTCTTTCCGAGGGAACGGCGGTCACGGATCCTGTCGTTGTTTCGGATCATTTTATTACAAGCCGGGGCATCGGAACGGCGATTCCGTTTGCGCTTCAGCTGATTGAACTGCTGTTTGACCGCGGCAAGGCAGAAAGTATCGCAGAAGGTGTCGTTTCATCATGGAAATAGAGAAAGAATGCACTTTTTATAAAATTACTGGTATTTTAAATCTTCATGTGATATACTTCCAATGATTATATCTATGAACGGGCGGAAGCACCTTTCATATAGATGAAGGAGGAAATTTTCAAGATGAGTTTACAAGTGGAAAAGAAAGAACACAACATGGCAGTCCTTACCATCGAAGTAGGTGCCGACAAGCTCGATGAAGCAATCGAGAAAGCTTACAGAAAGCAGAAGAACAGTATCAGCATTCCCGGATTCCGCAAGGGCAAGGTTCCCAGACAGATGATTGAGAGAATGTACGGAAAGGGAGTTTTTTATGAGGAGGCCGCGGATATCCTGATTCCGGATTCCTACAGTGAAACACTGGAAGCCAATAAGGAACTGGAGGTTGTTTCACAGCCCAAGATTGATGTTGTTCAGATCGAGCAGGGAAAGCCCTTTATTTTCACGGCGGAAGTGGCGCTTAAGCCGGATGTTGTCCTTGGGCAGTACAAGGGTGTTGAGGTTCCGAAGCCGGACACGGAAGTGACGGAAGAGGACATTAACGCGGCGCTTAAGGCAGAGCAGGAGAAGAACAGCCGTACAGTCCAGACAGAAGATAAGATTGTAAAGGCTGATGATATCATTACACTCGATTTCGAGGGATTTATTGACGGAAAGCCGTTCCAGGGCGGCAAGAGCGAGAATTATCCACTGACGATCGGCTCGGGATCCTTTATTCCCGGCTTTGAAGAGCAGCTGATCGGAGCGGAGGTTGACAAAGAGCTTGAGGTTAAGGTAAAGTTCCCGGATGATTATGCAAATGATGATGTGAAGGGCAAGGATGCTGTCTTTATGTGTCTCGTTCATTCCATCAGCAGACGTGAGATTCCGGAGCTGAACGATGAGTTTGCGTCCAATATTTCCGAGTTTGAGACACTCGATGAATATAAAGCGGATCTTACAAAGAAGCTTCAGGAGAAGAAGAACGCCGAAGCTAAGAAACGGAAAGAGAACGATGCTGTCGACAAGGTAATCGAGAATTCGGAAATGGATATTCCGCAGCCGATGATTGATCTTCAGGTTCGTCAGACGATTGAGGATTTCGCGAGGAGAATGCAGCAGCAGGGGCTTTCTCTTGAACAGTACATGCAGTTTACCGGCATGGACGAGGATAAGCTTCGTGAGCAGGCACAGCCGGAAGCGCTTAAGAGAATCCAGTCCAGCCTTGTTCTGGAAGCGATCGTGAAAGCTGAGAATATCGAGACAAGCGAAGACCGTGTTGAGGACGAGATCAAGAAGATGGCTGAGTCGTACCAGATTGAGCTTGACAAGTTCCAGAATTATATCAGTGCGGATGAGCGTGAGCAGATCAAGAAGGATCTTGCAATGCAGGACGCGCTTACCCTTGTAGCGGATCAGGCGGTCGAGACAGAGGAAGCGAAGGACAGCAAAGAGACAGAATCAGACAATGCTTAGATTATGATCAGGAGATGACAGCGTATGAGTTTAGTACCTGTAGTAATAGAGCAGACAGGAAGAGGAGAGCGTTCCTATGATATCTATTCCCGTCTGCTGAAGGAACGTATTATATTTCTGGGTGAAGAGGTCAATGATGTGACAGCGAGCCTTGTTGTAGCGCAGCTGCTGTTTCTGGAGGCGGAGGATCCTGAGAAGGACATCCATCTCTATATCAACAGCCCCGGCGGCTCCATTACTTCGGGAATGGCAATTTATGATACCATGCAGTATATCAAATGCGATGTTTCGACGATCTGTGTCGGAATGGGTGCGTCCATGGCGGCATTTCTGCTTGCCGGCGGTGCGAAGGGCAAGCGTTTTGTGCTTCCGAACGCCGAGGTCATGATTCATCAGCCGCTCGGCGGGGCACAGGGCCAGGCGACGGATATCAAGATTCACGCGGACCATATTATCCGGATCCGGAAACGCATGAATGAAATGCTGGCCGGGTTTACCGGGAAACCGCTGGAAGTGATTGAGGCGGATACCGAGCGGGATAATTTCCTTACAGCCGCCGAGGCGAAGGAGTATGGTCTCGTTGATGAAGTGATCGCCAGTCATTAACGATATTAGAAGGAGATTCCATGGCAGGTAAGAAATCAGACGATACAATCAGATGTTCTTTCTGCGGCAAGACGCAGGATCAGGTGCGAAAGCTTATTGCCGGGCCTGACGGAGCATATATCTGTGACGAATGCATCGATATCTGCGCGGAGATCATTGAAGAAGAATACCATGAAACCCCGGATTTCGCGGATGATATCCATCTGCTGAAGCCGGCGGAGATCAAGAAGTTTCTCGATGAATACGTAATTGGTCAGGAAACGGCCAAGCGTGTGCTTTCCGTAGCAGTTTACAATCATTACAAGAGAATCATGTTTGACAATGATCCGGACGTTGAACTGCAGAAGAGCAATATTCTGATGCTTGGACCGACGGGTTCCGGCAAGACGCTGCTTGCGCAGACACTTGCGAAGGTCCTGAATGTTCCGTTCGCGATTGCCGACGCTACGACGCTTACGGAGGCAGGCTATGTCGGAGAGGACGTTGAAAATATTCTGCTGAAGCTGATTCAGGCCGCCGACGGTGACGTGGAGCGTGCGGAATATGGCATTATTTACGTTGACGAGATTGACAAGATTACGAGGAAATCGGAGAATGCTTCGATTACACGTGATGTTTCCGGAGAAGGAGTACAGCAGGCACTGCTGAAGATAGTGGAGGGCACAATCGCGAGCGTGCCGCCGCAGGGAGGACGTAAGCACCCGCATCAGGAGCTGATCCAGATTGATACGAAGAATATCCTGTTCATATGCGGCGGAGCCTTTGAGGGGCTTGACAAGATCATCGAAACACGTCTTGACCGCACGTCTATCGGCTTTAACGCGGAGGTCGCGTCGAAGAAGCATCATAATGTCGGTGAGATTCTGAAGCAGTCCATGCCGCAGGATTTTGTCAAATACGGCCTGATTCCGGAATTTGTCGGCCGTGTGCCGGTTGTCGTTACGCTGGACGGACTCGACAGAGACGCGCTGATCCGAATTCTTACGGAACCGAAGAGTGCGCTTGTG
>Ga0163159_1002986_pt1 | contig 13250 bp, 9 predicted proteins | sample BioMet9_FD_108702 | JGI IMG/M metagenome (GOLD analysis project Ga0163159, IMG submission 108702) | Microbial communities from bioreactor (seeded with sewage sludge) at Lawrence Berkeley National Lab, California, USA - Biofuel... | ecosystem: Engineered > Bioreactor > Anaerobic > Unclassified ... | reverse complement strand
GGAACTCGTCGATCATGATGAGGCGGAAGAGGTCGGCGTATCCGCGGGCGACTTCCGGGTGGGCCTCGAAGACCTCGTAGGCCTTCACGAGCATGTCCTGGTCGTCGAGAACGCCGAGCCGCGCCTTCTTCTCAGCGTAGAGCCTGTTCACTTCGACCGCCAGCTCGAGAAAACTTTCCAGCAGCGGCTGGGCGAGGAACATGCAATAGTCGTCGTGGGCCGCGCCGAGGGCTTTCTTGTAGGCGGCGATGGCCTCGCCGGCGCCGTTCTTCTGCACGCGCGAACTGAGGGGTTTCTCGCCCAGCACCTCGTCAAGCACCGCACAGGCGTGCTCGTTGTCGGCGCCGAGGGCGTCCGCGAGCCGCTCGACGAAGTGGGAGCCTTGCGCGACCATCGCCTGCAACGCATCGTTGTCGCCCGCGATCGCGTTCAGGGTATCGAGGGGCTCTCCGAGCGCGGCGATGAGGGTGCGGGCGATTTGCTGCGGGCTCTCGGAATCGGGCCCGCGATAGATGCCATCGGCGCCGTCGGGAAGCGATGCGAGTGCGGCGACGAGCGCATCGAGGATGCCCGTCACGTTGAAGCGCTTGGGGTGCACGCCCGAACCGCGGACCTTGTATTCGTCGAAGAGGGCATCGTAACGCGCGGTATCGCGCAGGCCGTCTGCGCCGACGATGGCTTCCTGGACGGCTTCGGCGCGCAGTTCATCGGATTCAACGTCCGTGATGACCGAAAACGTCGGATCGATTCCGAGCTCGAAGGCGTGGTCCTTCAAGATTCGCGCGCACATGCCGTGGATGGTTGACACCCACGCGCCGTCCACGAGCAGCGCTTGGTCGTTCAAGCCCACGCTGCGCAGCGTGGCGCGGATGCGCCCCGCCAGCTCGGCGGCCGCCTTGCGGGTGAAGGTAATGGCCAGAAGCTGCGAGATATCGGTAAACGAGAGGGCGTTTTCGGAACCGAGCAGGTAGGCGACCTTCGCGGTGAGCGTGGCGGTCTTGCCGGTACCCGCGCCCGCCTCGATGAACAGGTGATCCTGCGTGCAGCGGATGCTCTCCTGCTGGCTTTGCGTGAAACGCGAGATGTCCATCACTGGTCACCTTCCTCGGGAGGAACGGGAACGCATCGCGGGCAGGTGCCGTTGACCGCGCACCAGGTGCATGCATCGCTGGTTGCGGGCATCGGCGCGATCTGCCCGGCGAGGAGGCGTTCGATCACCTCGGCTACCTCGTTCTCGGTCTTGTCGAGCAGCTCTCGGAACGCATCGGCATTCCCGGTTTCGTATGCGTTCGTCGTGAAATCGTAGCCAATCTCGGCTGCTCCGGCAGCATAGGCGCCCTGGACCTCCGATTTGTTATACGAGCGATAGAGCGAGCCGACCACATCGAGCCCGAGGTCGCGGCGCGCGATCTGCGCGTAGATGAGCGCTTGCGCGTGGGGCACATCCGGGCCATCTTTCCTGCCAAAGGGGGAGAAGGCGTTGCCGAGCCCGCCCTTGTAGTCGATGATGACGGCATGACCGTCGCCGTCCTCGTCGATGCGGTCGATGCGGCCGTTGAAGCGATAGCCCGCATAGCGAAAGCCATCATCGGCGGAGAACGAGTGCTCGAACGAGCGGGGCGTGTAGCCTGGCAGGAAGCGCGCGTCGTCGGCGACAACCGTTTGCAGCTTGCGCCGCCATTCTTCCAACGTGCGTCGGTCGAGCTCGCCGGTGAGCACAAGCGGGTTCTGCAGGCTTTCGGAAGGATGGTCGCGCTCGTCGTCGAACTCCTCGTCGAGTATCCGCAGCGCCTCTTCGAGGTTGCTATCGTCCACACGGCGCGGGCTCGTTTCCCCGAAACGGCGGTAGAAGCGCTCGAGCACAGCATGCGCGAAACTACCATAGGCGGCCGGATCGTTTTCCTGATCGAGCGCGTTCGGCGCTATTCGGCTTTCGACGAACCATTTGTAGGGGCACGAGAGGTATTTCTCGACCTGCGAGGCGGAGAAGACGGGATCGCCGCCGCCCTGCGACGTGAGGCGCGCGACGGCGCTGGATGGCAGGCGGTAGGCGTCGGGCCCGCCGGCATCGATGGGCGGACGCGCGTCGCGCTCGTCGTCGGTCGAGCCGTACGGAGCGGGAACGAGCGCGACCAGGTTCTCTTCGCCGATGTCCAAGCAGATGGGGACGTCATCGATCGTGCGGGCGAGCAGGTCGGCGGGAAGGCCGGTGGCCTCATCGAGGTCGTCGGCGAGGGTGATGTCGACGCGGAAACAGTCGACGACCTCTTCAAAGAGCACGCTCGCGCGTTCGGGTGCGGCATCGTCGCCGTTGAGCGTTCGTTCGAAGACGATTTCGTCCGTGACGGCGGCGACCGCGCGTTTGAAGAGCATGCGCATATCCTCGAGGGTGGTGTCCGCGCGCTCGAATCCTACCTGGCCGAAGAGCGAGTTCAGCGGGTCGCCCTTGGCGGCCAGCGGGTATCCGGTTGCGGTCATCTGGCAGATGAGGGCGACCGAGGCATCCGCCGACACCAGGTCCTCGAGCGTCCCGAAGCGCACGGCGCTGCGGTCCGCGGGGGCGTTGTCATCTGCCTCCGCTGCGGAAGCGGTGGGCGCGCCCGTGTCTTCGTGGCCTGCGCCCGCCATCGTGCAGGTAGTCATGACCGGCATCTCCGCGAGAAGCTGGAAGGCGAGCTCGGGCGCGAGACCGGCGCTGTCCGCATCGCTCAGGAACTTGCCCCCATTGGTGGACGCTGCGTTCGAAAGTGCCTGCTGGACCAGATCGAGCTTCCCGGAAGCGACACCCGCCTGATGGAGCAGCGCGAGCGCATCGACATCGCGGGCCTCGGCAAGCGCCCGGCAGACGCTGTCGGTCGTGGCGCTGTCCTCGCGCAGCCGGGCAAGCATCTGGGACACATCGAGCGTACGGTCCCCGCGCATCTTGGTATCCAAGTCGAATACGTCGTTCGTGCGGTGGAGGCAGAACGGGCTTCGCGCGAAGTCGTTGAGGAAGGCGATTGCATCGGTGCGTGCGAGATCCTCAGCGCCTGACAATCCATTGACGGTCCGGCGCAGCTCCAGAAACGTGCGCCCCAGAAGCGTGCCTGAAAAGGGGCAGCCTATCGAGCCGGCGGCAGAAATACCGCGCCGCGATAGTCGAGGTGCGACACGCGAGAACAGCCCTCCCGGATCGGCGCAGGCGATGAAGATGCGTTTGGGGTCGAATCCGCGCGCCACGTAGTCGGCGATGATGTCGGCGATGAGTATCGGCTCGGCATAGGGGCCGGAGGCGGTAGCGAACCGAATTGCCGCCGAGGGCTCCAGGGGTGCGCCTGCTCGGTAGAGATGGGCGACAAGCGCAGGGATGCCCGTGCGCGCTGCGGCAGGATCCACCGCGGCGGAAGGATCCACCGCGGCGGAAGGATCGAGCGTCAGGAAGATCGCGCCTGCACCTGATAGATAGCGTTCCTCCGCGGGGAGCAGATGGTCTGCGTCCACGCAGACGATATCGGCGGGGGGAAGCTTGCGTTCGGCAAGTGCCAGAAGTGCGCTGCCGTACTCAACCAGACGTTGCTCATCAAGCAGTTCGCGATAGCGGACGATAGCCCGGAAGATCTCGGCATCCTCCTGCGTGGCACGCTCCTCGGCGCGGAGGGGAAACTCCGGATGGCAGAACCCTTCGCGGACGGCAGAGGCGAGGGTGCGCGCCATGCCCGGCGTGAGCGGCAGCGCCGCGGCGCCGGCTTCCTGCTGCCGGTCCTGAAGCGCGCGCGCCGCCAGAAGCTCCCGCCAGCTGTCGGTGACGATCCAGCGGTCATTGCCGAACAGCCTCCAGAGCGCCTGCACATGCTGCGGTAGCGTTGTTACCTCGAGTCCGAACGCGAGCCCCGGATGCTCGTCGGCGAACCATCGTAACCAAGATTGCCGATCGAAGGAAGGGGGAAGAAGCAAGAATGCCGCGTTGGCGCGGGTTGCGCCATCGAGATGTGCCGCGACCGCGCTGCGGAGCGCCGCGATGGAGCCGCAACGCGCGCGGCTCGCGACTGCCTCGCGGGACTCTTCGGAGGAGCCGAAGCGCGCATAGCCCGCGACTGCCTCGCGGGGCTCTTCGACGGAACCATGGCGAAAATCGGTGCAGGAGTTGCGCTCGCGGCCTTCATCTTCGCCGGCTGCTGAACCGTTGTCGGATGGCATAGTTCTTTCGACCAATGGTAAACGCTCCTTCGCTTGTCCATGCAGCTCGCGATTCCCGTTGGGGAGCTGCCAGTTGGTTTCCATGTTACGTCAAGACCGGGACATAAACGACGGCCGATGTTATAGAATGTTTTCGGAAGCGTTGCCCACCTGCCGTTCGTTGGTCTCCGCCGCCATTCGCAGATTACCCGCCCACTGCCGTATTCGGGGAGGTTCGTCCATGGCAAGAGATTTCAGCGATCCGAAGAAGCTCGGTTTCATGCGCTTTCTGCAGGTGCTCTTCGCGATCAACATCTCAATCACCATCATCTCGCTGGTATTTGTGAGCAAGAGCAGCTTCACGCTCGGTCTCCACGATATCCTCGACTTGACCAACCTCGTCTTTGACGGGGTGAGCTTCTGGCTTATCTGGAAGCGCAAGGCGGCGGCGCGCGTATTCATCATCGCGTTCAGCCTGTTCAACATCGTCGTCTGCACGCTCATCGTTGCGCTGAGCGGGTCGATGAGCGTGGTCGCAGGCCTGAACAGCTGCGCACCCGACATCGTCATGTGCCTCTATTTCCTCACCTCGCGCCGCGCCAAGGCGATTCTCACCGAGCCGTTCTCCATCGAGTCGAGACAGGCCGACCTTGTCACCGCTGCCAACCTTTACCGTCCTCGGACCTTGGGGTTCTGGCGCGACATCGCCATCTACTTCTGCGTGTTCAGCGTGGTGGGCCACTGGATGGAAGCGGGCTATTGCACGCTCATCCGCTTCGGCATCTTGCCGGGTATCTACGATCCAACCTCGCAGATCTGGTCCGACTGGCTCTACCCGTTTCCCGTGTATGGCTTCGGCGCGGTTGCCTGCATTTTGCTGTTCTACCCAGTGAAGTGCTGGTTGATGAAGAAGATCTCCACGCCGGGCGTGCCGCTGGCGTTGAGCTTCCTGTTCAACGCGCTCGTCTGCACGCTTATCGAACTGACGATGGGGCTCATCATGAATCAGCCGCTGCCTGATGGCAGCCTGCCACTATGGGATTATCGCAATATGTTCTGCAACTTCATGGGGCAGGTTTGCCTACAGAACGCCATCGGGTTCGGCTTGGTGGCGACGCTGATCACATGGGTCGTCTACCCGTTGCTGGAGAAGTTCCTCCTCGGCTTCTCGAAGGAGTTCATGACCACAGTCTTCATCGCGGTGATTATCGGCTTTGCAATACTGTTCTTCTTCTACTGCATCAACTTGGTGCTTCCGGAATCGAGCGATACGGATGCGGGAGAGACTGATGCGGCGGTTGAGGTGGTCGCGCCACCCGCGCCGGCTGGCGGGCCTGCGGTTGCAGGGCATGCGCCGGCTGGCGAGCTTGCGGACGCGGGGCATGTACCGGCTGGCGGGCCTGCGGTTGCGTCGTTTGCCGTCACCTGCGGGGCGGGGCACGAGGATTTCCGGGTGCTCGCGTAAGTCCATGCCGCTGCTCTCACGACAATCCGAGCTGGGAGGCTTCGCGCCGCGCATGTGGCGATTCTGGCGCAACCTCGCCGTCTATTTCTGCGTGTTCAGCGTGGTGGGGCACTGGATCGAGATCGTCTACTGCACGTTCATGCGCTTCGCCTTCGGCATCTACGACCCTTCTTCGCTCGTGTGGGGCGACCCGTTCTATCCGTTCATGGTCTACGGCATCGGCGCAACCGTTTTCACGCTCGCGTTCGTGCCGCTCAAAGACAAGATTATCGAGCATCGACGCAACCTCGTGGGGGCGGGCGTGCTTTTCCTCCTCGCGGCGATTTTCATCAGCATGTTCATGGAACTCGCCATGGGCTTCCTGCTCAACCAGCCGAACGCGGCCGGCGAATACCCGCTGTGGGACAACTCGCAGCTGCCCCTCAACATTCTCGGGCAGGCGTGGCTCGTCAACGACATCGGATTCGGCTGTCTGGCCACGCTCTAAACCTGGCTTGTCTACCCGTTCTGCGAATGGCTCAACGCGAAGATTCCCGACCGCGCGATGAACGTCGCGTCGGTCGTTATCGTGGTGGGCTTCATCGTGTTGTGCGTGGTGGAGTTCGCGTAGGGAGCGCGGCGGGGTGGTGAGTAGGCGGCAGCCGGCATGCAAACGGCTGGCCGTCCACACAAACTACCGAAGGCTCGGATATGATGCAGATGGGCGATTTTCTGCAGACGCGCGTTGTGCTGCAGATACACGTTGCGCCGTGAACGGACCGCGCAACGATGGAGGAGGCGGCAGCATGAATGCAACGACGGGCGCGAACTGGCAGGAGGAGTCGCTGTTCGAGGGAGCGGCACCGCAGCCGCTGGCGGCGCGCGTGCGGCCACGGACGCTCGAGGAGTTCGTGGGACAGACGCATCTGCTGGGCGAAGGCAAGGTGCTGCGCCGCCTGATCGAGAGCGACCAGGTCTCGTCGATGATCTTCTGGGGGCCGCCCGGCGTGGGCAAGACCACGCTCGCGCGCATCATCGCCAACCGCACGCAGTCCGCCTTCATCGACTTCTCGGCCGTCAACAGCGGCATCAAGGAGATTCGCGAGGTCATGCGCCGCGCGGAGGCCAACCGGCAGATTTCCGAGCGGACCATCGTGTTCGTCGACGAGATTCACCGCTTCAACAAGGCGCAGCAAGACGCGTTTCTGCCGTTCGTGGAGAAGGGGAGCATCATCCTCATCGGCGCCACCACCGAAAACCCCTCGTTCGAGATCAACGGAGCTCTGCTCTCGCGCTGCAAGGTGTTCGTGCTGCAGGCGCTCTCCGAGGACGAGATCGTGGAGCTGCTGCAGCATGCGCTGTCGGATCCGCGCGGCTTCGGCGACGAGACGGTGCACATCGACGACGAGGCCCTGAAGGCCATTGCCACCTTCGCCAACGGCGACGCCCGCAGCGCGCTTTCCACGCTCGAGATGGTCGTGCTCAACGGCGACGTGGCCGAGGATGGCGCTACTACCGTGACCCCCGAGACGCTCGAGCAGTGCATCTCGCGCAAGTCGCTGCTCTACGACAAGACCGGCGAGGAACACTACAATCTCATCTCCGCGCTGCACAAGTCCATGCGCAACTCCGACCCCGACGCCGCCGTCTACTGGCTCGCGCGCATGCTCGAGGCAGGGGAGGATCCGCTCTACGTGGCGCGCCGCGTGACCCGCTTCGCCGCCGAGGACGTGGGCCTGGCCGACCCGCATGCGCTTGAGGTGGCGGTGGCGGCGTTCCAGGCGTGCCACCTGATCGGCATGCCCGAATGCACGGTACATCTGACCGAGGCCGTGGTCTACCTGTCGCTCGCGCCCAAGTCCAACGCGCTCTACATGGCCTACGAGCATGCGAAGAGAGACGCGCTCACGCAGTTGGCCGACCCGGTGCCGCTCGTCATTCGCAACGCGCCGACGCGCCTCATGAAGGAGCTCGACTACGGCAAGGGCTACCAGTACGCGCACAGCACCGAGGACAAGCTCACGAACATGCAGTGCCTGCCCGACTCGCTCGTCGGCCGCGAATACTACCGCCCCACCGACCAGGGTTTGGAGGCCAAGTACACCGAGAAGCTCAAGCAGGTCAAGGAGTGGAAGCGCAACCACGCGGAGTAGTGGCCGCCGCGCTGCGTTGCGCCCGCCGTGCCCGCCGCATGCCGACCGCCGCGCCCGCCGCGCCTGCCGCATGCCGCGCTGCGCGCCGACCGCCGCGCCCGCCGCGCCCGCCGCATGCCGCGCTGCGCGCCGACCGCCGCGCCCGCCGCATGCCGCTGCGATGCCGCGATGCCTGCGCCCGCGCCGGGCGGCGGGGTGATGGCGGGGAGATTTGCCCGCGGAGGTGAGATAGGGACAGGAATTTGGACTTTTGTACACTGTTTTCGCCGTTTTCCGCGCCTTTGGCAGGGCACCGAAATCGCCCTTCCTGCATTTCCGCAGGTCAGCGGCCTGTGCCCTCGGGAGCTGCGATTTGGGCAGTGCGCAAAAGTCGGGAATCCTGTCCCTATCTGCCTCTCAGGCGGGATTCCTCCCCCTGCGCGCGCCCGCCGCGCTGACTGCCCGCGCCCGCTGCCCGCCTGCGTCCGCCGCGCCGCCCGCCCGTGCACGCCGCGCTGCCCGCCTGCGCCCGTCGCGCTGACTGCCCGTGCACGCCGCGCTGCCCGCCTGCGTCCGCCGTGCTGACTGCCTGCGCACGCCTGCATCCGTCGCGCCTGCCGCAACCACCGCGGCGTGTATCAGCCTTCGATCAGAGCGGCGCGCGGACCGTTGCGTATGAGCTGGCGTATGAGCTCGAGCAACTCCTCGACGCTCAGGGAGCGTCCGCTGGAAAGCCAGTAGCTTATAAGGCCGAGCTGCATGCTGGCGATGGCGTTGAACGCATACTCCTGCTGCACGGTGAGACTCCCCGTGGGGAGCAGCGCGGTGACGGTCTCGCGGGCGAAGCGCTTCATCCGGTTGGGAAACGCGGGGTCGCCGCCGTTGAGCAGAACATCGAGGTAGTGACAGTACGGGCCGATGTGCATTTCGACGTCGGCAGCGTTCAGGTCATCTGAGTCGAAAACCATATCCGCTATCAACACGGGCAATACTCTCTCGACGGCTGCGGCAACCTCTTGTTCGCATTGATCGCGCACGTCGTAGATGTCGGTGAAGTGGTTGTAGAATGTCGAGCGATTGATATGCGCGAGTCCGCATACCTCTCCGACCGTGATGTGGTCGATCGGCTCGTCGGCGAGTCGGCTCATGAGCGTCGCGGTGATGCGTTGCTTCGTTGCTTTGACTTTCGGTGAATCCTCTGCCATCGGTTAACTCCACATATTCGCGTGAATTGTCGCTGTACTTTTCATCAGGATAGCCGTATGTTGAAGAAAATACAACACTCTGTCCATTTTTGTGCAAGAGCATGCGCAGGGTGCCGGATGTGAATTGAATGCGCGTAGTCGGTTGGAGATATACGACGGGCGGATGTGCGTTGAATGCGCGTAGTCGGTCGGAGATGCATGACGAGCGGATGTGCGCAGCGGTTGGGTTATATGGCGAAGCGGAGGTGCTCGGATGACAGCCATTGAAGTATGCGGGGTACGCAAGTCGTTCAAGGGACATGAGGTGCTTCACGGTCTGACGATGCAGGTCGAACAAGGCGAGATCGTCGGTCTGGTGGGGCCATCCGGCTGCGGCAAGACCACGCTCGTGGACCTTATCGTGGGGCTGACGGTGCCGGAAGAGGGGCGCGTGCGCCTGATCGGCGAGGAAGCGCCGTATCGCACCGTGCGGCGCCGGCTCGGCTTCATGCCGCAGGACACCGCTCTCTACGAGGACATCACCGGCACGGAGAACCTGCGTTTCTTCGGCGCCCTCTACGGCATGCGCGCGGCGGACATCAAGCGCGCGTCGGGTCATGCGCTCGAGCTCGCGCGTCTTGAGGAGCAGGGCAACAAGCTCGTGCGCGACTATTCCGGTGGCATGAAGCGCCGTCTTTCGCTTGCCGTGGCGCTTCTCACCTCGCCGGAAATCCTCGTGCTCGACGAGCCTACCATCGGGCTGGACCCCGTTCACCGCGAGAAGCTCTGGCGAACATTCCGCGAGCTCGCGCAGGCGGGTTCGAGCATCCTCATCACCACGCACATGATGGACGAAGCGGCTCGCTGCGATCGCATCGCGCTGATTCGCGAAGGCACGCTCATCCGCTTCGACGCGCCCGCCGCGATCGTTGAGGAAAGCGGTCGGCCTGACCTCGAGGGAGCTTTCATCACGCTCGCAGAGGCGGGGGAGACCGCGACTGGCCGCGACCAGTCCATCGTGGATAGCCGCGGCCGATCCGCCGCAGATGGACACGACCGGTCTGCCGCGTCGAAGGACGGTGAGCACGATGCGTAGCCTTTTCGCGGTGGCGCAGCGCGTGCTGCTGCAGTTTCGTCACGACCCGCGCACGCTTGGCATCATGCTCGTGGCGCCGTGCGTGGTGCTGTGGCTGTTCTCCGTGCTGCTGGGCGTGGGCGACTACGCCCCGCGCATCGCGACAGTCAGCCTGCCGGAAGAGTTCCAGAGCGCGCTCGAGGCGCAGACGGTGCGCATCACCGACACCGACTACTCCACGGCCGAGGACCTCATCGCCAGCCAGCAGGTGGATGCCGTGATCACGCTCGATGGCTCGAAGCTCAACATCCAGGTGGAGGGCGCGGACGCCTCGAAGTCCGGCGCCACGATGAAGCAGGTACAGGCGGCTATCGTCGACATGCAGCAGGGTAAGGCCGATGAGATACGCGCCAAGCTCGCGCAGGCTTCTTCTTCGACGGTGAACCTCGATGGCACGGCATTCGCCAGCTTGCCCGAAGCGGTGCGCGCCAAGATTCAGGAGAAGATCGATGCGGCGAAGGCGGATATTCCCTCCTTCGACGACCTCATGCCCATCACCGGTTTCGAAACCACCTACTACCACGGCGACGAGAGCTGGACGAACTTCGACTTCTACGGTCCGGTGTTCATAGGCATCTTCATCTTCGTGTTCGTGTTTCTCACGAGCTCGATGAGCCTGCTCACCGAGCGCAGCGGCGGCACGGTGGAGCGGCTTATCTCCACGCCGGTGAGAAGCGGGCAGATCGTGGGAGGCTACGTGCTGGGGTTCGGCCTGCTCACGCTCGTGCAGTCCGCCATTATCCTATGGGCCTGCATCTACCTGATTGGTTTTCCGAATGCGGGGTCGTTGCCGTTGGTCGTGCTCATCACCGTCTCGATGGCGCTCGTCTCGCTCACGCTCGGCCTGCTGGTCTCCGGTCTGGCGCATACGCCCTTCCAGGTCATTCAGCTCATGATCTTGTTCGTGGTCCCGCAGATACTGCTTTCCGGCATCTTCGACCTCACGCAGACGCCCGCATGGATGCAGGCTATTGCCGCGGTCTTCCCTCTCGGTTACGGTGCCGAGGCCTTGCGCGACGTCATGCTCCGCGGCGCCGGTTTGGGGGATGTGGCGGCGAATCTCGGCATACTCTGGGCATTCATCGTGGTCTTTTTCGCGCTCGGCTGCCTGAATTTCAGGAAGAAGCGCGTGCGCGGAAACCGCGGGGCCATCGCTTCCGAGTAAGTGGCGTATGATTGTCGTGGCCGACCGTAGCGCAGCATCGAGCGCGCTGCGCGGGCTCGAGATGGGAGGACATGATGCATTACGACGATACCGCCTACTGGCGTCCGTTGTTCGAGACAAACATGGTTCAGCTGCAGGTCGCCCGCGGATGCTCGTACAACCGCTGCCGGTTCTGCAACATGTACCACCAGCCGTTTGCCCTCTCGCCCTTCGAGGAGGTGGAGGCCGATGTGGCCGAGATCGCCTCAGCGCTGACCTATGTCCCACGCGTGTTTCTGACAGGCGGCAACGCGTTGGCATTGCCGTTCGACATGCTCGAGCGGGTGTTGACGCTCGTGAATACCGCGCTTGCACCTGCCAATGGCACCGGCTGCTTCGCGCGGATCGACGATGTGGCGCGCAAGAGCGACGACGAGCTTCTCGCGCTCGCCCGACTCGGGCTGAGCGACATCTCCATCGGCGCTGAGACGGGCTACGAACCGGCGCTCGACTTCATGCGGAAAGGCTATTCCGCTGACGATATCGTTGCGCAGAGCGACCGTCTCGACAAGGCGGGCATCGCGTATGACTTCTTCTACCTGGCCGGCATGGCGGGCAAGGGTCGCTGCGAGGAGGCGGCGAAGGCGAGCGCGGAACTGTTCGATAGAACCCATCCGAAGCGCATCATGATCCATACCATGACCATCTTCCGGGGCACGCAGCTGAAGGCGGATGTCGAAAGCGGAGCGTTCGATCCAGCCGGCGAAATCGAAGTTCTGAAGGACATGCGGGCGTTCATCGCGCACTTGGAAACGGAGACATACATCCTCGGCAACCATTATGCGAACACCGTGCGCGTGTGCGGCGGGCTGCCCGATGCGCGCGCCGAGATGCTCGAAGAGCTAGACTACGCCATCGAGAACGCGAACGAAGAGGCGTTCCAGGCGTTTCGCCGGAGCGTGAAGTCCATCTGAGCGCCGCCTGCACGCTGCCTGCGCCCGCCGCGACTGCCGTGTCGTCCGCGTCGTCAGCGCCCGTCGCCGCTAATCGCACAAACGCCGTCGATTTGACGACAATCGCCATTTTCGAAAGCGAAATCTCGTCAAATCGACGGTGTTTGTCGCATCGGGCTGCGTCGTATAAAAGAAACCGCCCGACGAAGGGGAAGCGTCGGGCGGCAAGGGGAGGGAAGTTCAGCTGATCGCAGCGCGCGCAGGCGGTCGCTTGCCTGTGCGCACGCATGTATGCGCACAGGCAAGCGATGCATGCTCAGGCGGGCTGGCGGCCGGTGCGTTTCTAGTGGGCCTTGATGTACTTCACGGCGTGGCGCGAGAACGTGAGGGTACGTCCGCAGGCGCAGCCGATGATGTACTCGGGGTAATTGTTGGCGAACAGGTTGCCCGAGCAGTCGCCGGCGCAGTAGAGGCCTTCGATGACTTGCGACTCGGTGTCCATGGCCTGCATGTTCTCGTTGATCTTGATGCCGTCGACCGTGGTCAGATAGCAGGCGCCGAACCAGCCGCCATAGTACGGCGCGGTGCGCAGGCTCGACAGGCGGAAGGCCTCCTTGCCGAAGTCCTCGTCGTTCTGCTGGTCGTAGAGCGTGTTGTAGCGCTCGACCGTGGCGAGGAAAGTCTTCTTTGCATCGCCCGTGAAGCCGAGCTTGCCAGCCAGTTCGTCGAGGGTGTCGGCCTTGAACACGGTGCCGCCGTCGATCTGCTTCTGGAAGTAGGAGTCGATGGTCGCGCCACCGGCGAACGCCTGGGCGATGCCCTTCGAGCAACCCACGGTGCTGAAGCGCTGAACGTCCTCGATGAGGTTGCCGTCCCACAGCTCGCACCACACGCCGCCGGGGCGGTTAGCCGATGCGAAGCATACAGCCTCATAGGGAGAGGCCTCGTTGAGCAGGCGCTGGCCGTTGCGGTCGACCTTCAGCAGCGGCTGGGTGCCCACGTTGGACTGGAACACGGTGCCGGGCAGCGTCGCGTCTTCGCCGTCACCGGTATAGCCAGCATCCACGCCGGGGGCCACGGCGCCGCGGGCGAAGAGCATAGGT
>Ga0163159_1002983_pt1 | contig 13257 bp, 7 predicted proteins | sample BioMet9_FD_108702 | JGI IMG/M metagenome (GOLD analysis project Ga0163159, IMG submission 108702) | Microbial communities from bioreactor (seeded with sewage sludge) at Lawrence Berkeley National Lab, California, USA - Biofuel... | ecosystem: Engineered > Bioreactor > Anaerobic > Unclassified ... | reverse complement strand
GTAAAGCGGGGCGCGCGTCCCCCCAGCGGTGAATTGGCGTCGTTCCGTACATTTTGCTAGCCGAGTCCGTCAAGAAAACGGAAATCCTTCGCTGTGCGTATAGCCCCCGCTTCTATTGTACCCAGATGTCTGCCTTTTCTTGGCGGAGGAGGCAGCAAAATAGGGACGGCGGCTTTGAACCGCTGGGGGGATGTGCGCCCCGCTTGCCTTTGGGGCGGCTATTGTCTCACATCCCATACTTTCTTTGACATAGTTGTAAACTCTGGAAATTCAGAAGATTACGATAAATATAATCTTTTTGATAGTATTCACAATGCTTTTGTTGCTTACGATGGGAAAAAGCCTGTTGGCTGTGCCTGTTTTACAAAATATGATGAGGACTCCGTGGAAGGGAAGCATTTATTTGTCGAACCGGAATATCGGGGAACGATTGTAACGGAAAAATTAATAGATAATATGGTGGAATCGATACGAAAACTTGGTTACGGCCGTATGATTTGTGCATCTGGTGAGGTCTTGAAGGATGCCATGGCTCTGTACCGGCGGTTAGGATATCGTGAAATTGAACCATATGGTCCTTTTGTTGGTATGGAAGGAGCCGTCTGCCTGGAGTATATCATTCAACGTAAAGACTAGACCGAAGATGGGAGTACGGGTAAATGAGAGAAACGCATGGAATGGATAGGGCAGAAAGATTGCAATTTATCCTACAGGGAAAGGTGAAGCAGGTCCTTTGGAAATTGGGTATGCCCACGATGTTGGCCATGGTTGTTTCTGGGTTGTACAATGTGGTCGATGCATTTTTTGTCAGTCATCTTGGCAGCAGCCAAATGGCAGCGGTGGCTATATCATTTCCTATCAGTTTAATATTCATCGGCATTTGCATGACCTTTGGCATTGGCGGTGCTTCGTATGTGTCCCGCCTTTTAGGGGAGAAACATATCAAAGAGGCCAATCAGGTGGCTTCTACGGCTTTATACAGCGGTCTGCTCGTGACTGTGGTTTTGGCGGTTTTTGTGGTCGTCTTCATGGATCCGTTGTTGCAGCTTTTGGGTACGACTGCAGGGATGTATAACTATGCCGTGGAGTATCTGCAGGTATATTTGCTGGCATTAGTTCTTTTGGCGTTCAGCTTGATTATGAATCAATTAGCCGGAGCTGAAGGCTTGACGAAGATTCCTATGATTTCCATTATTTTGGGCAGTGTACTCAATATAATTTTGAACCCTCTGCTTATTTATGGTGCTGGATTGGGAGTCAGTGGTTCTGCTTGGGCCACTGTTTTGGCGGCCTTGGGCATGGACTTGTACCTGATGTGGTTCATCTTTCGCCGGCTGGGCGTATTGACCTATGGACCGACAGGGGGTCGGTGCAGTAGTTCGATCTATGCTGAAATCTTTAAAATCGGTATCCCCATGTTTGTATCGCAGTTATTGCAGGGTGCTGTCCTGGGCCTGGCCAATCTGGTTGCAGCCGCCTATGGCGATGCGGCCGTAGCTGCCTGCGGCGTCATCAACCGGATCCTGACGTTAGCATTTTTTGTAGTCTATGGCTTTTTGCGCGGTTATGGGCCTTTTGTGGGAATCAACTTCGGTGCTGAACAGTTTGAGCGGGTACGGGAAGCCACGCGTACCGTATTGCGTTGGGGCTTGTTGTATTGCTTCATCCTGTCTTTGTTCATGTGGCTGTTGTCGGAGCAAATCATGGGCTGGTTCAGCAACGGCGACGAAGAGATGCTGCGTATCGGCGCCTGGATGTTGTGGGCGAACGGCTTTGGTTTCTTATGCTTCGGTATGGAGACCGTCTATATGACTATATTTGTTTCCATCGGCTATGGCAAAGCAGGCGGTTTGTTGAATATTAGCCTGAATGGATTCTTTTATATCCCTCTGTTACTATTGCTGTCCCATTATTTTGGCCTATGGGGGCTGGTTTGGTCTTATTCGGCCGCACACGTGCTCAATACATTGCTGACCTGGGTCCTAAAACGGCATTATCTGGATCGGGGCGTATTGAAAGAAGTAGAAACTTGAGGGAAGCTGTTGGGCAATACGTAGTGAGAAAGGTGGTTGAACATGAGCTATACAGATATTGGACAGGCTGTCAGCCGACGTGATGGTCCCCATAAAATAAGGGGACAGGCTGTATATACGGATGATTTGCAGATTCCTGCGCTGCTGGCAGTGACGGTGCGGTCCCATGTACCTTGTGGCAAGATTAAGCATATCCATGTTCCCTGTTTGCCAGACGGATATAGCATAGTGACGGCGGCAGACATTAAAGGCGTGAACCAGTGTCATTTCTATACAGCTAAGGCGCCTTATTTGAGTCAGGATGAAGTGCGCTGGCTTGGTGAACCCGTGGCATTGCTGGTCGGACCGGATCGGCGGGTTTTGACGGACCTGGTTGGTCAGGTCGAAGTAGATGTGGAGCCGCAAAAAAGTATCATGACCTTGGATGAGGCCATTGCGGCAAATCTTGATCCCTATGCAGAATTTACATATGGCTATGGCGAGGTCGATGCGGCATTTGCGCAGGCAGAACGGGTTATCAAGACGGTTACGGAAACGGCTGCGCAGGAACATTTTTATTTGGAACCGCTGGCCGTACTGGTCATTCCCCGGCAGGATGGCGGTTATCTCGTCTATGCTTCCTGCCAGGGCATCTGGGAGGTCAAACTGGCCGTGGCCGAAGTCACGGGCTGCGCGGCTGAAAAGGTCCAGGTACGGCTGCCCGCTGTAGGCGGGGGATTCGGCGGCAAAATCGAACAGCCTTTATTTTTAGCGGCGCAGGCTGCCATTGCCGCACAGAAGACCGGCCAGCCCGTAAAGTTGCTTTACAGCCGCGATGAGGATTTGCTCTATACGGTCAAGCGGCATCCATCCAAGATCATCATGGAAAGTGCCTTGGATGCAGCTGGCCGTATCCTGGGGATGAAGGCACAGGTCTGGCTCCAGGGAGGCGGCTATGAGCAGGGCTCCTGGGTAGTGCTGGATACGGGCATCAAACACGCTATGGGAGTGTATCGTTTTCCCTGTGCCCGTGTCTGCGGTAAGGTGCTGGGAACGAATACACAGCCCAATGGTGCTTTTCGCGGTTTTGGCGTACCCCAGATGATTACGGCTGTTGAACGGCATATGTGTGATATCAGTGAGGCCCTTGGGGTGGATAGTTTCACCCTCAAGCAGCGCTATTTGATACGGGAAGGAGACCGCTGCCTGAATGGCGGCAGCTACAAGGATGTACAGGGACTCTACCAGGCGATAGAGGAAATGCGGGCGGCTGCTGGCAGACATCAGCAGCAAGCGAAGCCGGGCGCTCTTGAAGGGAGCGGCATGGGCCTGTATTGCTTCGGTGCGCCCTATTCCTGGCAAAGCGGAACGACTTATGGTGATTCCAAAGTGCGTCTCCGGAAGGATGCAGACGGTATAGTCCACATCTACAGCGAGGTCACGGAAATCGGCCAGGGCATTACAACTACACAGGTTAAAATCGCGGCCCGGGCTTTGGGCATTCCCTTGGAACGGGTACGTTTTGAAACGCCCGATACGGATGAAGCTCCATACATGGCCATGACCTCGGCATCGCGGGGCATCGTCCTGTTCGGCAAAGCCGTCATGAATGGAGCATTGAAGCTGAAGCCCCATTTGGCTGAACCTGGCGAATTTGAGGTGGAAGAATATTTGGAACAGCCTGATTTTGTCCAATTCGATATGTCAAAAACGGAGGGTGATGCCTTCCATACCTATACCTATGGGGCAGTCTGGGCTCACGTAGCCATCGACCCGGTCACGGCATCCGTCCATGTTACGGACCTTATCCTGGCACAGGATTCCGGTACGCCCATTGATCGGCGCATCCTGCTCGGACAGCTGGAAGGCGCAGCCATACAGGGAATGGGAATGGCCTTGACCGAACGATTTACAGCGGGACAGCCAATTTCTGTCAGCGATTACGGCGTCCCTACCTTTGAGGATTTACCTAATTTAGAATGCCTCATTGTGGAAGGTATCTCTTATGCCGGCGGACCATTCGGGGCAAAGTCGGCTGGAGAAGGTCCGACAGTCGCCATTGGCGCGGCGATTTTGGAAGCTGTCAGCCAGGCTGTAGGTACCAATTTATATTCCCTGCCTGTTACGCCAGAGCAAATTTTACCGCTGCTCTGCCAAGCAGATGAACAGGAGGTAGAAAGGCTATGACAGACATCAGATTTCGGCTGAATGGGGAACATATAGTTTATACGGGGCCGTCCTTTCAGCGCCTCGTAGATATACTGAGGCAGGAGTATCATTTATGTGGTACAAAGGAAGGCTGCGGTGTAGGGGAATGCGGAGCTTGTACGGTATTGCTGGACGGTCAGCCGGCCCTGTCCTGCCTGCTCATGATGGGGCAACTGCAGGATAAGGATATCGTGACGATAGAAGGGCTGGGCAATCGCCCTGGTTTTGCTGTATTGGAACAGGCTTTCCTTGCCGAAGGCGTCGTCCAATGCGGCTTTTGTACGCCTGGTATGATGATTACGGCGTATGCTTTCCTGCGGGACAACATCCATCCGGATACGGCGGCTATCGAAGCGGCTATGGCCGGTAATTTATGTCGTTGTACCGGCTATCAGTCCTTAGTACGGGCTCTGCGGCGGGCCGATGAAACGAGGGGGCAGCAATGGTGAATACAAAGGAAATCCAATCATTTTATCCGGGCACTGTCGAGGAAGTGCTAGTTCATATGAAGCCGCGGACCGCACTTATTGCCGGAGCGACGCAATTTATGCTGAATTTTGAGCCCCATAAGAAAATCCTGCCGTTTCAGCAGCTCATATTTTTAGAAAATATCGCTGCGCTTAAAGTCATCACGCAGACGCCTGAGACCATCCATCTGGGTGCACTATGTACGGCGGCTCAACTGGCGGCAGCCGCCGAGGTGCCGCAGGTGCTGCAACAGGCCGCGGCCGTCGTAGGTTCCCCCGCCTTGCGTGAAAGAGCGACTGTAGGCGGCAATGTCCTGACGGCTTCACCGACCGGCGATATGCTTGCGGCGTTGTATGCCTTGGATGCCAGCGTGAGGCTGAACAGCAGGCAGGGAGAACGGGTGTTGGGACTGGAACAATTCATCTTGGGACCAGGCAAGACGGCTATACGGGAGGAGGAGCTGCTGACTGGCATAGAATTTCCTCATATAGATGCCGGCGGGCAATCGTGCTATCTGAAAACAGCGGCCAAACATACGAATGGGATAAGTAAGGTTTCACTGGCAGCGGTGCTGCCGAGCCATGAAAGGCGGGGAAAGCAGTATCCGGTCCGTTTGGCCTATGGCGCCGTAGGCGCGACGATCTTGCGCGCCCGGGCGTTGGAACGGCTGCTGCAGGACAGGACTGGCGCAGAGCCAGCCATAGCAGCATCTCAGGTAAGACAGCTATTGGCAGATGTGCTGACCCCTATCGATGACATTCGTTCCACTGCCTGGTATCGCCGGCAAGTGGCCATTAACCTGACCTTGCAGGTGTTGGATATAACCGAAGGCAGGAGAAATACAGACGGACCAGCAGATAAATCGCAGCGCACCTGAACCACATACATTGGAAGCCGACAGGTCAAGCATCTGCCGGCTTCTTTGTGCTTGAAAAAGCTCTGCGATACTTCATTGAAGAAATAAAAGAAAAAAGTCTGGAGGCCCTTGACAGCCCCGAGAGGAGACTGCCGAGCGTAAGTGAGATTACGGTGGCGGGGATGGTATGTGACGGATAATTGGTGGTTTATACTTGGAAGGTACAGTAAAGTAGAGATTTTGGAATAATGCGAAATTATCTTTATTTTTTACAAATTTCGTGAAAATATCGACTATTTCCATGGATAAGCTTTACAAATTTAGTAAAATATTAATATAATAAAAGCATAAGATTTCACGATGATAGGATGGTCTTAATTGCATATAGAGGAGGGGTCCATGATGACGCGCTTCAAGAGAAAGATGTTATCTCGTTATGTATTAGCTACGCTGACGATTGGTTTATTCAGTATAGCGCCATTAGTGCAGGCTTTGCCGGTACAGGATATGACGCCGGGCCATGCCAATACGAATGGGACACAGATTGACACGGCCACGGCCAACCAAATGGGCATTACCGGTACGAAGGCCAACAACGTCATGAACTGGCAGAGCTTCTCTATTGCCAAGGGCGAGAAGGTACAGTTTGATACTAATAACTACCTAAACCTGGTGCGGGGTGCGTCCCAGTCGGAAATCAACGGCTCCTTGTCCGGCGGCGGCAATATCTACTTGATTAATCCCAACGGCATCTTGTTTGGTGCTACGGCTCAGGTGAACGTAGGCAACCTGGTGGCATCGACGCGGGCCATTAGCGATGTGAAGGCCAGCGATTTTGAAACCAACGGGACGAATCCATTGGGCACTGCCGTCAGTACCGCTGCTGGTGACATCGTCAATCTGGGCAAGCTGCAGACGGCCAGTGTGGTACTGGAAGGCCGGAACATCACCATCCAGAATGCAGCGGATATTACCAGCGACGGCACTACCGTGTTGACGGGTGCGGTCACTGCCAAAACGGACGGCATCATTACCGTAGGCCATAAGGTGGATGCAACCACTACCCGCAGCTTTACCATTAACGGTACGACTGTGGACAAGACCGTCCATGACTATAAAAATGCCGTGGTACCGGCCAGCGGTTATACAACCAGTAAATTAGACGGCACTACTAATGCAGTCAAAGAAGCCATGCTGGTGGAAAATGTCTACGACCTGCAGAACCTGGATGCTAAACCGGATGGCAGCTATATGCTGGCAGGGAATATTGACGCCAGCGAAACCAGCAGTTGGAATTCCGGGGCAGGCTTCAGCCCAGTGGGGAATTTTGATAATGTATTTACTGGTACCTTTGACGGTGCGAACCACACTATTGACAGCTTGTATATTAACCGGCCGGCTACAAACGATGTAGGTTTGTTTGGCTATAGTAAAGGTATCATTCAAAACGTAGGCCTGGTAGGCAGCAGCATTACCGGAAATAATGATGTAGGCGGCGTGGCAGGGGGGATGAATTCTGGTACTATCACGAATGCGTACAACACGGGAGCAGTGAATGGCATCGGAGATGATGTAGGCGGCGTGGTAGGGTGTAGTACTGGAAGTATCACGAATGCATACAACACGGGAGCAGTGAGCGGCCAAGACCGGGTGGGCGGCGTGGCAGGGGATAGTGCTGGAAGTATTACGAATGTGTACAACACGGGAGTAGTGAGCGGCCAAGGCGAGGTAGGCGGCGTGGTTGGGAGTAACATTGGAAGTATTACGAATGCGTACAACACGGGAACAGTGAGCGGCACCGGAGATGATGTAGGCGGCGTGGTTGGGAGGAACGATCATGGAAGTATCATATATACCTGGTACGCCACTACAGATGCGGCAGGTAAGGCCATCAATGGCAGCAATGCCAGCGGTTTGGGTACGGCAAAGACACTGGCCGAACTGCAAACCATGCCTTTAGGTTCTGGCGGCTTTGGTTTTGATTCTACCGCTTGGCGCACGAATGCTACCGATGGCAGTACCGCTTTAGTAGCTACTACACCTATGCTCCAAGCTTTTAAGTCTACGGCTTTGGATAGTGCCATTGCCCATACGGCAGTGCAGTACGGCACGGCAGAGAAGCCGTTGACGAATATTTATCGGACATCTGCTGATTTGACATTGGATATGAGTACCTTAACCAGGGATGCCAACATGGGCGTAGCGGTGTACGGCCATAATCTGACTGTGAACAATTTTACTCCGACGGCGAATGATACTTCGTTCTGGGGCAGCTATGCGGCGAAGGACGAAACGGATACGACTAAGAGTGGCAACCTGGTCTTGCAGAACGACAATGGTTTTACCATCAACAAGGATATGCAGCTTGTGGCTGCTACAAGTATCACCCTATCTGCCAAGGACAGCGCTACTGGCACCATCATCGACTATGGCAAGAATATCACGCCAACTTTAATCATTACGGCCAAGAATATCGTGCTGGATACAGATAGGGTGGATACGGCAGCAGGAAATGCTAAAACGACGGTCACCTTGAATGCCGCCGGCACGGCCAAGGCCGGCTATACGCCGACGGGTACTATGACGGCCACGGTGAACGGGGCCAGCGTCAGCGTGCCTGATTATGCCACTACTAATAATAAGCGGACGTATTATCCGGCTATTACGGTAAAAGGCGATGCTGCCTTCAGCGAAGGCCAGTGGATCAAGAACGTGAACGAGCTGCAGGCTATGGGAACAAATGAGGATACACTGAAAAAGACGTATTTCCTCTACGGCGATATCGATGCCAGCGCTACCAAGACCTGGAACCAGGATACGACTCCCTCTGCCTACCAGGGCTTTATGCCGGTAGGGAATGTTGAGAGCCCGTTTACTGGTATTTTTGATGGGTTGAATCACACTGTTGATGGTTTATATATCAATCTGCCTGCGATGGACTATGTAGGTCTGTTTGGCCGAAGCAGCGGTGCTATTCAAAACATCGGACTGGTAGGCGACAGCATTACCGGCCATGACTTCGTAGGCGGCGTGGCGGGGTTGAGTATGGATATTACAAATGTGTACAATACGGGGACGATAAGTGGTCAAAAACTTGTAGGCGGCATTACGGGGAGTGGTTATGATATTACGGATGCGTACAATACAGGAACGATAAGCGGCGGCGCTTGGGGTAATGTAGGTGGCGTGGCGGGGTATATAACTAACGGTACTATCACGAATGCGTACAATACAGGAACGATAAGCGGCGGCGCTTGGGGTAATGTAGGTGGCGTGGTGGGGAATAATTCTGAAGGTACTATCACGAACGTGTACAACACGGGAGCGGTGAGCGGCGGTGGCTCTGTAGGCGGCGTGGCGGGGGAAAACTTTAAGGGCACTATCACGAACGTGTACAACACGGGAGCGGTGAGCGGCACTGGCGATTACGTAGGCGGCGTGGCGGGGCAGAACTATAATGGCACTATCACCAATGCCTTGTGGGCCAATGATTTGAAATACACGCTGGCAGAAGGGTACAAGAAGCCCGCTCAGGCCGTAGGCAATATGGCCGATACAGCTACCGTCAAGGGTGCTGCTCTGGCAGACATGAAAAAGGCAGCTACCTATAGCAGTTGGGGCAATGATGGTAATGAGGTTAATGATGGTAATGATGGTAATGATGGTAATGATGCCGTATATTCTACTGTTGCTGCCAGCGGTAATGCCGGTACAGTCTGGCGTATTTACGAAGGGGATACTACGCCGCTGCTGACCAGCTTCTTTAAGGGCGTGGTCACGGTCACGGGGCTTAGTAACCAAACAGTTACCTATAACGGTACAAACCAGACGGCGGATTTAAGCGGTGCAAGCTATAGCCCGTCGGATATAGATTCCGACCATATTTATGCTGGCGGTGCCCGGGATACCGGTTCTTACAGCGCCATCTATTCCGACCAGCAGGGGTATGATTTGGTCAATGCCAATACCTTGACCATTACTCCTGTAACCTTAACGGCTACGCTGACTGGCAAGACAGGAAACACCTATGCTTTTACCAAGACCTATGATGGAACTAATTCAGTGACGAAGAATTTGGTTTTAGGAACTACTTATACATTTGGTGCAGACCAGGTAATCAGTGGCGATACGGTGAGCATTGCAGCCAATAGCAGCGGTATCTACGCTGATAAGGATGTGGCTGATGGCAAGACCATTTCCTATACCGGTATCACCCTGACCGGCGCTGATGCTAGCAACTATAAGATTGCCTCTACCCTGAGCGGCGATGTGGGCCAGATTACGAAGAAAGACCTGACGGTGGCACTGCTGGATGCTCAGAACATTTCCAAGGTGTATGACGGTACGACGACTGTGACTGCGGCTCTTGTTAAAGATCAGAACTATAGCTTGCCTGATTTGGTGAGTGGTGATGCGGTAACGCTTACCGCCAGCGGTACCTATGACAACAAGAATGCTGGCACAGGTAAGCAGGTATCCTTTACCAACTTAGGATTAACCGGTACAGATGCCGGCAACTACAACCTAAAAACCAAGGAACTCGGCGGTGCTATAGGCCAAATTGACCAAAGGACTATTGCAGCGGAGATAAAGTCTGGTTCCACATTTGCTAAAGAGTACGATGGTACAGACGTTGTCACTACTGCCTTGGTTAAGGATACCAATTATGTCCTGACCACCGTAGTGAGTGGTGATGACCTAAGTTTGGATACCACCAAGATCAGCGGGACTTATACACCTGGCAAGGATGTTGGTGACGACCTGAGTGTAATCTTTACCGGTCTGAAATTAACGGGAAAAGATGCCGGCAACTATGACCTGCTCGATTTTGCCATGGGCGAAAACTATGGCAAGATTACTCCTAAAGCATTGACCGCTACCCTGACCGGAGACAATGCCTTTACGAAAGTGTACGACGGTACCACAACAGTCAATCAGGCACTAGGCACTAACTACGCTCTGGATGGCATCGTGGCAGATAGCGACAAGGTAAGCCTGTCGGCTGGCAGCGGTGCATATAATGATAAGAACGCCGGCGACAACAAGACGATTACCTTTAGTGGCCTTACCTTGACCGGTACGGGTGCGGGAAATTACACAATTGCTTCTACCTTGAGCGGTGCGGTTGGCCAGATAACGCGTAAGACCATTACCGGTTCCCTGGCCAGCGGCTACAGCTTTGACAAGACGTATGACGGAACCACTACAGCTAAGCTAGGCAATGGTTATACCCTGAACGGCGTGGTAGCAGGAGATACAGTGCCTCTGACGGCAGCCAAAGGCTTCTACGACAGCAGCGCCATGGGTGATCGCACGGTTACTTTCTCAGGCTTTAGCATTAACGATGGCAACTACTTGCTCAGCATGGCGGATAGCCTAAGCGGCACGGGCAAGATTACCTCGGGTAGCCAGGACCACAATTACAGCGATGCTCTCACCAGTATCAGTAGTTTCTTTGGCGCCAACCCGTCGGATGGCTATACCATCTTTAGCGGTTCTCCCGAAGACTACATTCCCAGGGCTGTTACCAAAAATAACGGCCAGAGCTATCAGGTGGGTGTAACCCAGGTAACGCAGACCTGGTACAACGGTCCTGCTACCATAACTATTATTAACGGCGGCATCACCCTGCCCCGGGATATTCTTCTAGGCAGCACCTATGATACCCGTACTGTCGTCATAAAAGGCAAAGATAGTTACCAAATCTAAATTAGCGTAAGGAGGAAGAAAACATGCATACATCAAAAAAAGCTCTCATTGTTGCAGCTCTCTTTACGCTGCCGGTTCTGGCTGCACCACAAATGACTTGGGCAGCGTCAAGTCTTTCTGATTCCAGGGAAACAGTCAAAGAACAAATGCCGCAGACTGAGACCAAGGTGGAAAACGTACTGCCTGCTGGTCAGGCGGTACAAAATTCCCAGCGTTTTACCTTGCAGAAGCTGACCGTAGATAAGGAAGACTTGCAGGTAAATGCTGCTGCTTTGGAGAAGATTACCCAGGCCTATGTAAAGAAATCTATTACCATGAATGACTTAAATAAAGCGTTAGGTGACGTGACCAGGTATTGCCGTACGCACGGCTATCCGGCGGCGGCGGCCTATCTGCCCAGTCAGTCCACACAGGACGGAATCATTACTATGAAAGTTATGCCGGGAAGGTACGGCCAAATCAAGCTGGATAACCTAAGCAGTATCAAAGATGGATATTTGCAAGGGTATTTGAGTGGCCTGAAGCAGGGCGATATCGTCACGACGAAAAGGCTGGAAACAGCGCTGTATAACATCAGTGCCCTAGGCGGCGTACAGGCCGCGGGCGTACTCAGTCCCGGTGCCGAAGTAGGCATGAGCGATGTGACCGTGAAGGTAATCAATGGCAAGAAGAATGTCCTCATCGTTTACGCCGAAAACTATGGCAGTGCCTCGTCCGGACGCTACCGCTACGGTCTGCAGGAGACGCTGAACAACCTGAGCGGGCGCGGTGACCGCCTGAGCCTGGGAGCCCTCATTTCCAACCATGACCTGCACAACTATGCTGTGAACTACGAAATGCCGGTGGGCTGCGGCGGTACGGTCGTGGGCGTAGGCTACAGCCGTATGGATTATGATTTAGGCGGCATATTCAGGAATCTGGGAGCCACCGGCAAGGCCGATACATACAGCATCTACGGCAAGACGCCGATTTTCGTGACGACGGATAACAGCCTGTATGTGAACTACGGCTACGACTATCGTAAGCTGACCGATGATTTGGATATCTTCGGTGTGTCGGCGAAAAAACATTCCCACGCTATCTTTGCCGGTATAAATGGTCATAACCGGAGCGGCAAGGCCGTCGTGCAATATGACCTGACCGGATACCACGGCACGCTGGGCTTGGACTCGGACTATGCCCGTCTGCAGAATATGTTCAGCGATACCGAAGGCACATACACGAAGGGCATCCTCAACGTGAAATATGTGCAGGGCATCAATGACCGTTGGGATGTCCTGGTAAAAGGCCAGGGTCAGCTGGCCAGCCGTAACCTGGACAGCTCGGAAGACATCTATCTGGGCGGGCCCAACGCTATCCGGGCCTATCCGCAAGGCGAAGCCAGCGGTGACCAGGGCTACGTAGCCACAGCCGAACTGCGCTACAAGACAAATGTACCGGGCCTGGTGCTGAGCACTTACCTGGATGCGGGTCATGTGACACTCAGCCGTGACGGCAGAGCCGGCAGTGAAACACTGAAAGGCTACGGCTTTGCCATCAGCTACACGAAACCAGACGACTGGTTTGCCCGTTTCGACTATGCGCGGCGCATCGGTGATGATAAGAATATGAGTACCGAAGCCAAAGACCGAGGCCGCCTGTGGTTCCTCGTAGGGAAAGTGTTCTAAATAAAATCAGCAACTTGAATAACCGTCGAAACCGTGGTCCTTCGGTGAATAAATAGAATAAAGAGAAAAATCCTGAGAAACGTAGTGAATACGCTTCTTAGGACTTTTTTATGGCACATGATAGATGGTGTCTGGTGGGCTGTGATGAGTTCAGGATATGTGGGTTAGATTTATATTTTCTAATAATCTGTTTTTTTGTCTTCTCTTAATAAATAATTCAAACTTCGCACCCTAAAATCATCCATAATCACAATAGTACAGCCGTTACGCAGCTACTGATATTTCAGACTCGCAGACAGAATTGACCTGTTTGATCCGGTTTGGCAGCGATGCCATG
>Ga0163159_1002974_pt1 | contig 13281 bp, 14 predicted proteins | sample BioMet9_FD_108702 | JGI IMG/M metagenome (GOLD analysis project Ga0163159, IMG submission 108702) | Microbial communities from bioreactor (seeded with sewage sludge) at Lawrence Berkeley National Lab, California, USA - Biofuel... | ecosystem: Engineered > Bioreactor > Anaerobic > Unclassified ... | reverse complement strand
GCGGGCGCGCCGTCGACAGCTCTGTGGTCGAAGGTCAGAGACAGGCCCATCGCGGGATACGTCTCGATGACGCCGTCCTTCGCGGACTTGATCTTGGTCTGGATGCTGCAGACGCCGAGAATGCCGGTCTGAGGCGGATTAATGACAGGCGTGAAGGCCTCGCAGCCGAAGGCGCCGATGTTGGAGACGGTGAAGGTCGCGCCGGACATGTCGTCCGGGCTCAGCTTGCCGTCCTTGGCGGCGGCGGCCAGTTCCTTGCACTTCATGGACAGCTCGAGCAGCGTCAGCGTGTCGGCGTTTTTAATCGTCGGGACAAGCAGGCCGCGCGGCGTGTCGCAGGCAAAGCCCAGGTTCACGTGCGAGAAGCGGCGGATGGTGGTATCGTCGACCATGTTGGCGTTGAGATCGGGATACGCGGGAAGCGTTCTCGCAACGGCGAACATGACCATGTCGTTGAGGTTGACCTTGCCCATCGGGGGATCCAGCGGCTTGAGCATGGCGCGGTACGCCTGAAGCTGGGTGGCGTCAAAGGAGAACTGGTGCGTCAGCTGAGCCATGGTGGACAGGGACTTCGTCATGGACTTGGCCGTGGCCTTGCGGACGGCGCTGAACTTGACATCCTCAAACTCGTTCGCGGGAGCAGCCGCAACAGCGGTATAGGCGCCGGCGCCGCTTGCAATAAGGGTGTCGATGTCGCGCTCGATGATGCGGCCCTTGGGGCCGGTGCCGGTCGCCATCGCGGGATTGACGCCGGCGGCGACAGCCTTGGCCATCGCTCTCGGGGAAATGGCAACCATCTCGGCCTTGACGGCGGCGGGAGCCGCAGCGGCCGCGGCCGCGGGGGCGGCAGCTTCTTCGGCGGCCGGAGCGGCGGGCGCTTCCGCGCCGGGCTTCAGGAATTCAAACGCATCGCCGGGATTGCCGACGGCGCAGACATTCTGCAGGCAGGGAACTTCGTCGCCCTCGTTATAGAACGTGGCGAGCAGGGTGCCGGCTGCGGTGGAGGCGCACTCGAACTCCGCCTTGTCGGTCTCGTAGGTAAAGAGGACATCGCCGACTGCAACCTGGTCGCCGACCTTCTTTTTCCAGGCGCCCATGATGCAGGATTCGACCGTGATGCCTTCCTTCGGCATGATAACGGCTTCCGCGCAGGGGCCGTTGGGTTTTGCAGCGGGGGCTGCAGCCGCGGGAGCGGCGGCCTTCGGGGCTTCGGGAGCCGCTTCGGCCGGAGCCGCGTTCTTGAGACTCGCAGTCTCTTCGCCGGGCTTGCCGATTGCGCAGACGTTCACGAGGCACGGAACCTCGTCGCCTTCGTTGTAGAAGATGTCGAGCAGCGTGCCCGCAGCCGTGGACTGGCACTCAAACTCCGCCTTGTCGGTCTCGTAAGTGAAGAGGACATCGCCGACTGCAACCTGGTCGCCGACCTTCTTTTTCCAGGCACCCATGATGCAAGATTCGACAGTAATGCCTTCCTTCGGCATTAATACGCCTTCTGCCATAACTAATCTCACTCCTATATCAATAAATTATTTGTTCGCGAGCAGGTATTTTTCCGCTTCCGCGCTCCACAGGCCGTTGTGGCGCTTGGTGATCTCATCCAGTTTCCGGAACAGAGGATCGGTTTCGCCCAGCTTGCCGAAGTCGGCGATCGCCGTGAGCGGCAGCTCGATCTGCGTGTAGATGAGCTTCTTGCCGCCGCGGATGTTCGGAAGGTTCAGCGTGGTGTCGACAACCGCATTAAGACCGCCGATGTGCGTGACCATGGCGGCGGGATTGATTCTGCCGGAGGTCATCATGGCGATGGCTTCCTTCATGTCGTTCGTATTGCCGCCGGAGGTACCGACCACATGCGTATAGAGGTAGTGAACATTGTAGAAGTTGAACTCGGCCTTGAACTGCTGGTTCGTCGGGCCGGCGAAGAAGTTGAGGCAGCCGTCATAGCCGAGGATGTCGCCGGCCTGCTCCACGACGGGCTTCACCGGTGCGAAGCAGATGACGTCGTTGTAGCCGGTGCCGCCGGTCAGTGAGCGCAGATACTGTGTGTCGCAGCCGGGCTTCGCGGTGTTGACATAGTGCAGCTCGATGCCGAGGGTCTTGGCATGCTCGACCGAGTAGATGCTCTCAGCTCTGGCCAGACGCTCGTCGTCAATATCGGTGACGACCAGCAGGCTCGGGCGGCGGTCACAGTGTAGTGCATAGTCGATGGCACCGAGGCCCATGGGGCCGACGGACGCGAGCAGCGCCATCTTGCCGCCCTCGACAATGCCCATCTCGTGCTCATAGGAACCGGCCTTGGTGTGGTACATGGCATGATAGGTGCCGATGATGCAGCTCATGGGCTCGGACAGAGAGCCATAGAAATAGGTATCGGAGTTATAATGCAGAAGATTGTCGGTCAGCAGCGTCTCGATGGGGATGTTCGAATACTGGCTGTCGCCGCCGCAGTACTGGTAGGAATAGCCGGGGGCCATCTGAGAGCCCTTGTAGAAATGAGCGGGCTGAATGGCGAAGCCCTCGCCCTCGTGATACTTGTCCTTCCAGTTCGCGCCGACCTTGTTGATCACGCCGCAGAACTCATGGCCGACGATGGTCGGATGCTCCGCCACATCGTTGGGCACACGCTTATGCTCAGCGCCCTCCACGGCAGCCTTATATGTACTCATGCAGATGGAATCGGAAATGACCTTGACCTGAACATCATCAGGCCCAACCTCCGGCAGTTCGATCTCGTCGAGTCTCAGATCCATTTTGCCGTGGATCCGAACAGCTTTTGTTTTCATAACATTATCTTCCTTTCTGGTGAAATCTGCCCGCTTGGGGCTAAAATCATACAATGCAAAGATGGGATTATGTTGAATTGTATTGGATTTATCTGTATTGTAGCGCATTCCCTGTTTGATGTCAACGGGGTTTTTCCTTTTTTAAAGATGGATGAACGCGGGCCGTTTTATGGAAAAAAGAGGTGAAAACCACTGATTTTTCTTCGTTTTCCCGGTTTTTTGTCCATCCGCCGTTCTCCCCCGATTTCAAATCCAACACAATCCAACATAAAATTGCCGCCGAAGGCTCGAAAAAACCTCCGGCGGCAATTTTCAGGACTGATTTTTAAGCACGACCTGCGCCACGCGCGAGACGACCGTGCTGAGCACGACGTTCACCGCGAACTCCACGAGGAAGTTGACGCCGATCATCGTAATGAACAGGAAATAGAGCGCCGAGGTTCCGCCCGCGAGCTGGAGAAGATTCTGACGGAATACCGTCAACATGGCGAGGGCGAACACGCCGGTGTTGACGACCGGACAGACCGCTGAGGCGACGAGACAGGCGCCGGTCTTGTTTTTCTGCAAGGCCTTGTAGACAAGACCAGCCGCAAAGCCGCAGAGGATGCCCTTGCCCAGACACACGGCGGCCATCCAGAAGGGACTCGCCGCCCAGAGAAGGGCCGAAAAGCTGTCCACGCCCGTGATGGCTGCGATCAGCACCACGACGCCGAACACACCGCCCAGGTATGCGCCTGCTCCCGGTCCGTATAGAACGGCTCCGAGGACAATGGGGATGAGCACGAGCGAAATGGGGATCGGCCCCAGCCGAATGGAGCTTCCCACCGCCTGCAGCACCGCGACAATCGCCGTCAGCAGGGCCAAGCCCACCAGACGTCTGATCTTTTCATGGTTTGCGTTGTTATTGTGCATAATGACCTCCGACTGTTGCTCCGGAGTTCTCCGGATGCAGCGTCCTTTATTTCCACGGGGTCGCCCCCGATGGATCCCTACGGAATTTCTTCTTCGACGGGCGGATTATCCTCTGCTGCGCCGCCGTTCTTCATGGCCTCCCACTGCTCCTTTGTGATGAGCAGCTGGCGCGGCTTGGAGCCCTCGAACGGGCCGACGATTCCCTTCTCTTCCATCTCGTCCATGATGCGCGCGGCGCGCGCATAGCCAAGTTTGAGGCGCCGCTGGAGCATGGACACGGAGGCCTGGCTCGTCTCGAGGATGACGTCGACCGCGGCGGGCATGAGCTCGTCGCCGTCTCCTGCATCCTCTGGCTCCGATGCCGCGACCGTGCCGGACGAAGCGGACTTGCCGCTCTGTTCAGCCTTCCTGTCAATCTCGGCCATGATCTCATCGGAGTACTGGGCCGTGTCGTTCTTTTTGACGAACTCCACAACCTCCTGCACTTCCTCGTCTGTAATGAAGCAGCCCTGGACACGCTTCGGTTTTCCCTGGCCCAGGGGGGCATAGAGCATATCGCCCTTGCCCACGAGCTTTTCGGCGCCCGCCGTGTCGAGAATAATGCGTGATTCCATCGCGGAGGCCACCGCAAAGGCAATGCGCGACGGAATATTGGCCTTCATCAGACCCGTGATGACATCCGCGGACGGACGCTGGGTCGCGATCACGAGATGAATGCCCGCCGCACGGCCCATCTGCGCGATACGGCAGATGGACTCCTCGACCTCTTTGGCCGCGACCAGCATGAGGTCGGCCAGCTCGTCGATTACGACGACGATCTGCGGCATGGTATCGAATTCTTCGGACGAAACGGCGACCTTGTTGAAGGAATCCAGATCGCGCACGCCGGCGTCCGCCATAAGACGGTAGCGGCGCATCATTTCGGTGACGGCCCATTGCAGCGCGCCCGCGGCCTTCTTCGGGTCAGTCACGACGGGAATGAGCAGGTGCGGGATGCCGTTGTAGACGCCGAGCTCGACCATCTTCGGGTCGACCATGATAAGCTTGACCTCTTCCGGCTTGGCCTTGTAGAGCAGCGAGATGATGAGGCTGTTCATGCAGACCGATTTGCCGGAGCCGGTGGTGCCGGCGATCAGCATGTGCGGCAGCTTTCCGATGTCGCCGATGATCCGGCTGCCGCCGATGTCCTTGCCGACGGCAAAGGAGATCCGCGAACGGCTCTTCTTGAATTCGGGCGAGTCGATCACTTCCCGCGCAAAAACAGTGGATACGATTTTGTTCGGCACCTCGATGCCGACCACCGAAATCTTCTCGGGGATGGCCGCGATGCGGACGCCGGACGCGCCCAGCGCGAGCGCGATGTCGTCGGCCAGATTCGTCACCTTGGAAAGCTTGACGCCGCGGTTGAGTTCGAGCTCGTAGCGCGTGACGGACGGGCCGCGCGTGACATTGATGATGTGGGCCTCGATGCCGAAGCTCGTGAGCGTGTCGTTCAGGCGGTCGGCGTTCTGGCGCATCTCCTCGGTGCCGTCGGCCACGCTGCCGCTGCCAGCGCGCAGAAGCTCCATGGGCGGGAACTGGTATTCCGGTTTCTCGGGCTGGCTCTCGATCTCCTGCGCGATCTTTGCAGCCTCCTGCTTCACCTCGTCTTTTTTGACGGGCTCGGGCACCGTCTCCGCCGGCTTTTTGGATTCGACCACCAGCGGAGGCTGCTCTGCCCGCTTTGTGTCCAGAACGAGCGGCGGAAGCTGATGTGCTTGCTCGGGAAGCGGTTTGCCGTTCGCCTCCGCCACCAGGGATTCGAATTGTTCGCGGTAATCCTGCTTTTCCGGAAGCCCGACCGGCTCTTCCATCCTGGTCTGCTCCGGTTCGGGTTCCGGCTCCGCCTTTTGGGGCGCAGGCACGGATTTCTCCGCTTTCTTCTGTTTCTGCTTTTCCATCAGGAACTGGTCCGGCGGAATGATCCGCTTTTCCTGCGATTCCGGTTCTGCTACCGGCATCGGCGGTTCGTCGACCGGAAGATCAAATTCCGAAACGCGGGAGCGTTTTTTCTCCTCATGTTCCATGCGTTTTTGTGCGACATGATTCACCAGCACCTCGGCCGGGTCCGGGTGTTCAAACTGCGGTTCGTCATATTCCGCGCGCGGGCGGTTTTTGATGGCGGTCACGATTCCCCTGACCGTCATGTTGAGACTGGTCAGAAGCTCCATGAGGAGCGCCACGATCAATACGATTACGGCGCCGATCCGGCTGATGACGAGCTCCAAAAACTGGGCCAGCAGGCCGGAGATCATGCCTCCCGCCGTGCCGGCGATCCCGCCCCTCCAGAGCTCGCCCAGCATTTTCCAGGACCATTCTGCCTCCTGCTGTCCGCCGACCAGATGGACCAGAGCGCCCACGGTGAGCGCCAGCAGGAACGCGCAGCTCACCCGCAGCGCGACCGGCCTGCCGTCGTGGAGAATCAGGATTAAGAAGCTGATCAAAAACGAGAACGGCAGCACGTAAAAGCCGGCGCCAACCAGTCCCTTAAAAAGTCCGGAAATCAGGTTTAAAAATGCCGCGTTGATCCGGAAGCAGGCCAGAATCGTAAAAATGGCCAAAAAGAGGCACACAAATGCACCCACCTCGCGGCGGATCGGGGTGCGCTGCTTTTTGGAGGCTCCCCTGCCGCTGCCGGCGGTTTTGCGCTTGGCCGTGCTTCTTTTGGCGGTCGATCTTCTCTTTTGGCTTTCTCCGGGCATGTTATGTATTCACCTCACGCGATCAGGGATAAAATCAAAGTCAGCAGTCCGGCGCCCCAGCAGTAATAGGCGAATCCGCCGAACCTGCCGCGCTGGATGACCATTCTCAGCAAATAGATGGCGCAATAGCCGGCGAGGAACGCAGCCAGCACGCCGACCAGGTATACCGGTACATAGCTCCAGTTTATCCCGGCCTTTACGGCATCTACCAGGGACAAAATATTGGCGCCAAGTACCGCCGGGATCGAAAGCAGGAAGGAAAACCGGACCGCATAGCTGCGGTCGAAGCCGCGCAGCATCCCGGCGGAGATCGTTGCGCCGGAGCGGGACAGGCCGGGCACAACCGCCAGCGCCTGCCCGAGGCCCACGAGCAGCGCGTCGGAGATGGTCGCGCTTTTCTCATTCTTGTTTCCGTGTCCCATCCGGTCAGCCCAGAACAGCAGGCCGCCCGTCAGCAGAAACATGAAGCCGATAAAAAACGTATTGGTGTAGAGCGATTCCACCGCGTCCTTCAGAAAGACGATCAGGAACAGCGGCAGCGTCCCGATCAGGATAAAGGAGATCAGGCGTCTTGCGACGCGGTCCGGTTTTTCCCCGCGTTTTGGTCTTTTCAGATGGAGCATCCGAAGTCCCTCGGAAAAGAGAGCGGAAACATCCTTCCAAAAAGCCAGGATCACCGCCGCAAGCGTTCCGAGATGGAGCAGCACATCGAAAAACAGATGGCCCTCTGTATTTCCGATATTCAAAAACTTCTGCAGAACCGCCAGATGTCCGGAGCTGGAGATCGGCAGAAACTCCGCCAGGCCCTGCACAAAGCCGAGAAAAATTGCCTGCCAATAGGTCATAGAATAACCCTCCGACCAAATATCGCGGCCCCGGCGCGGGAAACAGGACCGTGTACGGTATTATATTAACACAAACCGGAGGATATTTCCATCCTTTTACGAGCGCTCCCGCCCCCGCGATTCCCGGCGTTTTCTCTCGGCGATCTGCCGATGCAGACAGGCGAAGGCATCGCTGAGACTTCCGATCTGGCCGATCAGCCCGCAGCGCACCGCCTCGCGTCCATAGATCACGGTTCCGACATCGGTCGCGATCTCGTCCGTCGCCATCATATAGTGCAGGAACTGCTCGCGGGAAATCCGGGAATTTTTTGTCACGAAGTTCACAATCTGTTCCTGGATGCGGTTAAAATACTGAAACGTCTGCGGCGCGCCGACGACGAGGCCGGTCATACGCACAGGGTGCACCGTCATGCTCGCGGTCGGCACGATCATGCTGCGCTTGGCCGAAACGGCCAGCGGAATGCCGATGGAATGCCCGCCGCCCAGGACCAGGGAAACCGTCGGCTTCTTCATCCCGGCGATCATTTCCGCAATGGCGAGCCCCGCCTCGATGTCGCCCCCAACGGTGTTGAGAAGCAGCAGCAGGCCGTCGATGTCCTCCGACTCCTCCACCGCCGCCAGCAGCGGGATGACATGCTCATATTTGGTCGTCTTGACCGTTTCCGGCAGAACCTGATGCCCCTCGATCTGTCCAACGACCGTCAGCGTATAGATGCTGCCGTGCCGGGATCTTGTGACGGACGAGCCGAGCTCCGAAATTCTGTTTCCGCTGTTCTGCTCTGTATCCTGCTTCAATTCTGCCACTGTGAATACCTCCCATTCAAGATACGGTTAGTATTCACATTCCGGCAGAAATCATGCCTCGTTTTCGCGCCAGCCTTTGCAGACATCGATCCAGGCGGTGAATTTTGAATATTTCTCCAGCTCGGGTATGGTCAGCTCGATGGCGCTGTTGCTGCTGCCGGCCGCGGGAAAGACCGTCTCGAACCGGCGGAGTGACTCGTCCAGATAGACCTTGACGCCTTCCTTTACGGCAAACGGGCAGACGCCGCCGACCGCGTGGCCTGTATAGGCGGGCACGTCGTCGTGCGCCAGCATCTTGGCCTTCGTGGAAAACTGTGCCTTGTAGCGCTGGTTGTCCACCTTGGCGTCGCCGGCGGCAACGATCAGGATGCAGCTGTCCCCCACCAGGAACGACAGCGTCTTGGCAATCCGCTTTCCTTCGACGCCGAGCGCCTGCGCGGCCAGATCGACCGTCGCGCTGGACACGTCGAATTCCCGGATTCTGTTTTCCATTCCGTATGCTTTGAAGTAAGCCCGGACTTTTTCAATGGACATATCGCCCGCCTCCCAATTGAACAAACTTTTGATATTATAACAAATTTTCGCAATGGTTGCAACCTTCGCATTCTTGCGATATAATGACTTGAAATTGGAGGGATTCCCATGACCAAGACGAACGTGATGCGCCTTTTGGACCAGGCCGGGATCGCCTATCGCGCGGCGGAATACGCCTACGACGAAAATGATCTGAACGGCATGCACGCGGCGGCCGGCATCGGCATGCCGCCGGAGCAGATTTTCAAGACGCTGGTCGCACGGGGCGAGAAACGGGGCTATCTCGTGTTCTGCGTTCCGGTCTGCTGCGAACTCGACCTCAAAAAAGCGGCGAAGGCGGCGGGCGACAAGAAAATCGAACTGCTGCATGTCAAGGATCTGCTGTCCGTCACCGGCTACATCCGGGGCGGCTGCAGCCCCATCGGCATGAAAAAAGCCTTTCCGACCTACATGGACGAAACGGCCCTGCTCTATCCGGAGATCGGCGTCTCCGCCGGCTGCCGGGGCTGCCAGATCCTGCTTGCGCCCGGGGCGCTCACCGATTACGCAGGCATTACGCTCTGCGATCTCACTGAATAAAGGAGTCATCATGCATTTCGAGTATAAGACAAAGGGGACCTGCTCGTCCCGGATCCTGTTCGACATCGAGGGCAACCGGCTCACCAAACTGGAATACATCGGCGGCTGCAACGGAAATCTGCAGGGAATCAGCCGTTTGACCGAGGGGATGGATGTGGACGAGGTCATCTCCAAGCTGCAGGGCATCCGCTGCGGGATGAAGCAGACCTCCTGCCCCGACCAGCTCTCCCGCGCGCTGATCCAGGCGAAGGAAAAGCTCGCCGCTCAGAAGGCGGACTGAGTCTCCGGCCCGGCCCAGCGGCAGGCTTCGAGATCGACCCGTCCGTCCGGCAGAAACGGCACGCCCTCCTCCATGAGGAGGGCTTTTCTGATTTCCGCATAGTCCCCGCCGGCGATCCGGCCGTCCGCGCAGACGACACGCTGCCAGGGAATCTCATCCGGGCAGCGGCGCATGGCCCAGCCCACCTGCCGCGCTCCGTGTACCTCGCCCAGCATCCAGGCCAGCTGCCCATAGGAGGCCGCTTTCCCGCGCGGGATTTTCTTTACCAGCCCGTAGACGCGCTCAAAGAATGTTTCTTCCATTTTTTCCTCAAATCGATGCAAAAACGGAGCCGCAGGCAGCGGCTCCGTTTGTTTCTTCTGGAACGGCTCAGTTCTTGTCGTCCTCGCCGTCGTCCTCCGGGTCCTCGGTGTCGTCGAATTCCAGCTCCTCGCCGCAATTCGGGCAGGTCGTGGAACCTTCGTCGAGCATTTCCTCGTCCACCGTGATGACCTCTCCGCATTTCGGGCACTTGACCTCATAGAGCGTCTCGTCGCCGAAATCGTAGTTGTCATCCTCCTCGTCCTCGCTATCCCCGCTGAGATCGTCGTCCTCGTCGTCGAGGTCGTCGTCGTCCTCATCGTCCATGAGATAGTCGTCAATATTGTCGAGGTCGTCCTCAATATAATCGAGTTCGTCGGAAACGGTGTCCACCACATCCTGCAGATCGGTCACAGTTGTTGCCACATCGCCGAGCATATCGACGATCGCGGCGATCATCTTGCCCTCATCCTTTTCAGTGTCCAGCTTCAGGCCGTCGAGAAGGCCCTTGAGGTACGCGGCTTTTTCGGAAAGTGTCATCGTTTTCTCCTTTCACTCGCCTGCGGGCTATCAGCCCTTGGCACGGCCCAGATATTCGCCCGTGCGGGTATCAATCTGGATCTTGTCGCCTTCGTTGATGAACAGAGGAACCTTGATCTCAGCGCCTGTCTCCACAGTCGCGGGTTTCGTGACGTTGGTGGCGGTGTCGCCCTTGACGCCCGGATCGGCCTTGGTAACAACCAGCTCGACGAAGTTCGGCGTCTCAATGCCGAACACGTTGCCCTTGTAGGACAGGAGCTTGCAGGGGGTGTTTTCCTTGACGAAACGGAAGGAATCGTCGAGAACGTCCTTGTTGATGGGGACCATATCAAAGGTTTCCTGATCCATGAAATAGTACAGGTCGCCGTCGTTGTAGCTGTATTCATAGTCCTTGCGCTCGATAAAAGCCTCTTCAAACTTGGCGGTCGGGTTGAAGGAGGTTTCGGTGACGGCGCCGGTTACGACATTCTTCATTTTGGTACGGACGAAGGCAGCGCCCTTGCCGGGCTTGACATGCTGGAATTCGATGACCTGCATGATCTTGCCGTCCATCTCAAATGTTTTACCGTTTCTGAAATCACCAGCGGTAATTGTTGCCATATAAAAGTTCCTCCAATATGTTCAGTTTCAAATCTTCCTGACAATAGCTTTTTAGATTTTACAACAACATGCTGCAATTTTCAAGCAGTTCTCATAAAATAATCAAATTTTTCGGGCTCTTTGTGATGTTTTCGCAGCCGTTTTCCGTAATAACCGTGACATCCTCAATCCGCACGCCGAATTTGTCCGGCAGATAGATGCCAGGCTCCGCCGACGCGACCGCTCCGGCGGGCATCGGCTTGTCGTTGGACGGGTTGCAGTTGGGCGCCTCGTGGATTTCAAGTCCCAGGCTGTGGCCGTAGCCATGGCCGAAGCACTTGCCGTAACCGGCATCCGCAATGACCTTGCGAGCTGCGCCGTCGATGTCCCGGCCGGGAACGCCGGCCTTTGTGGCGGCGATGCCGGCCAGCTGCGCGGAGAGGACCGTATGATAGACCTTGTCCATCTCCTCGGTCACAAAGCCGAGCGCGACGGTCCTCGTCATGTCGGAGCAGTAGCCCTTGTATATACAGCCGAAATCCATCGTGACGAAGTCGCCGAACTGCAGAATGCGCTCGCCCGGAACACCGTGCGGCAGGCTTGTGTTGGGGCCGGAAACGACGATCGGCTGGAAGGACAGGCCGTCCGCACCGTTCTTGTAGAGTCGGTAGATGAGTTCGGCAGCCACCGCCTTTTCGCTCATGCCGGCCTTGACAACATCCAGCATCTGCGTGAAGGTGTCGTCGGTGATTTTCTGCGCCTGGCGCATCAGTTCCAGCTCCCACGGCTCCTTGCTCGCGCGGAACCGGCTGATTTCCGCGTTGTAGGGCAGCAGCACCGCGTGCAGCTGTGCGTGGAACCTCTGAAACGCGCCGTACGTCATGTCGTTTTCTTCAAAACCGAGCGTTTTGACCGTCTCGGCTGCGATGGCGCCGTTGATGCGGCTGTAATAGTCGTGCGTCATATCCACCATCTGCACGGTAAAGTCGGGCAGATTTTTTTCGGCAGCCTCGATATAGCGGCTGTCGGTAAAATAATAGCATCGATTCTTCGCAATGACGGCGGCGCCCTCCGCGATCCCGTACTGCGCGGCATACATCCGGTTGTACGGACTCGTGAGCAGCAGCGCGTCCACATCGCCCTTCTCCAGAAGCTCCCGGTACTTTTCAAGATTTTTCATGTTTTATTCTCCTCCTGCCCCACGCGATGAAGGGGAGTTCGGCCACATGCCGGAGCTTCAGCCAGATCGTATGGTTATTGATTGCCTGAATCAGAATGGATGTCAGTCCCCCGCAGTTGGCGCCCAGCACGTCCGTGTAGATCTGGTCGCCCACCAGCGCGGTCCTGGACGGGTCGAGACGGAATTTTTCCACCGTTTCCCGGATCCCGCGCTGAAACGGCTTTTTTGCATGCGTGATGCAGTCGATGCCGTATTTTCGGCAGAATGCGACCACCCGGGGCTTATGACTGTTGGACACCACACAGATACGGACGGGCGAGGCCTTCATCCGGCTGAGCCATGCCTCCATCTCCGGCGTGGGAACATCTGTCACATAGGGAACAATGGTGTTGTCGAAATCCAGCATCAGAAAGTCGATCCCCCGCGCGCGCAGCTGCTCGGGCGTCAGATCAGTCAGATGCGGAAGGATCATATCCGGTAGGAACGAAAAGGACATAGCATAACCCGCCGCTTCATAAAATGTGCAGGTATAGTATATCACAAAGGGAGGCGGCTTGTCCATTGTATCTGTATCTGTTTCCGCCGGAAGCGAGGCTGGAGACGCAGCCTTTTTTTGTCGCGCCCTCCGGCGCCGGGACGGGCGATCTGCTCTGTCTCCCCCGCGGCAGCCAGGCAGTCCCCTCCGCCGGGGCAGGCTGTCTCGTTTATTCTGCCGCCTGTCCCGATTGCATCCGCCTGCCGGACGGCCGGAAGGAACCCGTCTTTGACTTTTCCGCCGCCGGAAACAGAATTCCGGAGCGGATCGCCGGGTGGGTCAGACTTGAACCTGCGCGCATGCTCTTCCCGCTTCCCTGTCCCCGGGGTTGTGGAAAACCTCTGAGCCAAGCGGAGCTGATGGATAAGATAACCGGAAAAGCCGTCTTTTATGCCGAACCGTTCTGCTGCATGGCCTGCGTTCTGCCGGAACCGCCCGCGCATCTCATCCTGTTTGACACGGACGAGACGCTTCAGAAAAAGCTCCGTCTGGCCGAAACGCGCGGAGCCGACGGCGTACTGGGCTGTCTGTCCTGCGGCCCGGTATGATAAAAAGGGCTGCTGCCGAACGGCAACAGCCCTTTTTGAACATTGTTATGTGGGGGAAGGATTAGTAGAACTTCTTTCTGTTCTTACGAGCAGCTTCAGACTTCTGCTTACGCTTCAGGCTGGG
>Ga0163159_1002972_pt1 | contig 13286 bp, 10 predicted proteins | sample BioMet9_FD_108702 | JGI IMG/M metagenome (GOLD analysis project Ga0163159, IMG submission 108702) | Microbial communities from bioreactor (seeded with sewage sludge) at Lawrence Berkeley National Lab, California, USA - Biofuel... | ecosystem: Engineered > Bioreactor > Anaerobic > Unclassified ... | reverse complement strand
GTTCCTGGGCATTTCGGGCGCTGGCCCAAAATGGCTACTATCGTCGGCCCAAGGGCTACGTGTCGCCCGAAGAGCAGGCCGTGCTGGACCAGGAGGAGGAAGCCCGGGCGCTCCAGGCGGCGCAGAAAAAGGCGGAACAGGCCAGGTTCGAGGCCTGGCGGGATGGTCTCTCCCCGGAGGAACTGGCCCAAGCCATGGTCGGCCATCCCGGCGGCTCCAAGGATGCCTGGCTCAAGCGGGTGTGGCTGGAGCGGGGAGATGGAAAGTGATTGGGGAATCTCTGGGTCTATTTTGTGGTCTGTAACGAAAACTGTGTAAATTTCACCCAGGGCGGCAGCGAACGGAGGTTGTCGAGTGCAGTTTCGAACACACTCTCGACCGCTGCGGCGGCATGCGCCGGGTCTGGTTGCGCGGCAAGGTGAACATCCAAAAACGCTATCTGCTCCATGTGGCTGGATTCAACCTCGGCCTGCTCATGCGGGCCAAAATCGGCTTTGGCACCCTATGGGGCTGGGCCGATGCCTGGCTTGTCGCCATTTGGACCGAGCAGAAGCCAAAAGTGGTCTGCCTGGGCCTGATGCTGTGCCTCGAAAACCAAACCTGCCGCATCCTGCCGCTCGCCCTCATTCATAGCCGCGACTGAGTCAAAGCCGTTTTTTACAACAGGCTGGTAAGAAAAACTTGTGTCCAGGAAACCGGGCGCGGTACACCTCCAAATTTTGAAAACAAGGAAATGTTGATGCTTCGACAAAATTTGCTTTTTTTTATGAAAAAAATTTGGAAGAAGCTTCCTGCCAAGGCACGTCTTTGGATATTGACGGTGCGATCAGCGACTTGTTTGTATCCGCGTCCAACGCCAACCTGTGCAAATCGAATTGCAATACTTGCCGCATTTAGAAGTTGTAACGGGTTGGCTCAGGGGGCAAAATTTTATGCTGACCGCATTGAACGGGAAGGACGCATTGTAATAAGGGTAGATATAACTAAAATTATGATGCAACATCCTGTTTTACCTCTAGAAAAAACAGGAGCTATTTCTCTTAATGAATTTATGGCGATGAAGTTACAGTGTGTTTTGGTCATTCATGCCAACCCTCCTCAATTTCATTTAGTTCTTTTCAAGATGGGAAGGCGTTTTTTGCTCGATAAGAAAATAATAGCCTATTGGGCATGGGAACTGGAGGTTATACCGGACGTGTGGCTGCATGCACTTCAGTATCTGGACGCAATTGAAGTTCCTAGCACTTTTGTACGCAATGCCTTATTGCCTTATACAGATAAGGATATTGTTGTTGTGCCACATTCACTTGGATCTCCGTCGAGGCATAAAACAGCCTTTGCATATGATGGCATTGTTCGTTGTCTATTTATATTTGACATGGGATCAACTTTCGTCAGAAAAAACCCGATGGCGGCGCTTGAAGCCTTTCGGTTGGCGTTTAAGCCTGGTGAAGCTAGGATGACGTTCAAAGTCAGTTCACCACAGGCCGACTGCGAAAATTTAAAAAAACTCGAACAAGCGTGCGCGCAAGTACCTGGCGTTAGTATTATAACAAGAACACTGGAGGACAGTGCGTTGGAAGAGCTTTATCTGAAGCATGACGTGTATCTTTCACTACATCGATCAGAGGGGTACGGATTGACTATTCATGAAGCATTGCTCTACGGTCTTTACGCCGTGGCCACTGGCTGGTCTGGAAATATGGATTATATGGACATGCCCAAGGCTTTTGCTGTGCCTTATAAGTTGGTGCCTTTGCAGGAAACAAACGGCGCATTCAAAGGATTGAAAGCGCTATGGGCTGAAGCAGACGTAAAGGCCGCCGCAGATATCCTGCGGGGATTACGGCTGGAAATACTGGCCAAAAACATGCCTGACGCGTAAAAGGCTTGACCTTGGCACGATCTTTATTCTGGTAAGAGTGTGATGGGTGCGGTTTGAATACACTTGGATTGCTTTTTTCAGTTTTTTCGCGCATTTGGGTAGTTCTTCCTGTGCGTTTGCGTAGGTCAACCATAGGCCTCTTTGTTGCCATGATTGTTCTCGGTGTGTTGGAACTGGGCGGCATCATGAGTTTGTCGCTGTTTGCAGGGGTGCTCAACGATCCGGAGCGGGTGCAGCAATCAAAATACGCGGCCAAACTCATTAAATATTTCCCGCCGCTAGCGCCTCTTTTTGCGGATGTGCGGGCGCTGATGCTTGGTGCGGTTATGGTCCCCATTCTGATGATTGTCGCCAAGAATATCGTCTCTGCCTATGTTACCTGGAAAACAGGCATGCTGGGTGGCGAAGTGGCCGGGTATGTGGGGTGTGAAATTATGCGGCGTTTTGTCTATATGCCGTATGATTGGCACATTTCTTCCATGAGCGCTGATGCCTTCACCAAAATGTCTTGGCGGCATGCTTTGGGGCAATTACTCATCCAAAGTTTGGTGGCATACAGTAATTTTATTACTGCGGGATTGTTATTTCTGGGGTTATTTGCCTATGCTCCTGGGCTGACCATAATGGTGCTAGGGGTTATGGCAATAACTGCCGTTGCGCTATACGGTGCTATCCGCAAAAATATCGATATATCCTCGCAGAACAATGCGGCAGCACAAGCTGACGAGTCCCGCGCCACCATGGCGGCGGTGCGTGGTATTCGAGAAATTTTAATTTATCAGCAGCAGCCTGAATTTTTGCGAGCCATCTCGCAGGCTGTGACCAACGGGTTGCGCCCACAGGCCTTTTTACAGACTGCTTCGCCAATTCCGTCGTGGGTGCTCGAGAGCGTGGGTTTTTTGCTCATCGGCCTCACTCTTGCATGGATGACCTTAGTCCAGGATGCCAGCCGAGCTGCCATAACCGCAAGTATTGCCATGCTGAGCTTGACGGCGTGGCGCGTGCTCCCCTCTTTGAACCGGGCCGTTGGTGCTATCGTCAATATTCGAGCTAACCAGCCGATGGGCATGCCCTGCCTTGAGTATATGGAACAGCTCAAGGCCGTTCCGCAACTTGCTGCGGAATCCGAAGATTCGGATTTTGCCCTCAAGGAGGGGATCCACCTTGACAAAATCTATTACCGTTATCCCGGGGCTAAGCAGGATTCTCTTAAGGGTGTCACCCTTGATATCCCCAAAGGAGCCAGTGTCGGCATTATCGGCAAATCCGGCGCCGGGAAAAGCACTCTGATCAATGTGTTGTCAGGGTTATTGAAACCTGCTTCGGGCAGAATACTTGTGGATGGGCGCGAAATGACACCGGGGCAAGTGTTGGCATATCGCCAGAGCATCGGCTATGTGCCGCAAAACCCGTACGTTATGGCTGGGACAGTGGCTGAGAACATTGCGTTCAGTCAGTGGGGCAGACCGGCGGATACTGCCCGGCTGCAGGAGGCTTGCCGCCAAGCGCAGATAGATTTTTTGGGAGAAAATTTTGAAAACCTCTCGCGCGGGATAGGCGAAAACGGGGCAGGCCTTTCAGGCGGTCAGACGCAACGAGTTACCATCGCGCGCGCATTGTACGCAAGACCTGCCGTGCTAATTTTTGATGAAGCCACGAGTTCACTGGACCATCGCACAGAAGAAAGCATTCGAAGAACAATTGCCGAGTTGCCTCAAGGAATAACACGCGTTATTATCGCCCACAAGCTTACAGCGCTGAAAAATTGTGATATTGTATACTGGATGGAGGACGGCAGGGTCTACCGCAAAGGGGGTGCCGCTGAACTCTTGGCTGATTATCAGGCCGTGGAGGAAAATAATGCCTGACAACCAGGTATGGGATATCAAGGAAGCCTTGGCTCTCGCTGATACGTGGCAGAACAGGTTCGGCGGCAGGAATATGCCTGAGGGCTTTTTCCCCCAGTTACACGCTTTGGCTGAATATTTGCATGCCAATGGCCAAGTGCCGCGTGCGGTAGATCTGTTGCGGAGCGAAGGCTCTATGGGGGTATCTCGTTTTTTGGGGCACAGATTGGAGCACGCGCGGCTTCTGACGCGTGCGCTTTTTGACGCGGGTAATCCAGACGAAGCATTGAAACTGGTCGAATACTACGGTTCACGACCGTACCTTTTCGATGATCTGAACAAGTTGGGCTATTTCCTCTTTTGCCGTAGCGCACATTGCCTTGCAACGCATGACGCCCTCAAACTCGCCCATTGTGTCACGCTGCTGGTAGAAACCCAGGCCGGTATGAAGGATGCGAACCTCATTCGCATAATTCAGCAAGCTGGTGGTATCAATGCCTTGATTCGGGCGGCCGGTTCTCTTGATTTTTCTACGCGCATGCTTTTAAGAGTTTTTGGTTTGGCTCAGCGACTGGCCGGTAAGGGCGTGGCTGCTGGTGTTATAGGTCGAGGCTTGCACTTTGCTGTGAATATCTTGCGCTCGGTCAGCCGTCTCAAAGGGGGTAATCTTGTTGGATTACTTCCCCGGCGAACACCCGGCAAGGTTAAAACCAGGGCGACTGCTGATAACAATTGTCCGATTGTGGTAACCCGGGCTATGGGGGGGATCGGCGATTTACTGATGATGACGCCGGGTCTCAGGGCATTAGCCCGGAAACATCCTGGCCGCGAGATATGGTTTGCTATCCCCAAAGGATTTCATCAGTTGTTTTATGGCTTCGAAAGCATCAAAACCGTAGATATTGATCATCTCGAATTATATCAAGAGAATTGCTTCGCTCTACATAATCTGACTGAATGTCCTGCCTCGCGCGTGGAAACTTCCACACTGCCTGATGTCAAACAAAATCGTATAGACATTTTTGCTGCAGCCATGGGAATAACGCCGCAAGAACTAGATGTAGTTGGGCGTACACCAATTTACGCCGTCACCGATGAAGAACGGTTATGGGCGATAAATTATTTAGTTCAAAAAAAAATGAAACCAGGACAATTGATAGGCATTCAACCCTTTGCGGCGGATTTATATAGAAACTATCCACATATGGAGCTTCTCGCCACAAAACTGGCAATGAGTGCTCCTGTATTAGTATTCCATAATGTTCCACTACAGGGATATGAAGATAAAAATATTTTTAAGATATACAAATATCCCTTGCGGCAGTCTATTGCCTTACTATCACAATGTAAAATACTTGTGACTGTTGATAGTTCATTTTTGCATATTGCTGCAGCCTTGCAAATTGATACAATTTCTCTTTTTGGCCCCACAAATGGAAAATTGCGTACAAATTGCTATAAAAATTGCCATGTTGTTCTTGGAGATGACACAATAAATTGCCATTCCTGCTGGCGAAATAATTTTGTTGTTTGCCCCAGAACGTATAGCAATATAAGCAAGTGTTTATATGAAATTGAAGCAGGATATCTTGCTGAAAAAGTATTTAATTTTTACTCTGAGCCTGTTGAAGAAAAAAACACCAGTATTCGTGGAAAATTAAAAAATATTTTCAAATCCGCAATAAACAAGTCACATCTACCTAAGTATTCTGGGATAGTTGGGAAAATAAGATTCTGCTTAGAAGGAGGGCGGTGGGTTTTTCTACAATGCTTTTCATCAAAAAAGTATGCCAAGTTCCCTTTTGAGGTTGAAATATTTTTTTCCAATCTGCTTTATTTTTTTGAAAAGCCATTCAAGAAATGTCGGCAAATGGATTTACTTTTGTTGCAGCCAAATGGTTTGGGTGATGCTATTATTAATAAAGTCTATTCTGACTATTTAATAGAAATGATGCATTTTAGAAAAGACCGTGTGATGATTCTTGCCACCGATGCTTGGAAAGGTTTAGAAAAAGAGCTACATCCTGACGTAACTGTGTGTTTTTTCAATAAACAAAAATTTGAAACAAATTTTTATTATAGATTCTCATTATATAGATATCTCAAAAAATATTATTTTTCTTGTGCCTTATGTAATCTTAGATGGAAGCCGAGATACATCACAGATCGATTGATGTCGGTCATAAATGGCGGAGACAAGGCCATTGCTTCTCATGAAAATATAGATCATAATCAGAAGGTATTGTTTGAAAAATGGTGTAGGAAAGAAGGAGTTAAGTGTATAGATGTCAGTGATATTCGCAGTGAATTTCATAGAATCCCCAGTTTTTATAAAAAAATATTTGGCAGTATCATAGATATCGATCCTCGCCGCACTGTTTTTCATCGGTCGAATCGTTTAACAACCCAATACGTTCATGGTAATTACATAGTATTTCATGTCGGCAATGCAGATATTCGGCGGCGTTGGGGAGTCGAAAAATTTTCACAAGTTGGGGAATATTTTGCCAACAAAGGATATAAAATACTTATTGTCGGAGGCTATTGTGAGCGGGATTTAATTGACGCTTTTGATAAAAAATTTGAAATTTTTATCGATCAGGTACACCTTTGGGAATATTATAATATAATTGCTGGGGCTGCAGCTTTTTTAGGTGGTGATACAGGCCCAACACACATGGCTGTTGCTTTGAATATTCCAACAGCAATTATTTTGGGTGGCGGGCATTATGACTATTATCTCCCATATCCTCAAAACATTGTTCCACATATAAAAAATATTGTATATATCCAATCTGTACAATCATGTTATGGTTGTGATTGGATATGTACACAATCTCAAGATAAATTTATGCGCTGTATACATGACATTGAGGCGGTTGATGCAATAGAAGCCCTGAGTAGCTTGTTGAAGACTGAATCTTTATAATTTGTCTGCTTTTGCTTATTTTATATGGCTTGGTCATTGGATTGAAAAATTGAACTTTGTTCCCATATGGTTGCGATAGCTTTTGTTTTTGCGGATTAGGCCTAACTCGCAATAAATAATAATGGATATGAGGATTTTTACCCTTATTTTTTATAAAGAAACCCGTGTCGGATTTCTACCCAGAATTGGCCTCCAGGTGGGGTAACTTATCTGCAAACTTAGGAGAAGCGAATGTTTTTGAATCTGCTAAAAGCCTTGAAATCAAAAATTGTTACCCCTGCAGCAGTGCCCCCAGGGCTATTACAAGTCGAGCTTACCAGCAGATGCAACATAAACTGTGCCATGTGTGCCAGATCTTCTGGTTTGTCGCGTCAAATCGGCGACATGGATATTGATTTATTTAAGGAAATCGTAGATCAATCAAAGTATTACTCTATGCCCATTGGTTGGTTTCACCACTTTGGGGAAACCTTACTCTACCCGCATCTTCGAGAGGCCCTTGCCTATTTTAAAGCTAGAGGTGTCGGGAACGGTGCAATTTCTACCAATGCTCTCCTACTTAATGAAGAAAAACGTGATATTCTTATTGAAAACGCTAGTTATGTGCTTTGTTGTGTCGATTCCATGCGCGATGAGGCTTATCAACATATTAGAAATAACAAAAAACACGCGCTTGTGTTGGAAAATGTAAAGTCACTTATTGAGGAGCGAAATAAAAATAGAGGGGAATGTAAGATTGTTATTCAATTTCTTCGGACAACGTTCAATGGCGACGAAGAAATTTCTGAAATGATGGATTACTTTGGGCAACACGATAATCTTAAGTACATTGAAAAGGGGACAGTCAAACATCCTAAGGGTGGTGACATCTCTTTATATTCCTCATCAAATAATATAGATAATAGAATTGGCTGTTGTATGGCTAAAACACAACTCTGTATTCTCAATTCTGGAGACTGCGTTGCCTGCTGTTGGGATGCAGATGGGGAGCAAGTTATTGGTCGAATTGGGGAGCAGACTCTTGATAAAATTTGGCAAGGGAAACGTCACAAGAGGCTTCAGTCCTCTGTAAATGTGGGCGATTTTTCCTCCTTGCCGTTGTGTGCTCGGTGCTCTGGCCCTGGCACTGGGGATCAGAATAGAATCGTGGAACAAGTGAATGCATATATAGATATGTGGAAAGAACAAGGTATCAAAGTGCTACTGGCACCGGATGGAGAAGCCATGCGTGCCCTCATTGAAGGCTCAAGACTACGCGAGATTCGAGAAAATTTGTTGTTACTCAAAGGAGAGATGACATTACCAGCGCCTCAAGGAGTTGAGCTTATCAATCTTGAAACAGCGTTGTTAGGGGGAGTAGATACTATATTTATCTATTCACCTTCAAACTCAGCAGAAACATATTTCGCATTAAATCCACTTAAAGAGTCAGGGACTAACGTTGTCTGCTTGGGAAGCTTCCTTGACTAATCAGGATGGATGGTCATGCATCTCTTTTCTACCCCGTACCCTCTCCCTGATGCCGTGCTCAGGAATACTTTCCAGACATTACCGCACTTCCTCCCGAGAGGAAGCCGGATAGTTTTGTACCCAGCAAACCAAGTTGCTGAAACCCTCATCTGCCAAGAGGCGTTATCGCTGTGGCACGTATTGGGCACTGTGGCTAATGGTAAGAAGAGCCATCCTTTTATCAAGCCGACGTTTTCACTCGAAGAGCTAAAAGGAATCAAAGCTGACGCTATGTTGGCTGTGGATCCGTGCTTCCCCGATGAGCCTTCCTAGAGGCACAAGAAATTGGCTCTATTCTTAATGTCCCGGTTTATAATCTCTGTTCCGGTTATGACCGTAAGGATTATCGCGCAAAACTCACAAAGGCGCTTGACCCTCTAGCCTCAGTGGAAGGCTTTGGAGTCACCGATGTGGAAGTGCGCTTGCCCAAGTGGGGTCTGGGAGACATGTTATGTGCACTCGCCGCTGCACGAGCCTTGGCCAGACTACACCCCGGCTTACGGGTGCACTTTAATCGTATTCCCAAGGTGGTTAAAGCGTTTGGGGATAACTTGATAACTCCTGGGTTGGGGCTTTCTTTGGATATTGGTCATCCTGACCCCCCTTTCTTTTTTTGGGAGCAAGGGCAATGGAGTTCATCAAACTACGTTGACAATTATTTTCTTAGTCTAGGAATAAATTTTGAAAGCCCGCCACGCCTGGAGTTGCCAAAACTCCCACCTTTTGAGGCATTGCGAGGGGTTAAATACATTGTGCTTCAGCCAAGGGCTGCTGGCAAATGGGCCTATCCACATCTCAGTGTGAATATCTTGCAGCGAGTTATTAGCTTTTGTCCGCTACCTGTCGTAGTTACAGGTTGCCCAGGGTCCGGTATGGGGTTGCGAGGGATTGATTGTTCCTATCTTGGGGATGAGATCAACATGCTCCGGCTCATTCAGCACGCAACATTGGTTCTGGCTCCTAGATCTGCTGGCGCCCATGTCGCAGCCGGCTACGGTGTTCCTTCCATTATCTGGCTTCCAGACGATCAACTAAACTGGCATCTTGATTATCCCGCTTGGAAAGTACGTAAGATTCCAGCCATATCTGCTGATGTCGACGTACAGATTCAAAAAGCTCTCTACGATATGCTTATGTTGACTTCTCCAGCAATTCCAACCAAGTATAATCCATTGATTACTCAGAGCCTATTCTGGATATGGTCTGTAAAAAAAAATATGTCCGGGGTTGTTCGCAATTTGTTGCGACTGCTCATCAGATTTTCGCCCAAAGGAGTTCGGAAACTGTTAAAGAAAACATTTATTTATAGCTTGGTGCGCAAGGTGATCCCTGCAGAATAGTGCATGTTTTTTAACCACGCAATCATTGGAGGCTTCAACCGTATGCAGACTATATGGAAAAAGATTATCCATAAGGCAAAGGAATGGGCAACATTACCGCAAACGTTAAAGCAATCCATTAATACTTGTGCAGATACTTGTGCACATAGCGGGGCTGAGGCTGAACGTATCCTTGCTCAATTGCGTACATTGGCAACGAGCCAAGAGATCGCGAGGATACTTTCCGAACCTAAATACAAAGATCCGTTGCGACTGGAATTGTACGGACATAAGTGCTATTCCCAACACGATGAAGACGGGATGATTCAAGAAATCTTCAAGCGTATAGGAACCACAAATCGTATTTTTGTCGAATTCGGTGTGGGCGATGGATTGGAGAACAACAGCCTGTTTCTGCTTAAGCAAGGATGGAAAGGCCTTTGGATTGATGGTAGTCCAGAAAATGCTGCTGCAATTCGTACTGGCTTTCCCGACCCCATTGCCAGTGGCCAATTATGTTTTAAGGAGCTTTTCATTACTAGAGAGAATATTAATGAACTTATCGGCGCCTGCTTCACAGGTGAGATAGACATGTTGAGCGTTGATATTGATGGTAATGACTACTATGTTTGGCAGCTATCGATGTGGTTTCGCCTAGGTTGCTGGTAATTGAGTATAACGCCAAATTTTTACCGCCAGTCAAATGGTCTATTGAATATAATCCTAAACACGAGTGGGATCTGAGTGACCATCAAGGGGCAAGTCTCGCCGCCTTGGACGAAGTAAGCCAGAAAAAAGGCTATACTCTGGTTGGGTGCAATCTAAATGGCACCAATGCCTTTTTTGTACGAAAGGACCTTGTGGGGGACAAATTTTTGTCAAGCGACAACCTTATGGATTTTTACCACCCTCCTCGCTACTATTTGTTTGAAGGTTACCTCCTTATGGCTGGCCATCGCCCGGATCCTCGCATGGGGAAAATAATAAAATAATTTCATGTGATGCATGCCACAAACTTTGTCAGCATATGTTTGCGAACCATCTTCGGTTCTTATCTGTGTCTTATGGCGAGAAAGCGTGCTTCTCGTAATTAATATAGTTCGTCAAGCAGGGTAGACGTTGCAGTATAATCATTTTAGCCACGCACTAGGGTTAGCAACTGTTTAGTGTTACTGCATAAAAGAGTTTTTGACCCATCCCTCCTAGGAGGGATGGGGACATGCTCTTCTTGAGGAGTATTATAAAGTGCTGTCGTTTACCGAGTGCCGAGTCCTTGTGATCGGCGATATAATGCTTGATGAATACACGGAAACACGGGTGAATCGCATTTCGCCGGAAGCGCCTGTGCCCGTAGCGCACGTGCGGCGGCATTGGAGTGTCCCGGGCGGAGCGGCCAACGTGGCGCGTAACCTTTCCTGTCTCGGCTGTGGGGTAACCTTGGTGGGCCTACGGGCGCACGACGCCACAGGTGAACAGTTGCAGCGCTTGCTGGAAAAGCACGGCATCAAGGCTGCCCTGGAGTTTACCGATGATCGGCCGACGCCCAGTAAGCTGCGTGTTGTGGCTCTTGGTCAACAATTGTTGCGATTGGATGATGAGGAGCATGCCGACCTGCCAAGCGATGTCCTGGAGCGCGTGTGGCAAATTATTGAAACCCGGCTGTCCGATGTTAACGCCGTGGTGCTGTCGGACTACGATAAAGGCGTATTTCGGCGGTTTAACGGAGGGGATTCGCTGGCGGCGCGGACTATTAAAGCCTGCCATGAGCGGTTGATCCCTGCTCTGGTTGACCCCAAGGGCACGGATTGGCAGCGCTACGCCACGGCAGACTGTATCACCCCCAATACACAGGAACTGGCGAATGCCGTAACTGCTCCGGCGGAGTCCTTTGCCTTGTTGGCTGATGGGGCGAGAGCCTTGATGGAGCAATACGCCTTGCCCAGGATTTTGCTGACCCGCAGCGAAAGGGGCATGGCCTTGTTGCCGCGTGCCAAAGCCGCTATTGAAATTCCTACTCAGGCGCGTGAAGTGTCCGACGTTTCCGGTGCCGGTGATACGGTTATTGCCGTAACGGCCGCCTGCATAGCAAAAGGGATGGATTGGCTCGTCGCCGCGCGTATCGCCAATGTTGCAGCGGGCGTCGTGGTAGGGAAGTCCGGCACGAGCCCCATTGAACTAGCGGAACTCCGTGCAGCTCTGCTGGAATTGGAAGACGGCTCCAATAAGGAACTGATGAGGCTTAATTCCAAGATTTACTCGCTCGAACGACTCAAAGCTACAGTGGATACTTGGCGTCGGTTGGGCAAGAAAATTATTTTTACCAACGGTTGCTTTGACTTGTTGCATCTGGGGCATGTGCAGCTTATTCAGGAAGCGGCTGCACAAGGCGACAAGCTTATTGTCGCCCTTAATTCCGACAGCTCGGTCAAACGCTTAAAAGGGCCAAGCCGTCCCATTCAGCCCCAAAAAGCGCGCGCCATAGTTATGGCCGCTCTTGAAGGGGTGGATGCGGTCATTCTGTTCGATGAAGATACGCCCCTGAAGCTTATTGAGACCTTGACGCCTGATGTCTTAGTAAAAGGCGGGGATTATGACGTTCAGTCCGTTGTGGGTGCACAGCACGTCATGTCCCACGGGGGCAGGGTCCATTTGGTAAATTTTGTTCAAGGATTCAGTACCACAAAAATTATTTCAGAATTTTCACAATAGCTATTTGTTGATTTGTAGTCATGTTAACATTAACCGATATAAAATCATCAATTGGAATGTAGCAGGGGGAGCATATGAAGCTTAATGCTGTTGAAAAGATTCGCGTTGTAAGGCGTGAAATTCGTGAGATTGATCAGGCTACTAAAAAAATAGTAAGCAAAATTCGTGAGATTGATCAGGCTACTAAAAAAAATAGTAAGCAACTATACGAAGTTAGAAAGAATGCTCGCCTTTGAGCGTTTTTATAAGATCAAACAACTTCTTCATGTCATGCAGCTTGTAGGTAAACAACTTATACGAATTGGTAAATTGTCTGATGGTGGCTATGTGATGATTGATGATTTTATTTCAAAAAGAGTAGCCTATAGTTTCGGTATTTGTGATGATGTGTCATGGGATAAGGATATTGCAAGTCGTGGCTATGATGTGTTTATGTATGATCATACTATCTCAGATATACCTGAAGAGAATGCAAATTTTCATTGGGAAAAATTAGGGATAGCACAATTTGATAATGCTGATAATTGTAAATCTCTCAAATTTTATGTAAATAAAAATGAACATGTAAACCAAGAAAAAATGATTCTAAAAATGGATGTTGAAGGAGCAGAATGGGAGTCGTTATCTACTGTCCCCGTAAATATAATGGAGAAATTTAGCCAAATAGTTCTTGAACTGCATTTTGGAGACTCCTGGATTGATTTATATTATCATATAATAAAAATGCTGAAAAATATTAATAAAACGCATCAACTGATTCATGTGCATGGTAATAATTATGGGCACGTTATGAAATCTGGAGGGCTTGAATTGCCTGTCGCCTTGGAAGTCCTCTATGCTAATAAGACTGAATATGAATTTTCTGACATAGAGAAAATCTATCCAACGGAGATTGATCGGCCCAATAATCCTTTGTGCCCTGATATTTTTCTTGGGACATGGAATGTCGATTAACTATAATGAATTGAGACCGATGCACGGTTAAAATCGTATAATAGGTTGTAATTTTATATAGATGAAGTATATTTTTTCCATCCAAAACGATGGAGGCGACCATGAACGAACGCACTTCCAAGAAGCCCGGCATT
>Ga0163159_1002971_pt1 | contig 13287 bp, 10 predicted proteins | sample BioMet9_FD_108702 | JGI IMG/M metagenome (GOLD analysis project Ga0163159, IMG submission 108702) | Microbial communities from bioreactor (seeded with sewage sludge) at Lawrence Berkeley National Lab, California, USA - Biofuel... | ecosystem: Engineered > Bioreactor > Anaerobic > Unclassified ... | reverse complement strand
GCACTGGCCATTTACAAGAAGTACATCAACGGCACGACCACCGCAAGCTCCGGCCGGACGAGACCCGGCTGGGGCGGCTGGGGCGGCGGCCCGACCACGACCTATTACACCATCGAGCAGGCGCAGGCGGAGCTGAAAAACCTTGCGGGACTTACGATCGTGCGGCACACGGCCGAATATTCCGCCTCGAACTATACGAAATGGGACAACGTCACCGGCTCCTACGTCGTGCCCGACGGGCAAGGCACGACCGAGTTTGCCTTCGTGAGCTGGTCGTCGCCCGCGTCCAATTCCTGCGGCAACCTTTTGGACAACGTGTATTTTTCCACGGCGAAGCCAACCCAGACCGCAAATGTCACCATCCGCGCCTCTTTCGGAGGGTATCTCGTGGTGAACGACAGCAGCGAGACGACCTCGAAGCTCACCTACGGCAATACCTACTCCAGAGATCTGGCAAACGGCACAAAGATGAAGATCTCCGTCGTCGCCAACGATGGCTACAACTTTAACGGCGGCTTCATCGACGGCGTGCTCTACAAGAACAAGGCGGACTTCCTCGCGGCCTGCGACAATCTGACATGGACGGTCGGGGGAAACGGATCTCAGCAGCGTCTCCGTTCTGTTCTCCAAGGAAAGCACCGTGATCTTCCTGCCGGAGGGCGGGACTTACGGTATTCCGGAAAAGACGCTGGTCGCCCCGGGCAATGACGGCGTCTCGGAATACACCGTCGGCGCACCGTCTCGCCGCGGCTACGTTTTCTCCTGCTGGAAGGTCGCGGGAACGACCGTCGAGGTCCAGCCCGGCGATACGGTAAAATTCGTTACGACGGGCACGGGAGGCGAGGCCTCCTCCTGCCTGAATATCTATGATTCGTCGGACAGCCTTTTCTACTCCGCGGACATTGAGAACGGCATCATCCTCATGGCGGTCTGGGAGCTGGACATGAGCGTGCTCCCCGCCGTGTCCGTCGAATTCGGCGACTATGATTACAGCGGAGAAAACCCCGTATACGAAAAGGTGGAAGAAAAGACGCTCGACACTTCCCATACCGGCTACGGCACGATCCCCACGCCGACCAGAAGCGGCTATACGCTCGACAGCTGGTACTGCGGTCTGACGGACACGTTCTATGCAGGCGTGACCGCCGTGACCTACGCGCGCAATGACAGCGGCGTGCCCGCCGTCACGATCACCTACGGCGGCGGCACGACGGACGAGATCGTCTCGCCCACCAAGCTCGTGCTCGAGGCCGTCTGGCAGACGGCGGACAACACGATCACGCTGTACCCCAACGGCGGCGAGGTGACGGGCAGCAGCTTCGCCGCGGACGGCGGCGTCTATACCCGCGCCTATACCTGCCTGAGCGGTACGATCACCCTGCCGATACTGACCAGAACGGGCTATAAATTCGACGGCTGGTACGCGGACGCGGCTTTCTCCGGCGATGCCGTCACGGCGGTCGCCGCGAATACGACCGTCTTGGCACTCAGCTATTATGCAAAATGGGAGGCCGTTGAGGCGAAAGCGCCGACGCTGACGGGGCCGGCTGACCTCGCGCTTGCCTACGGCTATACGCAGGGCAGCCTCTCCGCCTCGGCTGCCGCGGCAGCCGGCGCGGAATATACGCTGAGCTATCAGTGGTATCAGGCGGCGGATACAGCGGGCACGACGGGAACCGAGCTTACAGGCGCGACCGGCGTGAGCTATACCATCCCCGCCGGCAAGGCGGCCGGAACAACCGAATACTACGACTGCGCCGTGACCACGACGCGGACCGACAACGCGCAGGCAGTCACAGCGAAGAGCGGCGTCGCGACCGTTACGGTTTCGATGCTGGCGCAGGGCGCGCCGCAGGGCGTCGGCGCGACCGACGAGACCTATGAGGGCGAGAAAAACGGCACGCTCACCGGTGTCACGACCGCGATGGAATACAGCACCGACGGCACGACATGGACAAAAATTACGGACACGACTGTAACCGGCCTGCCCGCCGGAACCTATCTCGTCCGCTACTCCGCCGACGCCAACCACGAGGCCGGCGGCGAGACCGCCGTCACGGTCGCGGCCGGCCGAAAGCTCGCCGTCACCTTCAAGGCGGAGGGCAGCGCGGACAGCGTCGCCTATACCGCCTGGCACGGCAGCGTGGCGTTCCCCGCCGTGCCTGCCCGCGCGGGCTATACCGGCGTCTGGAACCCGACTGCCATAGAGGACAACAGCATAGAAGCGGACGCGACGGTGAACGCGGTCTACACCGCCGTCGTCAGCAGGATCACGCTGCAAAACGACGGCACCAATTCACCGACGGCGGCAATCTACGACTGGTACGGCAGCGGCTTCTATCTCGACGAAGCGCACGCCAACCAGATGCGCGTCAGCGCCAACCGCATCACCGTGCCGGCGAAGACGGGCTATACCTTCCTCGGCTACTTCACCGGCGAAAAAGGCACGGGTACAAAGTGCGTCAGCGCCGACGGCTATCTGGCGGCGGACGCCGACAGCACCCTGTTTGCCGGGGACGGCACGCTCTATGCCGCGTGGAGCGTCGACGCTTACAGCTACAGCATCGTCAGTTATGACAGCAGCACCGCGCTCACGGCGAAGGTCACGGTCGGCGGCGCGTCGAAGGACGCCTCCACCATCGCCTACGACCGGACCAACACGGTCACCATCACGCCGAAGAGCGGCTATCTCCTGCACAATATCAAAGTCTATGTGGGCGGCGTCGAAACCGCGAAAAGCATTTACGAAGCGACGACCGGCGCGGGCCTCAGCGGCACGCAGACGATCTCCGTCAACCTCAGCACGGACAAGATCGGCGTCGGCGGCGTCGTCATCGCGATCGACGCGGGGACCTCGTTCCATACCGTTACGTATGTCACATACGGCGGCGTATTCACCTCGACCGCCGTATCTGCCTTCCCGCAGCTCACGGGTCTGGCTGTGCTGCCGACAATCGAAAAAACGGGCTACAGCTTCGGCGGCTGGTGCGTGGATGAAGCGTGCAAATACAAGGTCACGGCCATTCCGGCCAACACGGCCAAGGACGTCACGCTCTATGCCAAGTGGACGGCGAACAGCTACACCGTGACGTTCGACGCCGCCGGCGGCAGCGTGGGTACGCCGAGCAAGAGCGTGAGCTTTGCCGAAACCTACGGCGAACTGCCGACGCCGACGCGCACGGGCTATGCCTTCGCGGGCTGGTACGATCCGGCGGGCGCGCAGGTGACCGCCCAGACGACAGTGACCCTCACGGCGGACCAGACGCTCACCGCGCGCTGGGCCGCCAACACCAACACCGCCTACGCCGTCCGCCACATCCGGCAGGCGCTGGACGGCACCTATCCGACAGACGGCAATCTGGTCGAGACCGAAGCCAAAACCGGCACCACCGGCCAGACGACCGCCGCAGAGGCAAGAACCTATACCGGCTTCGCGGCCGGCGCCGTGACGCAGGGCACCGTTGCCGGCGACGGCAGCACCGTCGTTGAGATCAAATACGCCCGCAGCAGCCACAAGCTGACATGGAACGCCGACGGCGGCAGCATCACAAGCGCGGCGGGCAGCTACACCGCCGGTACGGTATACTACGGCGCGCCGATCACAGCCCCGGAAGCCACGCGTGCGGGCTACACCTTCGTCGAATGGAACGCCGATGACACCATGCCGGATGCCGACACGACCTACACCGCGCAGTGGAGCGAAAACGCCGACGTGACCGTCAGCTATGCCGCCGGAACGGGCGGCACGGTCAGCAAAGATCAGGAAACGCTGCACCCCGCGAGCGGCACGGCTGCCGGCTCCACGGCCACGGCCGGCGCGGGCTAGCCTTGCCAGCCAATTGGTTTTCAACGACGATGGTATCAACCAGCTTGTCTTTCTATTGTTGTAAATCAGTTTCATGCAGACAGTGTCCATGCTGAATTTATGAAACGACGGTTTCCGCATAGCATAACTTCCCAATTTTAGCAAATAGCGAAAGTCCGTCTATACCTCCTGTCAGGAAGGAAGACGGACTTTTCGCATGCACCCAAAACCGCCGGCTAAAAGCGGATAAGCGATTGGCTCCCTTATCTGCATCCATGTAAACCGTAGTTTACATGGATGCGCCTCTTTGGTGCTTGCACAATTTGCGTGCGATGGATAGGATGATATTGATGATCTGCGGCTTTACATGGCTTTAGAGCCGTTTCCTGCGCATCGAAATTAGTTGAACAAATCCAAGCTCGATGTATAATAAAAAGAGGATTATTTTGGAAGAATACACTTTTTATCCTTGAGCGAGGGTTGTGATTGGCAATGGGATTAAATGAGAAAATACTGGAGCTGCGGAAGGCTCACGGCATGACGCAGGATGAGCTTGCGCAGGCGCTTTTTGTAACGCGGCAATCCGTTTATAAGTGGGAAACAGGACGTTCCGTTCCGGACGTGGAAAAGGTCAGGCAGCTTTGCCGGTTATTTCATGTGTCAGCGGATGAACTGCTGGAGCTGGCAGAGCCAGGTGACGCTGCCGAGCCCGCTCCGAGCTGTCAGGAAGCGGATGGGACGCCCGGTGAGACTGACATACCAACGAAAAAAGCGACGCCAAAGATACGGCGGCTTCTTCTGGTGGCCTTCCTGGCCTTGGCCATTCTCGCGGCGGGCGTGCTGGCGCATCGTCCGAGTGCGGAGATTCAGGAAGCCGTGAAGCTGGGCATCGTCCCATCCGGCCTGCAGCGTCACCTTGGCGCAACCGTCAGCGAAAAAGACTTTTTGTGTATGCTGCAAAATGCCTCGCAGCTTCAACTGGACGGTGAAGTTCCCATGCTGGCCGCAGCAGCGGAGAGCGCGACCAATGAGCAGCTGACCCGGGAAAAGGCGGCGTATTGGCTGTACTGCACCCATATTTGGACAAAGATCGACCCTGACGCCGATTTATCGATTGGTACCCATGCGGTTTTTGACCCAATCACACAGCGCGATTTTTATCAGGACTTGAATTCGATCAGCAGGCCGGATCTTGATTCCTTCCAACAGCCATGGGAATGGTCCCTTTGCAAAGAGCTGAAAGCGGTGGACGAGCTTTTTAGAGCTTATGACGGCACACGGGAAATGGACAGTCAAATCAACGCTATTTTGTATGGCCCGTATTACACCGCTGTGACATTTTGCGCGGCGCAAAAAAGCTTCCTGTCTGAAAAGCCGCTGATGGAATGCACGGAGGATTCGTTTCGTCCAAAGGATAAGCTCACCCGCAAGGAAGCGATCATAGCCGCCTATCGGCTGTACGGGTCGTGGTAAGCCGACTGTGCCAGCCTATATACCGTGAAATGAGGGAACCTACTGTGAAACGACTGATGATGTTGGCCTGTCTTTCGGCAGCTGTTCTTCTGCTGTTTTCCGGCTGCCGACATTTGCCAAGCACTCCTGTGCCTGATCAACAGCCTGCTTCCCAGAGTACAGACGAAAGCGGCAACTGTGCGGATCTTCCAGCAATCTACGGAGAGGACGGCAAGGTGTTCGTCACCCTCTACGAGAACGCCGCGATTCCGTACCGATGGGTGTGCATGGTATCCGACACCTCGGTGCTCCGTCTTGTCAGCGAGAAGACCATGGACGGTGCCAATTGGCCTCTGGCCGCCGGCGATTCGCCAAGCTATCATCAATTTGTACTGGAATGGGTGTCAGATGGGCAGGCGACTCTGACTTTGGAAAATCAGCGGATACCCGAGTACAGCGATGGCAAAGACAAGCCTGCGGATTGTCGGAAATTCAACGTTTCCCGTTATGGACAGGAAGTCTTGTTTGAGGAAACCACGGTTGAAAGCGATAGATAACCGCGGATTTTGTGCATTCTCTCAGGACTATTCGGGATAAAGCGGCGCGAAGAAAGGGGCTCGAAATTCATGAATTGCCCAAGATGCAACCGGGTTGTACGCCCAGACGAGCGCTTCTGTTCTGCTTGCGGCGCAACCCTCACAACTCCAAATGCTGTGCCTCGCTGCAAAGCTTGCGGGGAGCCGATCAAACCGGGCGCGGCATTTTGCGCAAAGTGCGGTGCGCCCTATGTTGCGGACGCGACTGCAACGCCCCCCGCACAAGAGGAAGATATCTGCCCGCGCTGCGGTGCGCCGCTTCTGCCGTCACAAGCACATTGCACGCAGTGCGGCTTCAGTACAGGTACGCCGACACGCTGTTCCCGATGCAATATGTTGATACCGGCCGGTGCGCGCGCTTGTCTTGTCTGCAGTGCCGATGCATCCCAATCGGTGCCGGCAATTCCTTTCAAAGAAACCCCGCAGGTACAGCCCGCTGCGCCTGCGGGGTCACAGCCTGCACCTGAGATACCACAGTCTGCGCCCGCGTCAGCGAAGTCTGCCGATGCGGGCAAACCAAGGCCAGGCGATAAGGTTTGTGCAAAGTGCGGCGCAGTCATACGCGCCGGTTTTCTGCTATGTATGTCCTGCGGCGCCAGTGTGCCCGGCGAAGATGATGAGGCTGCCATTCTGATGGGCAAAGCAACTGCAGTGAGCGAAGACGCAGGCACGCAAAACACTGTGATGACAGCGCCAGCTGCTGAATTGTCTGCGGATAAAGCCGGTAACTTTGTTTCAGGCACTGCAAACACCGCGCCGGAAGTATGTCCCAACTGTGGTGCGATTGTCATTCATGGCAGCGCTTTTTGCGAAGAATGCGGCGTAAGTCTGACTTCACATTCAACTGTCTGATTGAGGGAGGACTGTAAAGATGGATGTAAGCACATTGGGCATAATCGTAGTCGCTGTCATAGGCGTGATAGCGGCGGTTGCAATCCTTCTCGCAAGATCAAAGCATACTCCGCAAAAGCCGATAAAAAGTGATATATGCCGGCATTGCGGTGCAAAGCTCGATCCGGAGGATCTGTACTGCGATAAATGCGGAACGCGCTGCACATAAAGCGGAGGGAAATACCATGTTTGTGAAAAAGAAATCATCAAACAGCACGCCGTCGCTGCGCGGCGAAAACGGCGCATTCATGCTCTGTCCAACGTGCGGCGAGCGATTGATCGGTTACGGTGACACAGGCGGATATTGCGTCAGGTGCGACAAATGGTGCATTGACAACAAGCTCGTTCACAGCAGGCTCAAGAAGTATGGAAAAGCGTGCGAGACGCTCTGCGTGCTTGTGGCGTATGACGACGTCAGAATGCATTATGGCATGTTTGACGATGTGTACGGTACGCTTTATATCACGCCGTTCTCCCTTTTGTTCCGCCCGGAGTCGAAGGAAGCGGCGATCAAACGCGGCAACGGCAAGCTGCGCAGATCGCCGGATATCAGCGAGGCCGCTTTAATCTCGCCGTTCAGTGAGATATCCAATTGTCAGGCATACGGGGGCTTTGCTCCGGCAATGAATATATATTTCAACCCGGATCCCGGAGGCCGCGCAGTTTCATGCTCCTATTCCTTTGCAGAAATAAGCAGCTACGACGGTGCGGAGGGAAACGATTTTAAGCGCATCAGGCAGTTGATCCTGGGCTTGAAAGCCTGCTTGAATTAATGGTCTTTGTGGAGGTATCACGATGGGATTTATTAAGGCCGCACTGGGCAGCGCATTGGGAACGCTATATGACGAATGGCTGGAGTTCATCTGCTGCGAGTCCATGGAAAGCGATGTGCTCATGAAAAAGGGTATGACGCGGGCTTCTCGACACAGCGGAAACACCGACCGTGACGAAAATATCATTACGGACGGAAGCCGCGTGGTCGTAAACGAGGGGCAATGCATGCTCGCCGTCGAGGACGGTCGCGTGATTGATTTCAGCGCCGAACCCGGCGGGTATATCTATAAAACAGGAACAGAACCGTCGATGTACAGCGGCGGCGACTTAAGGCTCAAAGATACATTTGCAAAGATGGGCAAGCGCTGGGCATCCGGAGGTCAGGCGATGCATGACCAGCGCGTTTACTTTGTCAACACGAAGGAGATATTGGATAACAAAATCGGGATCGGCGACATACCCTTTCGGGATGGCGAATTCAACCTTACGCTCATGCTCAATGGCTTCGGCACCTATACTTACCGTATCACGGATCCGATCAAATTTTATACGAACCTATGCGCAAATGTTTCGGATTCCTATGTGAGGAAAGCGCTTATGCCGCAGTTGCGCGCAGAAATGCAGAGCGCCATGCTGCCTGTGCTTGGCAGGCTTTCCGGCAGCGGGATACGCTACGATCAATTACCGGGTATAACCGCGCGCATCGCAAGCGAACTAAATGCAGAGCTAAAAGAAAAATGGATAGAGCATCGCGGGATCGAAATCAATACGCTGGCGCTCACCTCCATCAAGCCGGATAATGACAGCATTGCGAAAATACGCCAGCTTCAGGAGTCCAACATATACGCGGGCGCCACACAAATGCTCGGCGCGCGTATAGGTGCGGCACAGGCAAGCGCCATGGAAGAGGCCGCAGGAAACGCTGGCGGTGCGGTGACCGGATTCATGGGAATGAATATGGCCGCGGGAAGCGGCGTCAACGCAAACGATCTGCTTCATCCGAATCAGCCCTCGTCCTCCGGCGGACAAGCCGCAACGGAAGCGGTGGAGCAGGAGGAATGGCAATGCTCCTGCGGTGCACGCAATACGCTGCGGTTTTGCATAGAGTGCGGCAAAAAGAAGCCTGCAAGCGCAGAAACGTGGAAATGCGCCTGCGGTCATGTCGGCAAAGGAAAGTTTTGCGGCGTGTGCGGAGCAAAAAGACCGCATAAGATTATATGCGATAAATGTGGATATGAGGTGGAAAACCTTGCAAAGCCTCCGAAATTTTGTCCACAGTGCGGCGACCCTATCGATGAACACGACATCGCCGATTGATGAGGAGAAAGCATATGTTTGATATAAACGGCCTGATGAACGGCGACTTAAGCAAAAAGGTTGAAGATTATGTAAAAAAGGCTGTGGGTGCAAGTGATGTGAAACACCCGTTTTCTACTTGCCCTGCATTATGCCAAATTGCACCGGAGGGTTGCGATCAATGTTCCGCACTGGAAAACAAGGTAATACAGGCACTTTCTTTTATCGAAAATGAGGATGAATACTACGCGCAATTTGAGATATGCGACACGGTGGAAGAAACGGAGCGCATTTGTTCAATCTGCGGAGCGCCTGCTGGCATGGGGGAAACAGAGTGTGAATACTGCGGTGCGAAGCTTTCGGCAGAAAAGGCACGCATAAAGGTAAAAAGCAAACAGGATATTCCGAACCCTGTTATGTCGGCATACGAAGCAGTTCGTGCAAGGAAGCAGTATGTTGCGGATCAACGAAAAAAGAACAGCAGCGAAGCGGGCGGCGGCCTGCTGAAAAGCGTGGTGGGATCCATGGTGAAGCTGACAAATCAAATCAATGCGGTCGAAAAAGCAATGACCCTTTCGGAAATTGAATCCACCGCAAAGGCTTACAATGTAACGGTACGAAGCTATTTGGAAGGAATGGACAATGGTAAATATCTAACGGCAACCGGGAAAGCCGCTGTGGATTGGATGCGTCAACAGACTGAGGCAAGCGCCGCTCGCACCGCTGCAGCGCAGGCAAATCGCCCTGCTGCCAACAATGGGATGATGGACTTCATGCAGCGGCATGCGCAGTATTCCGGCGGCACGGGATACATGGGAAAATCCAGCAGCAGTTGCTGCGGCAACTGCCGGTATTATCTGATGGGCAGCAATGAATGCGGCAACAACCATTATAAGCATCCCAGCGGTGCCAGTGATTACTGTGGTGCCTACCGTTCTATGTAAAATGAGGGCGCGCGATGGAAAAAGATTACATGACCATTGCGAGAGCATTGGTTTCGGATAAGGTTACTGTTCAAATGCTGCGCAGCCTCGTTCCAAAGGACGATTTTGCATTGGAGCGACTGTATTGGAACGGATACGGCAGCATCCGCGGCAGTGTAATCGCGGTGCTGTATCCCATTATAAAGCGCTGCCCGGAGCTCAAAAATGAAGATATTACAAACTTCGCGCTTAGGGATGAAGAACGGATGCAGCTGCTCGCAAGAAACCTGCAATGGGAAGATGAACGCGAAAATGACTGAAAACGGAACATACACGAGAGGACTTTACAGAAAAAGCACGCAAGGAGATTCGATATGATAAAAAGGACAATTGCACTGCTTATGGTCTTTTCTATTCTGTTGGGGTTGACCGCCTGCGGGGCAAAGCCGCAGGAAGCGGCCGCGTCGGCCGCCGCGGCCGTCACGGCAGACGCGTCAGCCGCCGCGGAGACGCAGACGCCGCCTGCCGCTGTGCAGCTTTCGTCCATGGGCAGCGTCTGCATCACCAAGGACGGACACCGGTATGAAACGGCGGCCTATCGGGACGACGCCGGCGGCGACATCTATGTGTCCTCCTCCGCCATGAAAACCCTGTTCGGCGAGAACGCCGCCAACACTGTCACGGTGGAGCAGAAGCCCTATGAAAACCTGACCGCCATGTGCACGGCAAAGCAGGTTTCCTCCTACGCCTACGATGAAGTTCTGAATGCAGTCTATATATGGAGCTTGCTGCCGGACGCTCCGGACACGCAGGGTGAGGCGGAACGAATCGCCCATTATGGCCTGGGGACGCCGTCTGACGACGAGATCACCTATCAGGCGTTCTTCGCGGCGATGGACAAGGCTGTGGAAACCGTCGATGCGAGCAAGCTCCCGGCTTGGCAGAAATTGTATACCAGCTTGCGCAATTCACAGGACACATTGACCCGCTGTGAAGCAATGGTGGCTATGCTGCGGCTTGCACTTGCACTGGGTGGAGAATACCCTGAGTTCAACGATGTGCAATATACCGTGCAGGATGCCATCGGCGAGGCGATTTGGCCGCAGATAGATGAAATTGCCAATGCGCAGCAAGAAAAAGGAAATCCTCTCTTTGACGCGAATTTCCCCTACGACCTGGGTGGCTTTGAAAAGTCACCCGAGGTTTATGAATGGGGCATGACAGGCGTTGCCTACAACTATATCCTGATGCGAAAATCCAATGTGTCGGGCAATATTCTGCTGGATTACGACAAGAGCGGAAATTCTCTGCATCTGGATTCCGCCCTGACTGTGCGTGACGCGCTTTCCGCCGTGACAAGGCTGCTGGATTCCTCCGAGGCTGTTTCGGAAACAGCGGACTTTGTATCACCGGATGATTCGCGCATCACCAATTGCAGCGCCGTATTTCTTCCCGAATCATTGACGGAGCAGTCTTTGGATATTGTAAACCCCTTTGATGGCGGAGCAGTGAAGCCCTTTGGCGCGGTTCTTACAGACTATAGAGAAATCACAAAAGACCCGCTGGATCTTTCCTATGCGCAGGAGAATATTCGCAGAGACGCGAATTTTGGCTTTAACACGGTGCGCTATATGATCCCCTACTACAAGCTGTTTACCGATGACGTTTCCCAAGCGTCAATCGAACTGTTTGAACAACTCGATCAGGTGATTGCCACGGCACTGGAATACAAAATTCATTTGAATCTTGTATTGACGCAGCTGCCTGGACATTGGTACCGCGAGGGTGAGGACTACAGCTATTATGGTGAGTTCGATCTGTTCTTAAATGCGCAGCAGCAGGAGAAAGCCAAGACGGTATGGCGCACGATCGCAGAGCGATATAAAGATGTGCCCACAAATGCATTATCCTTTGGCCTCTGGGAAATTATGAACCAAAACATGAGTTCCGGACTGCCCAGCGAACCGTATACCGTGCAGGACGCCGCATATGTCTGTGCCGATTTGATACAGACGGTTGGCGGTGTCACGCCGGACCGGCTGGTAACCTACGAGGTGCAGACCATGGAGCTTGCAGATTCCGCTCAGGCGAAAGAAATCATCGAGAGCCGGTGCGATAATGGCGTGTTTTCGCTGAATTACTCGGATATGCCCTTTGTCTATGCCAACATGACGGCGGTTGAAGGCGAGCATATCGACAACTGCAACAAGTCAATGTTTCAATCCTTATACCCTGTCACCTATTATGACGCGCAATGGTGTGTTGCAAACGATGCGCCGCTGATTTTGCAGGGCGATTTGCCCAAGGGAACCGAAGTGAAACTATATCTCGACAGAACCTACGACGCAGGCAAGCTCACCGCTTATGCCGACGATGAACCGCTGTATGAGGAGCAGCTTCCCGGAAACATGCAATATGCGGTCACAAACAAACTTTCCGTCTATGTTCAATACGCTGAGAGCAACAAATGCATCACCTTTACGCTGCCTGCCGATGCAAAGGAAGTCCGCCTGACCTTCCCTGGCTACTGCGTATGGGCGGGTATGGCGGTGACTTTACCGGAAGACTATGCCGTGAAGCGCTGGTTTACGCCGTCTCTTTATGAAAGTTATCAGGAAAACGGAGAGAAGGATTACAGCCGTCTGCCCTATGAAAAGGAAACCTCCACGATTTTGATCAGCCCTACCGTTGAGGACCCTACTGTCATCACAATCCACTCCGATATTTCGTATTCGACAGAGCTGATCGCCGAGCAATCCAATGCCCAAACCATAGACGCTTGGTTCAAACAGGCTTCCGAACGGTATCCAAACGCGGTCGTGCGCAGCGAATGTGCCGATTTCAGCGGTGAGTTCAATTCACAGGTGCTTTATGTTGATGATGTTATGGCATCCGCACAGAAGTATGGGATGGGATTCTTTACCAATGATTTCAACTATAATAACTATGTGTTCGTGGACCATGATTATGCCTTGAAGCAGTTCATGGCCGGCAGCCGGAACAACGTGCCCTACGAAAACGGCTGGCTGCGCATGGATATGTTTAAGGTGTATGAAAAATATCTGCCAAAAACGGTAATTGAATAACAGAAAAAAGCCAAAAGACATGGAAATCGGGCCGCATGATTAGCAGGCGGCCGATCTATCCGGCTGAGCTGCGGAGACACATATCAAATTCAGAACGGCTGTCCTGACAAATTTGCAATCCATTTGCGTCTGCGGGCGCAAACGCTGCGAGGCTTTTTTTGATAAGCGAAAGAGGAGGCCGGAGCGATCCGGCCTCCTCATTTTTGCGGGCTTTGGTTTCCCGCTGCCTGCTGCTGACTGGATGATCCCGCCGTTCTGTTCCGTCCATTGCTGCAACACCGGGCTGTTTGGAACGGTGGATTTTACGAAGCCCTTGATTTATCTCACGATCCAAAGGAAGCGTTCCAATTTGTTACTGCCGTATGTACGGTTGATTTTGAGACGCCGAAGTGTTTGGCCGCATCGCGGATGGTGGTGCGGTTTTCCAGGATGTACACAGCAAGTCTGCGGGCTCGCTCCTCCAG